>Ga0209782_1002432_pt1 | contig 10375 bp, 12 predicted proteins | sample WorMetmaBAHAMAS1_FD_187390 | JGI IMG/M metagenome (GOLD analysis project Ga0209782, IMG submission 187390) | Marine gutless worms symbiont microbial communities from Max Planck institute for Marine Microbiology, Germany - Inanidrilus... | ecosystem: Host-associated > Annelida > Digestive system...
AGTGCTTGCTCTTGCTGCCAGACTTAAGTAATAAATATAAACATGATGTAATTTCTATTTTTAAACGACGAATCATTTGAATGTAGCCTAGGCGACAGGCGTGGCCCTCCTGCCCGCAGTGGCCTGCAGTGCACTGCATTCCGCAGTTTCCGCTTATATGGTGACGCATTTGCGTAGGTCGTTAGATGTGTATGGGTTGTTGAGTTTCGTATTTGAATATTTCGTCGCTTATTATCAACTAAGCGCTGTTTTGAAATCAGCACTGTTTACTACAGTATGTTACGGACAGAAACCAATAGTCATGTATCGTCTACGAACGATTCATCGTCAGAAGAAGCGGTTTACCGGTCGAACGTTTCTAACGTAACAATGGCGGATACGCCTTCGCGTCAGCCAATCACCGAGTTCGTCGTTGCACTGCGAAATAGTCTGTGCTTTAATGCCGATTATCTTTATTTCGGCGATCTTTCGCACTGTGGCCAGGAACCGAGTCATGTCCCACAGCAGGTACGTTTGTCTGGTTTTAAGATTTTTAACGTTAGGACTTGTAATTATTCCGTTTGATTGGGCTTTGACGGTGTTCTCCAATTTGCCGGAAATTACTCATGCATATGGTCATTACTTCCCTTTTCAGTACATTACTCGCTGTTTTAGGACATCCGCATTACAGGAATTTCAAGTCAATTTTGTAGTCACCGCCATAATCAGTCATGTGACTATCAAGTGGCTTATTCCACAGGATGAAGTCATTGTGGCCCACTGTGATGATGATATAACAGTTCACACCACATAATGGGCAAGAGGTAGTAGTTGATGATATTTAATGATAAATGACTTGACAAATAATGCTACCTTTTTCACAGGCTTACTATAAATCTCTGGGAGATGATACCAGGTGGTTATAACCATTACTTGTTAAACTCAAATAGTGTGTTCAAAACATCAGGAGGTCTGTTACTTTACTGCCTACAGACTAGTGTTTTTATAGAAGAGATCTTACTTTCAAAAATATAGTGGTCTTCAGGCAACATTGCACTTTGTTTTTTGTAGCAATTTATAGGTAGCAAAAATATATTGGTTTATAGTTGGAAATAAGAGTATCCTGATGTAGACTGTTGAAATCCCAAGATTTATTTGAAACTTTATTGACAGTGCTTATTTTTTTAATTGGACATGTTGTGTGTGTATGTTATCAGGTACAGTCAGATACAGACAACATACCGATTGCTAGTCGGTGGCGAACGTTATGTGTTGGTTTCTGGTGGCAACATCTGGTGGCCGGCGGTGCAGCTGGTGCAGCATCTCGGTCATGTACAGCTCCATTAGATCGGCTGAAATGCATGTTTATGGTAAGATTCTCACTTAAATTTATGAGTGTAATATTTTTACATACAGTATTTTCAATTTCAAGAAATACGTACACCGGTACGTTACGCAACGTTACGTCACACACGTGATGCGTCAGGTGCCAGACTGCTAATTGACGGATCTGGCTCCAACAAGTGTTCAACTTCATTTACACTACCACGGAGGCATTCATTACGCTTTCGATGCTCTGTAGTAGATTGTGTTACTTTACGTTACATTGGCCTGCTTGATATTTAGGCAGACCGGAAACGATGTCACTGGGTGAATAAACAAAACAAATTATAAAAAAGTGTTCAGTTTATTGAAATAAAACAAAAGAAAAGACAAACAAATGCAAGTAACATTTGCTTACTGTGTGCAATATGTTAAGTAACCAATTTGCAGTATATATTTAGCAAAAAATTTGTGAACTAAACGATGATGATGACGATGATGATGATAAACTAAATGACGTTTGCAGGTGACCGCGTGAGTGCCCTGGTAAATCGGATTGGGTTCTGAGTCGGCCAAATTGTTGACGTAAAATCGGGTACTGAGAGCGAACAGTTTTTTGTGGACCATTCGAACTCTAATAGGAAGTCATACAAGATACATGTCATGTATGAGTGAGCTTTGAATGTAATTCTGCTGCTGGTGAGCTATCCATATCCACTTAAGAAGTACATTATAATATCACATACAGTTAACTTAACAATTCATGATCAAACGGTCTGAGCCACTAATGCTTCTAAATTGTTTATCTAGATACAGTGTTGGCCAAATGATCTTAACACTCTATAAACTCTGTTTTGTGAATTATGGTAATATCTTGGAAATTTAAATGACAGAAGACATAGTTATAATGGAATACTTTACAGAAGTTTTTGTAGGGTGATTATGGTCTATAGAATAAAAATATTTTTGCTACAACACCAGTTGCTTATCTTGTGTGAGAAACCGAAGTCATTTATATGCAATTGTAGTTCTGTAATCCCAACTGTTGAACTTTCATGAACACTACATAGCAACAGCGTCATCACCATGAACAGAACCTTATCATTGATAATAATGACAGTTGCTGATGACCTGGAATAATCTTCAAGCTACCTAGTAGCTACTATAACAATTCAGTTATCTCAATAATTTGAATTATCCATTCATTCATGTTGCAGGTGTATGGTTCACGTACAAATAACTTGCGGTTCGCGTCAGTCGTCAAACACATGTTGGAGGAAGGTGGAATCACGTCTCTGTGGCGAGGCAATGCTATCAACATTGTGAAAGTCGTTCCAGAGATGGCACTCAAGTTCATGATCTACGAACAGGTTTATAATCAACTGCTTTTCTTTTCCCAAATAATTTTTAAGTTATTGTTTGCTCACAGTTTTTGGAAGTGATGGAGATGTTGCTAAATGTAGTTTATTTTGTTAAATTTAAGCATTATACAAAATAGCAGCCATTTACTAGTGTGTGCACAAGGTTTTACATTTTTAAGTGGTAGCACGGCTGGCGTGCAGTTAATCAGCAGCTATCTCATATTCATACTTAAGCGAACTTGCTAATATGTTAGCAACTGGAAAGAAGTTGTGTTACCACAGATATGTCAGCATTAGTATGTTGTGTCAGTGTAACACAAGCTGTTGTTGAATGTTGCAGATAAAATGTGCCATGAAAGTCGGCACTGGCTGCAGCCGGGATCTAGGCATTGCTGACCGATTTGTTGCCGGATCGTTGGCAGGTGCTATTGCACAGTCGGCCATCTATCCACTTGAGGTGTGCAGTACTGCTGTGCTGTATATAATGATGAGAGATTAGTATTAAGCACTCACAAAGCATACATTTTCTTAGTAATGTCTGTAGAGGTTTCCTTGTAGATGTTTCAGTAATGTTTGGAAATTGCTGCTGTGCTCTCTACTGGCCAGTTGCACTTTTATCCACATTTTGCCATCGCATAATGATGCATAATTTATTTTTAAATGTTAAAAGGGCAAAACAGCAGTTATCATCATAATCATACCCAGTGCGGGCGCCAGGGCCTAATGCGCCCTAGAAGACATTGTAAATTAGGCGCTATATAGATTGTTATATTTGTGTTTCCCTTATTATTTGCTTCCTTTTGCTTCTTGTAACTTGCTTCCTTTTTTTCTTGATTATATTTTCCTTTCTTATTCACTTCTCCTGTATCTTTTCCTTCAGAATAGCTCCGCTCCATTTCCACGCCGGATGTCGTAGGAGGCGACTAAATTTGGCTTAATAGTTTTGTGTTTATTTTGCGTTCTATGTATTATTAGTTAATGATGAATGCTGATTTGTGTTGTTGTTGTTGTTGTTTAATTTTGTCTTGTGTTGTAAAGCTTGTCTCTCCCTGTTATCGGCGCTGGTGTAATAATTTAAATGAGCTTCTCGAACCCTTTCCCTTTTTGGGTGGCTGCTGAACAAAAAGGCGGCCGGGGTTGAGGTTAATATATCGCTGGCCTTCCTATACTGGGTAAGGATAGCTCTCCACCCCTGACCTTTCGTCTCTGATATATCCATATTTGTGCTGAAAAGGGACGTTAAACACCAACTAACTAACTAACTAATTCATCATAATCATGTAGTGTACAAGCATACAACAGTGATTTCTTTTCTTCATGGCCAAGTATACATATTAAAAGTAGCATTATTCGTTTAGCATACTTGCATGCAATGTAGATTGTGCTAAATTTGGTATCATCTATATACTAACTAGCAACGATTGTATTTTAAATGAGACTTGTATATGATGTAGGTGCTGAAAACTCGGCTAGTTTTGCGCAACACTGGCCAGTATTCCAGTGCACTTGACTGCATCCACAGAATCTTGGTGCACGACGGCATCCGTGGGTTCTATCGTGGCTTTCTACCAAATGCACTTGGCATTCTGCCGTATGCTGGCATCGACCTTGCTGTCTACGAAGTAATTCATAACTGTTTGCATTTTGAGAACAATAGCTTTTCCGTCACCTCTGTTAATTAAGTTGAATTAAGCTGGTGTTTGTTTATTTATTCAGCAACTTTTCCGCAGTCGTCAGACGTTACCTGCCTGAAGTAAAACATAGTAGCAATTCAGTGCAAACAGAAAGTTTTATAATGTGCAAGAAAATGTGCTAACAACTTTTGAAATTTTTTTTGTTCAGTTTAGACTGTTTTAGTGAATCTGATATGTACTTGTATGACATCCCAAGATCGGGACTATAAACAAGTTGTTGCAGTTACTTACTGTCACAGCGTTTTGAATAACAAGTTTACTGCGGTAATATCCTGCAGTAGCAGAAGATCATTACTGACTGTTAATAGTTGATACAACGGTAGAGTGTGACTTTGCTGTAGACACTGAAGCGACACTACATCTCGCGGCAGAGTGTCGAGGCGGAACCTCATGCTGTGGTGCTGTTGGTCTGTGGCATTGTAAGCAGCTCGTGTGGCCAACTGGTCACCTATCCACTGACGCTCGTCCGCACTCGGCTGCAGGCAAACGGTGAGCATGACAACTCAGCCTTGCATCCCTCTGGGGTCGCTAAATCGAGTACCAGCCTTAATTGGCTGGGGTAATGGCGGGAATGTCACCTCTGCCGGGTGGCAGGTAATACTGTGTGATCCCATATGGCACGTGAGTTCCCGTAGCGGTGCGGTGCTTTTAGCACAAACTGCTATACGCTTCCTTACCTTACCTTATGACTGCGCGCTTAATGTGGTTTAGTGCCTGTGATTTTGACTTCTGAACGGTAAGTGGGGTTAGGAGACGCACAGTTGTGAATGAGGAAAGGATGATTCGGTTTCGACGATCGGCGCTATATAAATTTGCACTTGAAATGGATTGAATTAAACCAGTGTTGCAGGTCTTGTTTTCTTTAGTGCTTTTACACTGTTGGTTAGCTGTTAGGAAGGACATGTAGCATGTAGAAAACCTGTGTCCAGAACAAGTAAAGGACAAAAACTAACCGGCTAACCCAGGTTCACCTGGAAAGTGGCCAGTAAAATGCAGGTAGGTACCAGTAGGTGGGTAGGAAGGTGAGTCTGTAAGTTTGCATATTGCCAGCTGCTCAGCCATTGCTTGTAAAACAGAAGGAAGACTGGCACTAGTTGTAGTTCCTCTTCTGTACAATTATGCCTAATCTTAATAATGCTCAGACATGCTGCCATGCATTATTAGTGCACTGCTTATTGTTATGTTAATGTACGTGAAAGTTATGGCGATGATGAAAGTGCAGGGGTCCTGAAATCAGCTTCCAATGTGAGCTGAACAGTCGCGGCAGCGGTGCACAGCTGCATGTGGCACTGTGTGCACTAGTCATGCTGTGACTGTGATAGGCACTGTGCTGAGTCATGTGTAGACATATACACCTCTTACTATTGTACCATAGCTCATACTAGGATGAGATTATTAGGAATGGCAGAGCAGTTTTTGGGAGATGCTGTTCAGATGTTAAGTGGTACTTGTGTCGTACAGCCAGCATAAACTTCGTTCGTGTGTCTGACGAAGAATAATATAATAATAATATCAGAATTTATAATGGGCACATAGTCAAGCATTAAGCATGAATCGAAGGCGACGAAAGGATGAGGCTAGACCAGTGGTTAGCGTTGGTGCTTTGTGTTTCTTTCACCGCTTTTATACTGCTTTTCAGTGTCCGGAAGTACATCTGGCCTGTAAAACGCTGTGTCGTTGTCACTTATTCCCAGGAGTTTTCCTCCAGTATAGGAAGCAAACTATGGGAGAAATAGCTAATCATGTTCATCTGGGTAGCAGCTGTTAAAATACAGGAAGGTTACAATAGGTAGGTAGTAGGAGATAGGTCTATAAGATCACATATAACTTGCGGTTAGACCGGTAAAAACAGCAGAAGTAATTATTTGAAGGAAAAGAAGGATGTCTCGACACTGTTGTACTCCCTGTTATGGATAAGCCTAATCATTGCCTTCTCTGCTCTGATATGATGTCGTACATTATCGGTGCTTTATGTCATGGCAATGATGAAGTGCCAGGGGTCCTGAAATCAGCTTTGAATGTGAGCTGAACAGTCGTGGTAGCAGTGCATATTGCATGTGGCACTGTGTGTACTCGTCATGCCATGACTGTGATAGGCACTGTACTGAGTCATGTGTAGAAATATACACCTTTTGATATTGTGAAACATAGCCACTGAAACAGCTAATAGATTGCTCTGCATTATACAGGGATGAAAAAATTAGCTAGATGTGTTATACGGAATTGTCGTTTACCTTACTCCAAGAATTAATCTCTATTAAACCTTTAATATATACAGTTTTAGTCTTTATCTTAAAGGCGCGATATGACCTAAATTGTGTTAAAAGCACCGTTAAACCCCAACCAACCTTATACGGAATTGAAAGGATGTACTAGCCTGTGTGAAACCGAAGCTGGGACCGAGCTACCTGGTGCTAGTTTACCTGGGTTGTCCTGCAATAAGTGCTAAACAACTAGTTTGTATTCATTGATTTCAGAGTGCTGATATGTTGCGTTTACTGTTGATGACAGTTGCAATTGATGGTGCCGGTACAATGACCGGAACATTCCGCTCTATTCTCATCTCTGACGGAGTGGCAGGGTTGTATCGTGGACTTGTGGCAAACTTCCTGAAGGTGGCGCCAGCAGTTAGCATCAGCTACATTGTTTACGAGAAGACACGTGGCCTGCTTGGAGTCCAGATGACGTGAAGTATTTGCGATCTAGGAAAATATTTCCATTTATGATAATCTACTTGCCTGTTGGCAGTGTTTAGCATTATGTGACTTTGTGGAGTTATTTTTCTCGCCAAGCTGCTAGTTGCCATGCACGTTTTGCATGCGGTTTTACTCGTGTCATTTGTAATCATTATTAAGCTACTTGTGATGGTTGCTTGTAAATGTATATGTTCTTCATTGTCGTGTTTTTATTTCGGCTGTTGCCATTGTTGTGATGTATACGGTGTAATTTACATTGTGATTTACGTTTTTGTAATCCAGATTATGTAAGGTACATTGGCAGTTTTAGATTTTAAAACTTGAGAAATTTCGATACCCACTGCACTGGTCTGACAGTGACATAGAATAATGTATTTCTAGGCTCTTACGTTGTTTTAGGAAATTTTACGATACATTATATATTTTATGTGAGGAAAACTGGATAATTTTAGACTGATTCGGATTTAGGATATTAAGCTTCAGCTCACTTTTTTACTCAGATAATCTGGGCCACAGAGGCTGTTGGTCCATTACTGGCCCACACTCACTCGCTGCCAATTTTCAATTGTTTATATATCTCAATTACCGGTGGATACATTGACTTTAAATGTTTCGGAGTTCAGCAACTGGTTTCTGGAGATTTGTTTGTTACTTTGAACTTGCAGTGGCCGTGATTTTGCTTCGGGGCCAACTGGCAAGTGAATGGAATGTGAACAATTCAGAAGTGGCGGTGATTGGCCCGTGTCTGTGTAACTGAATGTCCAGTATAGTGGTCTTCAGGCTGTGAGCTTCACATCCATGTGTTTTTATTTATCTATAGGAAATCATTGCTCAGCTTCATGCTGATTTAGGCAAATATTTTGCATTGGCTATTGCAGTATGGCTTTTTTGCGCGATATTGCTGAACGTTATTGTCAGCAGTCAGCTAAGCTTCACTACATAGTCAATATTTTTGTTTCTCATTGACTGTATTTACACAGTGCAGTGTTGTTCGTTTACGAATTTATCTGCATTTGATGACGCTTCAGTCATTGTGATGGCGATGTCGATATTAATGGTCTGTTGTATGGCCTTTACTATCAGCGGAAAGTTTTTGCATTCATTAAGCGTGTACAAACTTGACACACAAGCCTAAATCAGCTGTGAAAGAATTCCATTACTGCTGGCAACATATCAAACAGCACTCCAGATATTATATTCTAATTAGAGAATTGACAATATGTAAGGTTTGCTTGTTATGATGTAGATTTTGATGTTGTTTTCTTTCGTTAATTTTGTCATTGTTTAGCAAAATATGGTGTTTTATTTTTGCAGTATGATATATGATTTTATTTGGATACTTGTGTTGGAAATGGCACAAAGGGACCAGTGTCCTGTGTTTCTTGCATATTTAGTGACAGCTGAAGAAAGAATGGGATAGCTGATGACTTTTGATGGTTCGGGCAGTAATTTGAGATTTCTTCAGTGTTTTAACACTGTTCATTAGATAGCATGTCCGTCAGAACGTATGCAGCTTATTTCCTAAGGTTCTTGTCAAGAACAAGTGGAGGAAATAAAACCAAGGGAGGAACTGGCTAACTTGGGTTCACCTGATAAATGGAGTCCATGATGTGCTTTTATCAAATGTTTAGAGTACTAGAACTTCGGGGCACATATACCTTGACTATGATGCAACTTTTTGACTGGTAATGTATGTGTGAGTTTGGTTCTGATCAAACCAGTTGTGATTTAGTTGTACGTATCACACGTGCTGCCCGGTTATCTGATCCAAGTTAAGTTGGCTCTGTTTATGTTTGTAACAGTGACTAATAATGATGATGATTGTTATAGTCACTATTGTGCATACTGCTTCGTTGTGGTAGCTGAGGCTTGTATAGTATTATTTGGTATTGCATGCCTGCAGAATGTTGTAGTCAGTAATGTACAGTCAGTTTCAATGCATTTTCTCGGCTTGTTCATTGTTGACAATAAATGGTTGAAAAACTTCATGCCGGAAACATTACACTGTGTGTGCATCATGAAGCACTGCTCACAATCACAATATGGCCATGTGGCTAACTTAAGCTTAACTTGGAAAATATACATATTTTATTCAGTGTCATTTTGTATAATATAAATGTGAAATGGGAGATGTTTTGGGAAAAACTCCACTGTAATTCACTACTTTTGTTTTATCCATATAGCATAATTATACTGTTCACACTGGAAATGGAGCGGGGCTATTCTCAAAGGAAAAGATAAATGAGTAATAAGAAAAGAAATAAAGCAAGTTTTTTACAAGAAGTAAAAAGAAACTAGTGAAGGGAAACAATATATATAAGGTGCCAAATGTATAGAAACTTCAAATTTGGTACACACCATCAGGTTGATAGCTAGTAGTTCCAGCATATGAACGCCTAACCGTCCCTGGAAGCGGTCTATTTAATTTATCGAGTAATTAGCGTCGAGGTAACTGCGCTCGCCATCACTGGTGGCAGACTCCATCATAGATGCAACACACAATAGTTTAACCTTAGTCTTCAGGTGGCACCAATGTGCATGTCTATCTAATATACGATTTTGATGGGTTTGTAACAGAAACGCAACAATATTCTTTCCGCACCCTGGTTTTTTGACTGGCGTTTGGTTACTTACTTAAAAAGCGCATTTAAGCAGTTTACACGTGAACCAAAATGGGCAAATTTGTACTTCTGAAAGACAAAATTGCTTTCGAAGGCCCGCTGACCAAACGCAGCCGGTATTATGCTGCTGACACTGCAACGTTGTCTTTAGGCCTAGAAGTCGACTTGTTTAGGCAAAAACTGGCATAAGATACTCGCCCAGTCGCTAACCGTCTGCGTGCCGTCACGTCACGGCGCTGTCACGGCGTCACAGTACTCGGCGAAGCAATTGCCCATCACGTCTGCGGCCGTCACGGCGTTGTCGGCGTCGGTGTCACAACGCCGTGACGACGCCGTACGGCATAAGTTAGATAGACCCGATACTTACAGTTACATTACGTGACCCATTTTTATTTTGGGGCCATATTCATATTTTAGGAATGACTGAAACTAGAATCGTCACTTCAAAAGCGGCGTGGTTGTTTTGCATGCGCAAGTGTGGACTTCGAAAAACCGCACGCCGTTAATTGACGTCAACAACTCCGTCGACGTTGGACCTCTATTGGTCGAATTTCTGTGCAGATTTGATACCTACAGCTGGGTTCTTTATCGACATACAAAATAGCTTTTTGAAGTAGTCTAGACTTGACTGACCCGACAGTTAAAGTCGTAGCAGCAGCGCTCAAGTCTTTCGAGAGAATCTCCGAGCGACCTACTTAGCG
>Ga0209782_1002433_pt1 | contig 10375 bp, 10 predicted proteins | sample WorMetmaBAHAMAS1_FD_187390 | JGI IMG/M metagenome (GOLD analysis project Ga0209782, IMG submission 187390) | Marine gutless worms symbiont microbial communities from Max Planck institute for Marine Microbiology, Germany - Inanidrilus... | ecosystem: Host-associated > Annelida > Digestive system...
TTACTTGAGGCCTATATGTACCATAATGTTTATTTATTTATTGTTGTCGCTTTATGATTTCATGACGATACCGATTTTATGTTTCTGCTGTTATTGCCACTAGTGGTCCAAAAAATGAAAATCACTGTTTAATTTTAGCAAATTTTGTGGAAAACCCAATTTTGTTTTTGTATTGAAGTACGTCGTTAAAAAGGCCAAAGAATAAGGATGCCATTGACATATTGTCCGAATGGAAATCTTGTCAATTTTTCTCAGATGAATTGAATACGTTTTTCCACCACAAATCCAATGGAAAACCCCATATCGGTTTATTAGTAGTGTGCTATCCGTCTCTTAGTGAACGAGACACTGAGACTATGTGATGTTCAGTGATCTGTTGGTGAGATATTCATCATCATATACATCATTGACCTCGTCGTCCTCGGCTGAAACTAATGCCGGCAATCAACCGGTTGAGTCGGCAAAACTTCGCGGTCTCGTCTCGAGCTGTCTTGAAGGCATTGCTCAGGCGACGTCGCTGTTCTGTACCAGATACTCACATCATCTCGGCCAGTTCCTCACAGCTCTCGGTGCGTACAGTAGGCGTATCGTGGAGTCATCGTGTGACCTCGTCTGACCTTATTTCGTCTAAATTCAGTGAACTGTTAAGCAACCCTGTTTGCTACGGCTGCCATCATTCTGACTAAACAGTTACGCCTAATTTGTTCTGATTGGTAGGCACGATATTGCATTTTTAGTGTGAAAGTACCGTTCTGAATGGTCACAGCCACGCGAACTAGGTCACCATACAGCTCAGGTTAAATGAGCTGAGAAGACTTTTGAGTGATGTTAACATTCCTTTAGCATACTCCGTGTCTTGTATATATGTAACGATGAAGATGGTTTACTAGTAAATCTTTGTGTACACACTGATTTACAGTAGATTTTTACTTTATTGTAAGAAATCTGTAGCAGGCATTATAACTTTGTACAAATTGTCAGCCGGAGTTTGCTGGTTATTTTTCTGCAGTACAGTAGAAATGACAGTGCTGTTTTTGTGCCATTTCTATATTTCAAATATACGCATATTTATTTATATAAGCGGTTGTGTCAAAACTGTTGCTGTAGAGAAGCGACGTGCTTCAGACAAAGTCGTAGCGGAGAGTGAGGACGAGAAAGCGTTGATTGTCAAGCACATTCACAGACTGCAGGTCAGTGGCCCGTTGGCACATTTAGCTGCCGGACTTTATCTATAGAGTGTTGCTTTGCTCAGGGTTCCCACTCTCCTGGAAAATCTGGAAAACTCGTGGATTTTCATGTTAGACCTGGAATTTTTGGTATGATAAGTTGATTTATGCTGGTTTAGATACTGTAACGGCTGCATCGCATACAAGTTAATGCATGTTACAAAAGAATGAATGGTGAACGTCAGTGATGAATGTGTCATATTTTATATATTTCGGCTGCAAACTATGACCAAAAGCACCTGGAAAATTCTAAAATTGAACAGGAAAACTCCTGGATTTTTTTTCTTCCAAAAAAGTGGGAATCCTGTTGCATCTGTTGTTGAGTTTCTTAGAAGATGTGTCAATAAAGGGCAGTTATTAAAAGACCCTTGTATCGTCTTATTGTATCACGTCATATGTTTATTATACCATGCTGCTCAACATTAGACAATTGAAAACCAGTTTTTTTATTGCTTTGATCCTCGGCTGGAAAAACTATAGCTTTGTTTATGCCGGCTGTACTGTTCCAATACCCGGAGGGTCTCACTGTTGGCAGCTGTTACAATTGATTAGTAATTTATTGATGTAAAGTTAAGTAAAGTAAACGGAGTGTAGCAGTTGGCAAACGTGCCTCCCTACTGCAGGAACTTGCATGCCATATGGGATCATACATGTTACCTGCTACCTTTATCCCAGCCATTTAAGGTTGGTACTTGAATTAGCGACCTCAGAGGAAATGACAAATTACATACATTACTTGCCCGAAGACAGTCACCTATCCCAGCTCGACATACGGTAGTTGCTGCAGCGAATGATGCTACCGCTGTGCCAAACCGTCAACCAAGTGTGCTGGATTGTTGTCGCAGAGAATGACGGTGTTGGTGTTGACGGCGGCGGGCGGTGACGACCGACCTGTTCACGACGCGTCCACGTTGCTGACCATGATTGGTCAGCTGACGCGGCTGCTTGATGGAACCAGCTCGGCGGCTGTGGCTGACATCGCGTCCTGGCTCATACGTCTCTGCAAAGAGCAGACCGTCGGTGAGCAGTCTTTATCTCATGCTGGCCGATGTTGGCATCACATAGAGTGATCAGTTGCATCGCAGACTTTGTTTGTTTGTCTGGGTATGTATCCGTGCTGTTAAAGGAAAATGGCTTGAGCTATCAACGTAACTTGGTAGGCATACAGCGCATAGCAGTTGCTCGACATGCATTGACTCACATGGTCATTAAATGCACTGCAATCGTGGGACTTAAGGTCAGTACGAGTGATTAGGTTTCTAGTTGATTATTGTGTTGAAATACTGGCATACTGTAGCACAGTTCTTTTAACATGCTTGAACGTTCTGGGACAAACCAAAACTGTTTGTTGTAATTTAAATAAATAAATAAATATTCCCTTCTGCTTTTATATGGAACAGCTCAACTACAATTAATCTTTCTATGAACAGAAGACTACGGAGTATTAACCGGTATTGATTCTATAATTGTAGTGAGACGACTGTGCGTGTTAGCTGAGCTGTGTGTGTCGGTGCAGATGACGTGAGTGTAGTTAAGAGCCTTGTTCAGTTAACGTTGTCCGTCACACGACTTCACAGCAGCGCCGTTGAGTTGTGTCGCGACATCGCACGTGATCTTCACATCTCTGTCGGCGACATTGACCAGGTCTTACTCCTGTCATTTACTAGAAATACAGACTAATGTAAAGTTGATCGTAGGACGACAATAGGGCCCGTCAGTAAATAAAGAATATTTATCCCAGATCCAGTTTTACTCGATATTTGGTGAACTTCCGGTTATAAGCAATACGGTTGTAATCATAACAGTTTGTGTGAAAGTTGCAAAATCTACATTTTTAGTCAAAAATAAAAGGACAAAATGGGCTGAGTTATCGAGGTATTATTTATACAATTGTTTTGTAAGGTAATTTTAGATTGTTGAAGACTAACGGTAACATGATGCATTAAATATTGCAATGACGCCTGTACTAAGCTTACCGTCTTTCACCGGAAACAGAAATAACATAGATATATTCTTATATAACTGACGCGCTCTATAAGTTATTTGCTCGCACTGAAAATAAATTATTGCCAGTTGTCACCAGCCTATGTTTTTGTTTGTCTATTTTTTGCTAGATAAAAAAATGTTTCTGTGTATGTCTGCATTTTATCACATGAATTTCGTGTTAGATGCTATTTTGTCACTGGAGTGTTGTTTTACTCATCATTAGAAGTCACCGAGTTGAATGGCGTAGTTTTTCAGCAGTGGTGCAAAATGACCACAGTTTTGATGCATTTTGAAAATTTCATGGAAGTTATTGTGAAGGTATTGGAATTTGTGGAAGGTGTAAAAGTTTGTTGTCAGTTGTCACCCTGTTTAAACTTCAAATTTTTATTTTCTTTCGGCACGTTTTTATTTCAAGTCTGATGGTTACTGTTTTCATATGTTTTGTCGTTAATGTAAACATTGTGTATATAATAGTCGGAACATTTTGACATGATTGCTACAAAGCATACAAGATAACATGTAATGATGCAGTTCTGCTGCTGCAGCTGCTGCTGCTGCTGCTGCTACTGCTGGTTGATATTAGCTGATACGATGGCAGCTTTTACTGCCAATACCATTTCCGTACGGTAATGAGGAAGTGAATTGCATTAATTTTATTTTTTTTATTTCTACGAATATTTTACACATCCCACTTGACACCGAATGGTGTCATTTTACGGATATTCTTCCGAGCCACTTAGTTGTCATGGTACGGAGGTGTATATCTGACGTGTGACTGTGTGCTAAGGAGGTTGAAGTTGATGCAAGTTACAAGACGTTTGGAGTTGTCGGTGTTCGTGTGGCTCCATCGGTTGTGCATGTTCTTCTGTCACACGTCGAGACGGAGGTTGATGATCTCGACTGGGTTGTTTCTCGCATGAAGGCCGAGTCGGCAGCTGAACTACCCAGTAAAACTACAGGTCTGATTGCATTTATTTCCTTTATTTTTTTCTGCGTTGATTTAATGCTGTAGGTTGGAAAAGAGGAAGAGCATTTTGACCTTTGCGGATGTCAAAAGTTTACTTTTTGGAAACATGGTCTGACCCGGAGTAAGTCCATTAAGGCGGACTCACAAAACATCGATAAATTTCTCAAAGAATTTTATAATTCCAATTTCTGCATGAATCGTTCTTATTTTGGTGCAAAAAAAAATTAAACATCATATATTTATGCAGCTCAATAAATAGCTGAAGACAAACAACTATTTATTTTATATGTCTTGTCACTACTTGCCAAGAGTCCTGCTATGAAGAACATCTCCAAAGTGATGTATTTTGTGTTGAGTGGGGAGTTAAGTTGTAATCAGTCTGTATAGTGGTAAGAGAACAGATTGCTAGTTGACTACATGTTTTGCTGTTTGCTGTTCATGTCGGGCATGCAGAGTTGACACAGAAAGAGTCTGCGGAGAAATGCGTCTACAATCGAATCGGTCATATAATCAACACATTTCACGAGCTGCTGCAGACTGCGCTGCCGGTCGGACCGTGTGTCGACGCAATGATGCGTGTCGTCTACCGCGTCTACCTGCTGTTGACAACTCTTATCAAATGGGTCGGCAGACATTTGTGATTGCTGTTGCGTTTAAAGCACTGTCTTGCAGAAATGTAATGTCACGCCAGATGCTATGCGCATACAGTTTTTATAGCGGCATAAAAGGCTATACAGGCGGGTGACAGTTAGTGATAACTCTCATATGGTTTGCCAGTTGCTGTGTAGTTAACTAGTTACTGTCGGCGGAGATACAGGCAAAAGTCTAGTGTTTTGTTTTTATTTGACTCACAGTGCAGTTTTAAAGGTGTCTATTTACAGAGTTTGATGCTGTATGCACGCAAGATTGGTCACATGTCGACGAGATTTGAGAAGCTTGTCAAACTGTCAGGAACCAACTTGACTCAGTCGGTCTATCCCATGATCACTTACATTCAGGTCATTAATTGCCCAGACAGCTTGCTTATTTAGTGATATTTTTCTCTGTGATACAATCTTATTTTCTTCACAGTACTGTCTACCATTGCCAGTATGTTAGTGATTTTGCATTTTTTATAAGTGAAAAATCTCAATAAATTTTTTAATTGCTCTCATTTTGATTTACGAGAACTTATCTTATGGTGAGCTTTTGTTTATTTCAAAACATTATTGATTTGTGTTGCGGTTGTTGCGAACTGTGTCGGTAATTGAATATTTCAGGCAAGTCAGGCTGAAAGACTGCAGGTCGACACCGACAAGATAAAGAAGAAGAAAGGCAATACAAAGTCTTCACTGCCTTCCTCTGAACAGGTTCTTAGCCAACGTTTACTTTGAGTTGATTTGTTTTATGTTAAATGCCAAACTTCTCATTTCAGTTAATTATATGCTTTTCATCTGTATATTGCAATATCATTATTTATTAATTGTAACTATGTCGTGTGTCATTTAACTTGGTAGTCTAGTGACTACGGCATGGAACTAGTAACTGAATTGTTGTGAGTTCGAGCCCTGGCTACCGCACTGTCAAGTAACAACCTTGGGCAAGTTGTTCACACCCTTGTGCCTCTGTCACCAAGCAGTATAACTTGCAAGTGGTGAAAGCTGGGGCATAAACTGGCACAGCACGCAATGCACCAGTCTCATAGCATAAGCTAGTGTCAGATTGAGGGCTACAGACACGGATGTCAGCGCCTCCATATTGGCCCACATGGCTATGGAAGGACTTTGCTTTATTTAGCATGCAATTTAATTTCTATCAGCAGCAGTGTTGTTGTGAACTGTTGGTGCATTAGTCTCGAGTGCTGAAAGAAACTCGTTCAATTCCGAACCTCATCTATGCTGTTGAACAGTACGAGAAGTATCTCATTCAGCTGTCCAAGAAGTCAAAGGTAACAGCATTTCTAGACAGAACTTTGGGGGAGACAGAAAACAGTGAAGAAATGTGTGCGACATGCTGTATCATGTCTCTGGCCTAACAAAAACAACACTGGTCAGTTGTTGTAAACGTTCGACGAATTGTCAATAGTGGGGTTGATCATTACTCACACAATTAGTGTCGGCTAGTACCAGTAGAAGTGTTGACTGTTCTGTTTCTAAGGGTGAAGTTAGTCGTGTTTGTTGACGAGTACGGTTAGCCGTGCTGGCGGTGGCCGATGCATTGATAGGGTGATAAGAGGCATCTGTGACTTTGTGTGTGTGTGTGTGTGTGTGTGTCCACACTTTAAAAGGAAAACGGCTCGAGCTCTCAACACCCACCTTCGTATGTGTATATTCTATGGCAGGATCTCGACATGCATTGATCCTGAGGTGAAAAGGTCAAAAGGTGATTATCGGATGCAGTGGCGGCGTGGGTATGCAGTCGATATAGTTAGATCTGTGGTGTCGTGTGTGGGCGGCGCTGGAGATTCGGTCGTGTGAGTAAGTGGGATGTTGAGCATTGAGCATGCTGCGAGCAGGTTGACCTGATGCAGCATTTCAAGATGAGTACGTCACGTGACTTCCGCATCAATGCCGCGTCACTGCAGGCGGCGATGGAGCAGGCTGCAGCTGCTGACGACACTGACGACAACGATGGTGATGAAGATAATGATGAACAGGTAATTAATCACAGTGTCGCTGAGTGTGGGACTGAATGTGTTACACATTACAGCCAGTTTCTGTGTGCGTTATCAGTATTGTTGTTATCAGGTTTTGTTCCTGCAAAAATGTCGTGTTTGATCACTCTGTATTATTACACTGGTTGACTATCTTTCCACTTAAGCTCAAGTTTCAAACTTGGTTTTACACTAAACTCTAAACTGGACCCCAAAATCTGGTTTTAGACATCAGCTCAGATTAAGCTTGGTTATAGTTTAAAACCATCATGCTAAACGCACAACTGAAGTGAGTTCGGTTGGTTTAAAACCGAATGCGTTGTACTATAGCAATTAAGTTTTAGACTTTACTTCGGTTTCAAACCAAGTTTCAAACTTAGTTTAAGTGGAAAGATAGAGTCAGCCACTATGACGACTGGGATGTTGTATACAGGTGAGTGCAAGTGCAAGCAGTGCTGCAAAACGACCGCGTACTCAGCCAACGCAGCCAACTAGCAGATCTAAACTCTCCAAGAAATAGATATTTGGCATTTCTGATGTGTTACGTTGTTCTGTAAACTGTTGCTAACTGTTTGTTTATAGTGTGTAAGTTAGGCTTGTTTGTATATTTAACCATTGTTAGAAAATGTTTACAGAATGATTTTATGATTGACATTTTGTTTTATGACCCTGTGTAATGCCTGTGTGTAACAAGAAATCTCAAGATAATTTGGGACGAGGCTGCATCGCCATAATGTTGTAATTAACAGAGATTTGAATGTGATTTGTGGAGAGAAGCACAACATATTTTGCTTTTCATTCAAACGAGTGGGTCTATCCAACATGAGAATCAATACTGTATACTGATGGTTGATAGGAACATGCACCTCTGCTGCTCTGTCAGCAGTGGACCGCAGGTAAAACCCGAAATCACTTTTCTTAAATGCCAACTTCGATCTCGTAACTAGCGAGTTTCTCTCCAGGCATGATGTTTATATTCTGTGCCATGACATCAGCTGCTTAGTTGGGGCTACATGTACCTTGAACAGTCTCCCGGATTTCATGAGGGACCCGTCAATCAGCACTGACTCTTTCAGACGTTTGCTGAAGACATATCTGTTTGTGCGATACTAGTGCATGCAGCATATTAGAGGTTGATAACTGTATGCACTATATAAATATACTTACTTACTTACTTACTTGTTAGCCGTATTATTTTGTGTCATTTTTGCATAATTTCGGCCCTTCCTCGCAAGAAATTCTGTCAATTCCACTGAGGTATGAGATCACTGGAGTGTACAGGGTGATTCAAAAAAGTACCCCCCCCCCCTAAGACTTTGCATATTCTTCAGATTGTGGTCCTCATTCGCACATGTAAATTTACCCATTTGTTTGCCATTCATATCATTATCTAGGTGCCAATTTTTGTCCACTTATCTCAATATTTTGTGAGAAATGTAACAATTTTTATAACATTGACTCTTGAATTTTAACATTTCATTACAGCTTTCTGCAGTATTCGCAAACCTCTTCTGAAACAAACTCATTTCACTAATGGAATCATACAGTAAAAGTGTTTATCAGTAAATGTCTGTGATGACATTTTGTATTCAAAATGTTCTCAGTAAGCTGACACACTAGCCTCCAGTCGCGTGGGAAAGTCCTTCACATCTTTAGCAATGGATTTCTGCAGCAAGGCAGGTCAGATCAGCTGCAGTACATTTGTCATCTGAGGAATTGTTTTGCCTATGGCATGATATTTGTCGTTACTGCAAGCAGTAAAGATGTGGGTTATTGTGATGACATAACGATGATGCAATTTCTTTGAAGATGCTAATCTGCATTTTTATTTTTCTGTGATGTTCGAAATCTGAAAGCAACGCTTAGAATCTGAGATAGTGAAAATGATGGTAGTTGTGAAAAAATGGACCTTCCAGTGTATTAAATTTTGACGTAAACTCCCCAAATTTGGTACACGTGTGGATACAAATTGCTTATTACTGGACAAAATTTGGCACAGAAAGGCTTAGCTTAGGCCAAGATGTTGTTAATAGCTTTTGGAGTTACTTTTTTGACTCACCTCATACTGTAGAAAGTCGAATTTTACGTCCTAATGGAGAATGGACGAGTTGATGAGTGTAAGAGTGTTGAAAACTTTCAGTGCTGTTGATTAGTTTGCATCAGGAGTATTTGTGACTGTCATCACCTGACAGCATAATTTGTACAAATAATTCCAAATATTCTTGTTTCTTCAAGTTTGTAATGCTTATAGCAACAACCTATGAAAGACTGCTTAAAATAGCCTAAAAAGAAACTAGGTATTTCCAGCAATGTGAGGGGGTCACCAGGGTATGTCCCCGTTGGTGCATATCCTTTGTAGGACGCATTGTGCTATCTCTCCAGGAAATAATTTTTGATTTTACATTGGTGTGATTTTGTGCATACTTAGTGCCTTTAGTGGTATTTTACACGATTTCAAGCTACAAAGAATGCATATGAGTATTTATTACATCTCTCGCTAAAAATGGAAGCGAAGACCGTTTTGCTTACTAACCGGAAGTAAACATAACATAATTTCAAGATGGCGAGCGATTTGATGGATTCGTACATCCAACAGTTTTCACATAATACAGCAGAAATTGTATCAACTACGACGAAAATTCCCACATTGAATGGAGGTATCATCATCGCGCTATTAGTGCGTTTTGTTTTGCTGTTGTCGGAAGTGAGAAAGTGTGTCATGGGCGTAAGTGATGGGGGACTAGCCCCCTGAGACTCTTGACACGCAAAAACATTCAAATCTCTGTTAATTAGAACTGAAAAGTTCCGCAAATTATTTTATTGTCTCAGTCACTACGACTGATAAATTATTGGCTACATACATAAATTTGTTGTAACAATTACTGACATTACGTCTGGTTCTATTTGACATAATTTGTGCTATTGTTATTTCTATATTGTATCAATCCAGCATTTGCTGCCATACGAAATAAACCATTATGTAAGTAGTAGATGATACTCTGTAGGAATAAGTCTGCACAGCTATCAAAACATTTGGAAATGTTGTATACGTCATCTGTGATATCAAACTTTAGCTCAAATGTTGTATATATCGCATAGACGGCCCGTTTCACAGCTGGCACACTCACAGCTGAACTGCCACTCTGCACTTCCTTGTTAGGAAGTAGTTCGTCATGTGTTACCGTAACATTGTCGTAGTAGATTGCATTAAAGTACATCGTTGTAAATTTTGGTCGGTGGTTTATATGTGATGAGGACCAGAAACAATTAAAAGAAAACAAAAAATTAAAAAGCATTAAGATATTTTTAGAGAAAGTGCAGAGCCACTCAAGGGTGGAAACCTGCAGTTAATGTTGGGGGTACAGAATTGGTGCAAAGCCCCCCCCCCTAAGAGTTTTGGGGGCTGCTGCAAAATGCTTTGTGCCAACTTGCTGAAAGAACCTGCTCATTGAGTCCGCTTGACTTAGCCTACTGTGACTACAACGTCTCCACTGACCTCAGGAATTTTTGGGAGGATATAGGTAGCTATATCCCCCCACCCTAAAAGCTGGGGGATGGTCCCCC
>Ga0209782_1002434_pt1 | contig 10370 bp, 8 predicted proteins | sample WorMetmaBAHAMAS1_FD_187390 | JGI IMG/M metagenome (GOLD analysis project Ga0209782, IMG submission 187390) | Marine gutless worms symbiont microbial communities from Max Planck institute for Marine Microbiology, Germany - Inanidrilus... | ecosystem: Host-associated > Annelida > Digestive system >...
TAAATCCGGCCCTGAATCGACCTTAATTCGTTGTCGTCGATAGGCCTATGCACTTTATAATGCCGTAGTGTTTATGCGAAGATTGCGCTATGTTGTGTCAGAAAGTAGGTTGATTCTATGTACATTATGCCCACATGTATTATGACACAGTGGCTTGCTAGTGACGCCGTTGAAACTGCTTTTGCTATAGCCCTGCATGCATGGACAAATAAACGCGCTGTTTTTAGGCTGTTGGCGTCTGTTAGGCCTACACGGTCGAAAGAGCTAAAACGAGCAACAACATTGACTGTTTTTAGCAATCAGTTTACACGTAGTACTTGGTAAGGCAGTGTAGGCCTAATTTTAACTGTAACTGTGCCTATACTGCCTTACTGTAATTGTAATCGAGCGTTTAATTGCAATCTGAGACTATAATACACGCAACTAAACTACTGATCAAATTCCACTGCTTATATCTGCTGTGGATTTGCGTAATTGTATAGCCTACAATTGAAACAAGTTTCAATCGAGTTTGACCATAAAGCACGTCAGCAAAATGGAAACTAGAGAACTGTCCTCAATTGAGGATCGAGGTCCCACCGACCGCGTTTCGAACTTAAGACCCTAACCCTAACGTCAACCTTCAACTCTGAGTCTCTGACCTAGAACTCCAATCCCAGGAGAGCTATGTTCATGATCGATACACACGCAAAAGGTCAGGGTCAAAGGTCACTCGGTTCACAAGTTAGAGTGGAAACGGACGGACGGATGGACAAACGGACGGAGGCGATTGCGTTACTCCCACCCCCTTCTAACGCGGTTGGTAAAAGTAATATTGGACGTTGAAACTTGTGCAGTCATGTGCACGCGGAAGCTATCTGCACATCGGTCGGACGTCGATGTTCCTATATCTTGCTGTGGTTTGCTGAACGTGACCGAGGACGAGATAGTCGCGGCTCTGCGGGGTCTAGTCTAGACGCGCTGATGAACGCTTTGCGCCGTTTCTCGATCGAAGAACGACGGATCGAGACGCTGCAGCGGCGTGTCGTGACAGCTGAAGCTCAAGAGAGGCAGCCTGCAGACGAGGCCGGCGACGGACGCAGTCAGCAGTAAATCCTTGCTATCAAACGTCGTGTCTACGTGCCACAAGCTGCGGCCGGCCCGGACGGCCGGCGCCGCTGTGCCGCCGCATGCGGAACGCCGCTCAATTATCAACGTAGGCCGTGCAAGCCTTGCGCAGTGCGCCGTCGACAAACGCTCCGTGAACGACTTTCAGTGTTTACGTAGGTTGTAGCAGACGGGTATCGAACTGAGTGAGTATATACGAATACGGCGTATAACAGTTACTTAGATATTATAGTTTGTTCGAGGGCGATCCGAGTATACTGAATTATGCACACAGCGCGTAATTGTGAAGACTTTAGTTCTAGCGTGCGGAGTGGGCCGGGACAGTCAAGTAATAGCTAATCATTCCGACGATGGCCGGGTCTACGGGTACACGTCGTGTTGGTCAAATTTATTCATTTTGTGACGTGGACGTCAAATTGTAACGCGACAATATGCTGTCAGTGTGGATTCCGTTCCAGTAAGCCCCTAATCAACTGCACACGTCTCGTCGTAGTAAGTTGAAAGGCCTATTTGATCTCTGTAACAAGACGGCCTAGCAGTGGCTAGTATAGCGCGAGATGTTGTTTTTGAGATGACCCCTCGCGACGACAATACGCGGTAAATTTAGATCGGAATTTGAAACCTAAATTAGCTATAATGCGCCAATGCACTTCCGTCACAGACAGACAGACAGGCAGACGGACACTGACATCGTAGCATAAGCGCGAGATGTATATATTACATCTCGCGCTAAAAACTGGCCAAACCTGTGGATCAGATGTAGCCTGCAGTGTAACTCAATGATTAAAATTAAAATGTAACGAAAATTTAACTCTGTATTGCAGTCTGCAGCACCGTGAACCGAGATGTGCATCTGTCATTGTCAGCGTGGTGGGTGGTAGACTGGTGATGCACTGATGCACGCTCACGGTGCATTGCAGTGTTTTGCCAGACATTGTGTGCCTCGGTCCGATGCGGTCATTAACCACCTCGCCAATTTGCCAAATTCCATTGAAATAAATATTTTATGGTAATTGGTTGCTGGGCGTGGTTTTAAAACGGAAAGAATGACATTGAAATTAATTGATAAGTCTTCGTGTTTTCGACAGTCGTGGGCTTGGATAATCATTGCGGACTGTTCCGCCTGCAGACGGCCAGATGGTACTAAGTCATAGTTTTTAGCTTACATGCATGGGGGAAAGTGAACGACGAGGGACGGTAATGTAAACAATGGTGACAGCACGTCTGTTATTGCGCAGCTACGAAAGTAGTTCTTCATGTGTGCGCGACATTTGACTGTTTTAGCATGAGTGATTAAATTAAGTTTTAACTGGGTAGCTCGGGTTTATACGGGAATCATAGGCTACTTCAGTGCAGCAGTGAAAATCAATCGTTCTTCACCGTAATGTTAATTCTAAAATGAGATCGGTGATTTCTCTAAAACGGTTCGTAAAATTATTAATTATTAACGGGAGATTGGCTGTTCCATCAGTGTTGTAATGATTGCATGCATTGCATTGTTATGAAAATGGCGACAATGACGGGTCGATGTGAACATGAAAATATTTACTTTGATAAATAACTATGCACCAATAACAAGTAGTTTATTTCTTTATTTGTTACAACAGACATAATACTGGAGGAAACATATAGGCATATGCTCACTTGCTAGCTGTACTGACTGGAGTTGTTATTACCACCCATTAATTCGGACTGGTTTACCGTGCCTAAAAGGACCGGTCAACCAGTTAACTGTTGTCATTTTTTCACGCATCCGCCACCCACATAACAGTCAAAATGAGTGACGTCACTTGAACGCATGGTACCCAAGATTAGCTACCTACCAACCTTATCACAAAGCACTGAGAGCAGGGGTGTATGTGGTGCTCCCCCCCATCTAAGTCAAGGGATGGCTGTTGCACTGGCCAGTTCATGGTCTTATCCAGGGTACGGACTTATAGCCATCAGTGGGCCTAGGTACTGTGGGTAATTGGGTTGGCTGGCTGCCACTAGTGAAGATGGCGACATACAGCAGCAGCAGTTGGCTGTACTAGTGAGTCCAATCCACTATGGACAGACAAGATCTGTGGGAGAATGGAAACAATTACGGTTAACCGGACTGTGCCAAACATAACTGGTTTCAGATTTAGGACCGGTTAACCATTATCAATTATAGTAGTGATTATAGTAATTTTCTTTATTCAGTTTCACACTATAATCAGTTTTAGATTTGCACATCGAATGCACTTTTTAACCGACTCTGCTACCGGTTTCATTATGAATTGGAATGTGGATTTTGGCAAATAAAAGATCGTCTAAAGACGACACTCTCCAATACAGGGAACTGTGCTTGCCAAGCATGAGATTATTAGATGCCCAGCAATTACTGGATGAATAGGTTTACAGTGATGAGAAGGGCCAAAAACATATTAATAGTCAGCGACTCAGCGTGCATGTGGCCGCATTTCATGCACCAATCTCATTTTAGTAATTTTTATTTTGTGAAATTGCTGATCTCAAGGGTCGTCAGTTTTGACTGAGATCCTGGATAGATGGCATGACAGTATAATTGTACATTTGTAATTGCCATCAGTGAGGTTCTCAACATAAACACACAACTGACAAGTCATCGCCGAGTTAATATATATGTGAGACTGTCTAGTTCAAGTATTAGATTAGTATTATTATTAGTATTAGTACTGCATGTATTAGATTGTTGTTGATGTTTTAGAACAATAGTGCTGTTGAACGGTTGCTTAACTGCCAGTGGTTTGCATGAACTGTCTGAAGTGCTTCTGCATTATTTAATCATGATGAATTCTAAAACGACTCCATCTCGAAGGCGGTCAGTCAACAGTGAGTTCGAAAGGGAAACTAAGCTCATTGTGTTGAATTTCATGGGTCTTGTTCCAGCAAGCTGTCCAGCAACAGCAGATGTCTATGATACTGTGACAGTGGATGTCAGTTCTGAGGAGGAGGAGGAAGACATGCAGCCAGGATCACATGGTGCTGTGGAATTTTGTGAACTGCAGAACGTAGCCGAAGAATCGATAATGGAAAACTGCAGTGTGGTTACTAGAATAACACAAAATGGGGCACTGAGCAGCCAACATTATACGGAACTCTCAGACAGTGAGGGAGTCAGTAGTACGGAAATAGTTGTGGATGCATGCATTACAGATAGAAATGACCATTCAGATGAACTGTCCACTGGAGAAAATTTGTGCGTGGATTTCACTGCTGATTCAGCCAGTGATCGGGATCCCAGTAACTCAGCGAGCCAGTTGCTGCAGATACCTTCCTCATCTCGTTCGCCATCTCCATCTGGTCCGTTAGTGGAGCGACAGTCAAGCCTGCGGTCAACCACCAGTTCTCGTCGGTCGTCCCCACGTAGCGGCAGTATCAACGTGCAGCAGGCCGACGTCGAAACACTAGTCAAGACGCATAGTCTTCCGCCATTAGTGATACCACTTCGTGATGAAATAACTCATGAAGTGGAAGTGCTTGGACAAGGGCAGTGTGACGGTAATGCAGCTCAAGGTATTTGAATTTAATTACAGGAAACTGTTTTTTGTAAGACCATAATATGCAGATTACGATGTTTTGCTTGCTGTGCTGTTAAATAATTGGTGGATAAAATCATGCTGGACATGATGGCATAAGTAAGGACATGTAACAATAGAGCACTACTTCTCGTAAGCATTCAGAAATAGAGAGGTTCAGAGACAATGATGGCATATTTGAGATTTTTGAGTTTTGTATTTATGAATTTCTAAAAGACACATAAATCACCAACTGGCCATTGATTCTGTTTAAGTCATAGCTCATTGCCAGTAGTGCATTTACTTGAAGGTCAGTTTTCAGCTATTAGCCACAGTGGAGTGTGATGTTGTTCTGATCAGGTTGAAGTTTGGTGTTAAGAACTCATTGCAGGTCTGCTATTCTACATTAAATATCACCTTGATCGCGTGTATGTGGATGTCATATCTAATGAACTGTGAATGTTAGGATTTTAAAAATACATGTTCAGTGCCGCATACGAGCCCTGTGGCTAGTGCACCCTTAATTCCTTCGTTGATTTTGGCATGATGTAGATGATTTGCTTATTTGCTTATTTTCTTAACTTCTTTACTTTTTTTCCTGTTTAGTTTTTCATTGTTATTTACTTTCTATTAATCATTTTTGAGAATAAGCATGCTTCCTGTCCAAGCCAGATGTCATAAGCAGCGACTAAACCTGGGCTTTAGGTTGCTTTAAAAATTTTTTGTCATAGTAATGTTGTTTTTCTGATTTGTTCCTTTTGTTGTTTATCGTGTATTTCTTGCATTTGTTTCTCCTGCTTTTGCTTTTGTTTTCTCAGTACTAGCCAAGAGATTGGCTGGGAAGTGCATCTCCGAAATAGTCTGTTTTGTGTTTTGTGATCTGTTGTGTCAACATATCCTCAACTTATCGTGCCAGTATTGCAGTTTTTATTTGCTTCTGATTTCTGATCTTCACTGTCATGTACAAAGTATTATAGGAGGAACAGTGCTTATTGCACTAAGTAATAACACTTTCCTTTGCATTTTGCTCATGTAGCGGTTGCTCAATCTCCGGAGACTGAGGTAGCTGACATGCTGAGGTCTCTTGGTGACCATGTGAATGAAGAGTTTAGTGAAATATTGTCACAAGCTGTTGCCGCTGTTTTGCCACAGCAGGCCGCTAACCATGATATTCCGTATGCTGCACTGCAGTCTACAGCTGCAAGTCTAATTGCAAACGTTCATGGCTGGTCTCAGGTACTGATTAACATTTGCATATTTTTGTTCTAGAGATAATTGCACAACCGGTTGCTTTAGTGTTTTTCTTCAGTTATAGATTAAATACATGTGGTTGTTAGTGTTTTGTTTTCTTCTGTGTTTCAGTTGTACATGCTGGCAGTGGTATTGGTTTACAAAATTTTTTAAAGTCAGTGACTATTTGTGGAACCAGTCGGCAAAATTAGCGGCATGTAGAATCTTGACTTGTCACCTTGTACGGATATTGACTTTTTCGCTATCACTCAGTGGCAGTTGTTCCAGCATCTAATGATTGCTTACAGAATCCATGGAATCTGGCACATTATTGTTATTATTATTATTACATATAAGCTTGATTTACTGTTTTGAATATGTGGCATTTTTGTGGTAATGTGATTTGGTGTAGGTGGCCATGGTTCTATTGTTCAGCCAGCGATTGGCATTCAGTTTGCTGTCGCAAGGTCACAGCAGAATTGGAAACTTAGCAGATAATACTACTCAATTTATTGAGGACCATGTCGCCGATTTCATCATCCGCAACGGTGGATGGGTAAGTTGTAATCTGTTGTTTTATGTATACAGCTAATATTATTTGCTGTCGCATTACAGTTACTGATAAAACAATTAGTGTATTGTGAAACAAGTGTATTTCGTTAGTATGTCGTTTACTGTGGATGTACATAAACACACAGGATGTGCCAAGATATTGAGCTTGGAAAATGTGATATTTCAGAAATGTAATTCTGATTAAGGCAAAGTTACTTTTTGTCTTTTGCGTTGCTGTAGCATTTTGTACATACTTACTTAGACTTAGTTCTTTCAGTTATGTGGTAGTTATTGGCAATTTTTTTACAGCTCTCCATGTTATTTTGAAGCCTTATAGATCTTCTGTGAATGCCGTGCGACATGGTAGTGGTCTGCTGTACTTAACTGTCGTCTTATTTGCCAGTGTAAGTCACGCCTGTTGAACATCACTGGTCATCTTACCGAGCACACACGCAGACAGCAGTTGGCTTAGTGGCTGTTTTCCAGGTGAATCTGGGTGGTTTATCCATTTGCTCCATTGATCATGAAGGGTGATTGGTGTCAGCCAGGAAATGATTCACCCAAACTTATCTTTCTTTCACTTACTAATTGCCACCGGAGGGAAGGAAACGTATCATTTATCCACTGACTGTATTCATCTGGTCACCGTAGGATTTAAGGCACTAGTAGTGAGCTGCCTCACAAGGAATCTTGGTCTGTACAATAAAGTTTTCTCTGAAGTAGATGCAACGGCGGCGTCGCGATGCTTTCTTGTTAGTCATCATTCGGCAGTGTTGGGATTTTGCCGTCGTCGAGCAGTGCCGAGGCTGGCTGATTTGCCGATTGCGTTTGCTGTGGTTGCAGCAATCTATACTCGACATGGAGGTCAGTGATTTGCTGGCCGACAGAGGCACTGACGATGTGGATGACTGTCGTCATATTTCACCTCTGCGACAGACACAGAGTGATGCTGCCACCATACCGGATGCTCAGACGGATTCTGAGTTTATTCCCGATAGTAGCAATGTGCCTTCGTCGACAAACGATGCCGGTTCTGTCCAGCCTGATGCCCAGCACACGGATGCTGAAGCCGCCGACAGTGATTCGGATATTTTTATGTATGTGGCACTGAGCTTAGCGGTCATGGTGGTCGTCTCCGCATTTTACTCACAAGTGCTGAAAAAGTAGAAAATTTGTACACATCATTAGGGTTTGTGTCGTCGTTAGCCGAGTTTCGATACCTGTGATCTTGAATGTTGTTTCTTTGATTAGTGTGTGTGTTTCTTAGTGGTGTATGAGTTTTGCTGTTTGGTTAAGTAACATCGATGATGATAGTGCAGCTGACATGGCATGATGCTCTTATGCTAACTATGCATCAACTTATTGGCAGCATTTTAAGTACAGGGTTATAGTGTATTTTTTAACAATATATTAAGTTCAGCAATTGATAGTGTAAAAATGTGGGTTTTATAAGTCGAATTTGCACATTATTCTGTTCTTGAAAGGTGATCTTGGGTACTGGCCGCTGGATTATTGAATGCCTAATTCTAATCAAGTTTCTGATAATATAAACTCATTAGAGTATTTCCAGTAATTTGCAGAGTGAATATGCTAGTTCTCTTCCGTGCTTTGATGCTGTTGTTTTGGTAACTAAAAGGCCATCGAGTCTGTAAAAACCTGCTGTAATAATTGCATCCAGTGGTTATTTTCAGCCTGTTAAATGAAACAAAAGTATTAGTAGTATTGGTCGTGAAATTTGACCTGTTAGAAAGTGACAGTTGACTTATGATAATTACTATTAAATTTGGAATGATACGAAATTTATGCACTGTTTTAACCAGGAGAGAGTTTACAGCATGCTTGCAGTGATGTTCATATGTAAGTGATCTGCATGATAATCAGTCATTTTAACTGCGGGTGATTGAAACAGAAATAGCGTAGTTTTCATAACTTACATTTAAAGTTGGTACTTTTTGAACCCATATGACATGTGCATTATGAGACTGTAAAAAGCAGTTGTCTCACTTGCCAGAGTTGTAAGAATGGGCATGATCTCTTTCTATGACAGATATTGTACAAGATAGCTAAATCTGTCTTAGGTTTTGTGCTATTGTTTTTTTATTAATTAGTATTTTGGGGTTTACTGGTAAATGTCTACTTTTGTTGTGATAGTTTAGTTTCATTAGTATTGTTTAGATACACTGATTTACCACCAGTAGCTCTAATAAATTCGTTTCCAGCTGTGAGAATTAAAGGCTTATTTTGATTACTTAAGTAATCTCAAACCGATCATAGCCTATGAATTTATTATTTCCATACTAGCAAAGATACATTGTATTTACATGTGTATTATTACTGTGCCCAGGAGGGGTGTGTGCCATTGCTATCAGTGTGTATTTGTATGTGTGTCTGTATATGTGTATGTCTGTCCGCTCGCGTATCTTGAAAACGGCGTCCAAACTTCGTGAAATTTTTAGGTACATGTTACCTGTGGCTATAGTTCGGTCATTCTCTGGCGGCAACAATGTACTACATTATGTATCTGGTATTGTGGCTCATATTATGTTTTAACATTATTTAGCACATACAAAAAACTAGTCATAATACGAGCAACTTTGGCTGTGGATGCAATTAATAAATAATGACATGATAATTGATCTGATGCTTGCCATGAGATACCGTATGTCTGTATATGTCTCTGTGTCTGCACGTCAGTCTGTGTTTCGACAACTTTGAATTGTGCACGGGGCGGGGGAGTGAAGTCTGCTATCCTTGATTGCCTTGCTGAGTGTGTGCATTGTTTTATGTTTCTTTTTGCAAACATGTCAGCTGACATTTCACTGCTTGAGATCTGATGATTGTGACATGGCCTTATCTATTAGTCATCCACGCTGTTCGTAATGTATATGAATATCACTCTGTGTTGTATTACATGACATGTCCAAGGTTTTGTGCCTAAGTCGGGATGTTGTTGTTATTCATTCATTTCATTTGAAGCTTTATTCTGTATATTTTGTGCTGTAATGTCGAATGTTGCTCCTTGTTAGTGTCCACGGTAGTTTGTTAAATAGTTCGTTTTTGACATAATGTATTTCACTGACAATGAAGAAAAGTGTCTCAATGTCTCAATGTAGATCACATATCTAAAAAATAAAGACGTAATGATCGTAAGCAATGTAATTGTTGTATCGGACTAAGCTGATTTCTATGTCAGCTTTTGAGTGCACTATAAATATTATACGTAAGTATCGTATCATATTAAGCATTTTATAAATGAAAATGAGTAATATGGTTTAAGTATCTGCTTTTCTTTTGACAGCTTATTTAGGTAGGTATTTAGATTTGTGTTTGTAATAATAATAATATTTATTATTATTATTATGTATTCTCAAAAACACAGAACAACTCCGTGTTTAGCGTGCATATTTCCTGTTGTGACCGGTGATATATATCTGTAGTTATTGCTTAACTGCAGACAATCTCAATGCTTAAAAGTTAAAATTCACATCTTCTTTAGATTCTTTCCACCATCGACTGCTGCTACTTACCCATCACTCTGCCTTTCTGGACTGGAACAGCTTTTCAGAATTCTCGTGACGTCAGTGCTTTGATATTGTCAGTTTTGTGTGAGGTGGAGCATATAAAAATTGAGTGATGAGGCGCTTGCATGGTTGTCTGCTGCAAAGTTAATGTGGTATGGCTGATGGCGCTGCCACCCCATCATCTTTTGCTTTATTAAAATCCGGAATGGTTCACCTTTCTGATGCAAGCTTACCCAGGTTGGACTGAAAAAGATGCAATGAAACGTGTGTTTGTCTCTCAGTAATAATTTTAAACTTTAGTTTTACTCCATGAATATAGTTTGGTCTCATGTTCTGGCATTTGAGCATATGCTATGTATTATTAGCCCACACTGCCGCCACCAGCGCTAGATGTGGATTATTGTTATAAATTATATATCACACTATGTGTGATATATAA
>Ga0209782_1002435_pt1 | contig 10370 bp, 11 predicted proteins | sample WorMetmaBAHAMAS1_FD_187390 | JGI IMG/M metagenome (GOLD analysis project Ga0209782, IMG submission 187390) | Marine gutless worms symbiont microbial communities from Max Planck institute for Marine Microbiology, Germany - Inanidrilus... | ecosystem: Host-associated > Annelida > Digestive system...
GTCATAGGAATAACTTCGGGAAATCGCTCGTGTCGGACGTGTCGGCGAGGATCCTCGCGAGGATGTGCGGTGTCGGTGTCGGCGTCGTGGAATTCCAGCTTTTGCCGCTTTGGCTGCACTGCCCACTGCCCTGCCCAACACGCGCTCGCTAGACGTTAGACCTATACAGGCTGATGCGTCCCAGCTGCATGGTCTCATAGTGACAGCTGACTAAAGTTCATCAAGTTGATCGGCAGCTGCCCATCTTTCCAGCTCCATACACGCACATGGCCACTGCGACAGCTACACTTTGAGAGCGCCATATACACGAGCCACATGCACATCACTCGTTTCATCTCACTTTATCTCACCTCATCCAGACTGACCTAATTTCCGCCGAACTGAGTGACTCAGTGCACTGTGAAGCGAATCATTTCGTCGACCAGTCAGAACGAAGTGCGACGCGACTTAATTTGTTCTGATTGGTCGCAGTCACGACGAACTGGGTCGCTTCACAGCACACTCAGTTTACCTGAAACGAGGTCAGTTGAGATGGGACAAAATGAGATGAGATGAATGATGTGTCTGCTGTTTAAAAACATAATTTACGTTTTTATTCTTGTCACGTTTTACGTATTCAGCGTTATTTTTAAAAATGTGAACGTTTTTTGTTACGAAAACGTTGTCAGAATGAACGTAACTTGAAGTGGCATTTTACTGATATCTTGTGTATAGACGTTCACTGCAGCATCGCAAATTTATAATACAGGAAGCACAGTGAAATACTATGCTAATGATGCTGCAAAAAGTTTGCGCAAGTTTTGTTTTCTTCAAACTTTGACAAACTCTTACAAGTTTCTGCAACATTTCATGTCATTGTATTGCAGCAGTTATTGGGCCCATTCCATGGGGCCATAGCGGTCCCCTCTGTCACGCGTTGTCGTTGTTGTCGTTGTTGGCGATGTTGTTGTTACACCAATGCTCAGGCGGCGTGCGACAGTGGCGGCGTGCGACAGTAGTGACACCTGGTGAATGGCAATGTAAAACAGCGGCGTGCGGCGGCTCGCAGTGGCGAATGGGCCCAACATTTTTCAAATGCTTCTCGTTTTAGTTTATCTCATTTCGTTTGATGTGCGGCTGTATAGGTACTGAGTATGAGTACCGTGTGTTGGCGGAGAACGAGGCTGGTATCAGCAAGCCGTCGGACACGACCGGCGTCTTCGTCGCCAAGGAGCCGTACGGCAAACCTGGCAAGCCGGGCACGCCGACCGTCAACGAGATCACCAAGGGCGCCGCCATCGTCGAGTGGGCGGCGCCAGACCACGACGGCGGGGCCGAGATTACGCATTACGTCGTCGAGGTACCCCACTGTTCGTCTTTCGACTCATAAGTCTGTCTCCGATTCACTCTGATAGCAGTTTATAAATGTTCTACTTGGTGTGCTTACTTACTTACCGTTGCACTGGACAGGTGCGCGAGAACGTGGGTAAGTGGCTGGTGAAGGGTGACAAGGTGAAGGAGAGGACCTTCACGCTGAGTGAAGTCAAGGAAGGATCGTCCTATGAGTTCCGGGTCAGTGCGGTCAACAAGGCTGGTCAAGGTCCGGCGTCGGCCGCTTCCACCGCCGCCAAATACGGTCAGCTCGCAGTTCTTTCTCATTTTTAGCGCGAGATGTAATATATTCAACTCGCGCTTATGCTACGATGTCAGTGTCCGTCTGTCTGTCCGTCTATCTGTGACGGAAGTGCATTGGCGCATTATGGGTAATGTAGGTTTCAAATTCCGATCCCAATTTATCGCGCATTGCGGTCGCGGTGCATGCGGGCGCGAGGGAAGGGATCATCGCCGGGAAGAGTGGAGGGATCATCTCGCGCTATGCTAGCCACTGCTAGGCCTTCTTGTTATTTTATCTGCTCTTTTTAGTTTCATTTCGCCATTACTGACAGTGGAAAAATAGCATCGTAACTGTTTATAGCTTAACTAATTACTATGGGCATAGTAATCGCGTATTAAGTACCCACGCAGCTGTACCCCAAAGCGTGAGTAGGGTGATCAATTGTGTCTGTAACTGTGTGTGTGCGTCTGCGTCTGCATTTTAAAAGTAAAACGGCTAGAGCTATCAGCACCACAGTTTGTGTAGATATGGTACATGGCAGCTGCAAGCCATGCTAAGAAAATGACATCAAAAGGTCGAACGACAAGGTCACACAGTTATGAAAAAGTTCACGATCGCACGGTTATGCCGGCGAGAAGTGTGCTGATGCTGCCGGGATGGGACTGCACGTCGATAGGACTGCACGTGTTTCTCGGTCGTCAAACGACATAAACACCCCATTACGTTCTTTTTCTTCTTCTGCTGACTTAGACAGTTTACTCATTGGGCTGCACGAATTTGGAATTACATGCCAGAAGACAGGACTAATTTTCAAGTATAACACGTTTTAAGTACAGTTAGAGTTCGAGTGTTTAACTACGTATTGCAAAATTTAATTCGAATAGCGCGCAGTTTCGATCGTCAATCGTCTGTATTTACGCGGTTGCAGTGGAAGAATTGCGGTTCACGCGTGAGCTGGAGCACAAGAAACTGGACAAGGTCGGAGTGGACGTGACCCTCGAGTGTGAGCTGTCCAAAGACGGTCAGAAGGTGGAGTGGTTCAAGGACAGCAAGAAGATCCGACCGGACCTCGAACACGACGTCCAGGTCGACGGCCGGATACATCGACTCGTCATCAGGAAAGCGACGCCCAAGGACGTTGGGACGTACCGAGCCGACTATATGCATCTGAGTACCTCAGCCAAGCTCTCAATTGAAGGTAGACGTCCTGTCTTCGTGCATGCTAGTCAGTCACAAACACAGCTATGTACAATGGCATTTTTCCAGCTGAACATTTCGTTTTGGGCCCTATATTTGTGTCCTCCTCCTTATCATCGTATCTTTATTGTATGTGTTGCGTACTGCAATGTCACTGGACTTCGGGTTTTTTTGCTTTAATAAAATTAAAGCTGATCGACCGCTTACGCGTGACACGTTGAACGCCCCCTGATTACTGAGAAACAGACAATTCCAATGGACTGGTAATGGTCATTGGCAATTACCATTGGCTGAACTCGGCAAGCCGAGTCTTAATATCGACTTGCTCCGCACCACTGGTTCAAACGGGAGAGCGTAAACAATTTTCACTGTTTGACCTTGACCTTTGACCTACGACCTTGACATACAATCCCAGGCTAGCCAAGGTAAGGGTCGACCCTCATGCCAAAAATCAAGGTCATAAGTCAAACGGTTCAAACAGGAGAGCGCCCACAGACAAACGGACGGACACTCGCACACACAGACGCTACCAAACGTATTATCGCCCCTGCTAAGCGGTCGATAATGAGACAAGGAGAAGCATTTGAAAAATGTTGGGCCCATTCGCTACTGCGAGCCGCCGCACGCCCATTCACCAGGTGTCGCTACTGCACGCCGCCACTGTCGCACGCCGCCTGCGCATCGATGTCCACGACAACGACGACAACAACAACGCCAACGACTACGCGTGACAGAGGGGACCGCTATGGCCCCACAGAATGGGCCCAATTACAAGTCGACAAAGGGTTCCAGTTGATAATAATGAGCGGTGTGTGTGTGTGTGGTGCAGTGGCGCCGACGCTGGGCAAGCACGACTACGGTGACAAGCTGGTGCTGAAGGCGGGCACGTCGGCCGTCGTCGAGGTCCCGTTCACCGCCAGTCCAGAGCCGAGCGTCGACTGGAAGTACAAGGGCGGACCGCTGCCGGACGCGCGGAGGTTCCACGAGGACACGGTGCCCGGCATGACGTCGCTGTCGATGAGCAAGGTGACCAGGAAGGACGCCGGAGACTACGCCATGACGCTGCAGAACCAGCTCGGAAAAACCACCTTCACCATCAAGCTCGTCGTTCAGGGTCGGCATACGATACGATAGGATACGTTCACTACGGTAGAATATGCAATTTAAGCTGCCGAAGACGGGGACCCACACGCGACGTGCTGAGACCCTCCCATCGCCTTGTACACAATGCCGGACGTCGAGTGTGTGATAAATAGTCGTATATGGTCGTCGGTCAACTGTTGACCGCACTTGCGACGGTTCTCGTGCCATGGCGAGATGTTTCCAAGTGCAGAGTTTGGGGCAAAATGGCAGACGTAAATACCCTTATTTTGGAGGTATTTATTTCCGAATTTCTATAAAACAGTGTCGGATAAACCCAAGGTCGATCTGTGCCATAAATTAGCTCAAGACCCTGCAGCCGTTGCGACAGAATACTGGCTTGTAACAGACAGACACGCAGACAATCTTCTTCTCAGATATTACGGTGCTGCTGCGTGAGTGCAGCCGCGTGTATGCGTGCGACGCGGCTATTATCCGCATTCGGGCTTGTCAATAGCGTACACGTTGTCGATAACGGCGTATTCACACCTGTAACACGTCGAAAGCAGTCAGTCGAATGATTTTTTTCGACAAATTGGACGTCGTTTTGACATTGTTGCCGTTTTTCGGTGACAAGTGTAGGTGAATGTCATATCAGCTGGCATTTATGACGATTTTTAACTACGAACTGGCAACATAGCTAATCAACTGTTTTATTTCGTGGCTTTTGTATAGTTAGTAGGGTTAGTGTGTGTGCTCTTGAATTTTTGGGTCGTATAGGGTTAAGGATAGGGTGGTGCAGGTTAGGTTTAGAGTTAGTTTTTAGTCGCGCCTCTCGCCGCTGCGAGGCGCAAATCAAATAGTCACGTTTCTGTCCGTGACAAAAAAACATCGGGAGTAATCGAAATCGATAGTAGTCAAGTATTCACGATTTACCCATAAAGGCGCGCGCGACCATATACCGCTAGGTATTCTAGTTGGCTGTATGCCACCAGTTGATATGATTTGTAAGTATGCGCGAAATGACCGAGCAACTAGTTATACGTCGATTGTCGAATGCTACAATTGGTCGAGCACAATTGGAGCAACAAGTTGCGAGTTGTGTCGACACATTGCCGGTGTGGACGCGGCTTAATATTCGGCGCGCGTTTTGTCGTTGGTCAGACGTGCCGTCGGAGCCTCGCAACGTGTCGGTGACGTCGGCGAGCGAGAAGTCGATCAGTCTGCGCTGGGACGAGCCGGAGTCGGACGGCGGCTGCGACGTGACGCAGTACGTGGTCGAGATGAGGGAGGGCAGTCGGCGGACGTGGCAGCGCGCCGGCGTGTCGTCACTCGCCGACGAACGACGCTACACCGCGCTGGCGCTCACCGCCGGCCAGCAGTACGTCTTCAGAGTGGCCGCCGAGAACCGCGTCGGGGTCGGAGACTGGGCCGAGATGACCCAGAGCGTCACTGCCAAGAGCGCTCAAGGTACTACGTCTCACCATCACTCGATGTCGTCATCATCATTAGCATCATCATTAGCAGCAGCAGCTGCTGTAGCAGCATCGTTTATTGGGCCCATTCTATGGGGCCATAGCGGTCCCCTCTGTCACGCGTTGTCGTTGTTGTTGTGGACATCGATGTGCAGGCGGCGTGCGACAGTGGCGACGTGCGACAGTAACGACACCTGGTGAATGGCAATCTAAAACAGGCGGCGTGCGGCGGCTCGCAGTGGCGAATGGGCCCAACATTTTTCAAATGCTTCTTGTTTCGTCATTAAAAAGTTTGCAGCTCGTTCTGTATTTTTCGTGAGGACCACAGAGTTTTTCCCGCATTCACTCACACTTACAAGTACAGCATGCCTTTATGTCCCAACTTGCTGTACCAGTCTGGCCATTTCGGCTACTTTCAGCCAAACATTTTAAGTAAACTTACTTATTTAGTGGCTTGGTGTATTGTTAGCGTCGTTCGTCGCATGAACAAAGTTACTCTACGTTGAACCCGGCTAGTACTGGGATAGTGACCATCTTCGGGCGGGTACACCACTTTGGTATGTAACCATGCCAACTAGATCAACTCAGCCTTGCATCCCTCCAAGGTCGCTTAATCGAGTACCAGCAGTAATTGGCTCAGGTATAGGCGGGAATGTCACCTCTGCCGGGTGGCCGGTAACACTGTCCATATGGCACGTGAGTTCCGACAGCGGCGAGGCTGGTTGCATGAAGGCTATATAAGTTTACCTTTACCTTTCTACCTTTACTGTTGCCAGCCTGATGGCTTGGAACTCGCTGCCAGACTATCTTCGTGATACATCATCGCTTAGCAAAGACACTTTTAGCCGATCATTAAATACATACTTGTTTGCATTGTACTAGAGCGCGTTAAGCGCATTAGTGACGTTGCGTAATGTGCTCTATAAATCTACTTACTTACTTACTTAGTTACTGTCACTTACTGATATTTGTGAGAGATTATGTCGGTGTCAGATCCACCTGGACCTCCGTCAGCGCCGACGGTCGATGACGTCTGCAAGGACTCGTGCGAGCTGTCGTGGCGTCCGCCGGACAACGACGGCGGCTCGCCGGTGACCGGCTACCACGTGGAACGTAGTGCTAGTGGTCGCACCGACCGCTGGATCCGCATCACCCGCCAGCCGGTACCCGACACCAGGTACCGCGTCCAGGAACTGGTCGAGGGCAACGAGTACCAGTTCCGTATCGCGGCCGAGAACGGCGTCGGAGTGGGACCGGCCGGTCCGGAGTCCGACAGCGTCGTCGCCAAAGATCCGTGGGGTTAGTTCAACACAGCCGCAGCTCACCACTCGGGCGTTGATTGAATTTAATTCAGCTTAATTTATTTCAGTTCAGTTTAGTTTAGTTCATTAGTTGCACACGCAGTCAGTCGCAAGGGCTGAAACGATGGAAGGGGATTGCCCAAGAATGTGTAGGGTGATTAGTTGTGTCGGTGACTTTGTGTGTGTATGTCTCAGTGACTGTGTGGATGGCTGGGTTGGTCTGTCTGTGTCTGTCTCCTTGTCTATCCGCGCTCTAAAAGGAAAACAGCTTGAGCTATCATACCAAACTTGGTAGACGTACTGTCCATGTCTGGGTAGTTCGGTCGATCTGCTGTGTGTGTCTGTGTGTCTGTATGACAACTTCGGAGTAGAGTGCCGTGGATAAGCTGCATGATAGTTCATCTTTACCCAATCTAGGCCGATTTCAGATCATCACAGTTTGCTGTTACGGGAGATAAACGTTGCTTGCGGCCTTCAGTGATTGCTTGTATATATAGTTAGATAACGTGAACGAACGTGTGTAGATAAGCCCGGTAAGCCGGGAACGCCGGAGGTGAAGGAGGCGACTAAGTCGTCGGCAACTCTGACGTGGAAGCCTCCGTCAGACAACGGCGGCAGCGAGATCACCAACTACGTGCTCGAGTACCGCGCCGAGGGAGCGTTCAAGTGGAAACGGGCCACGGACAGCATCATCCCGACGACCAGCCACGTCGTCAAGGGACTCGAGGAGGGCGTCAAGTACGAGTTCCGTGTGGCCGCCGAGAACAGGGCAGGTACTGGACCACCGTCGGAGGGCTCGCTCGCCGCCAAGCTCGAAGACGCCATGGGTCTGCCTTCCTTCAGTTATACGCCATTTTAGGCCTAGTTGTTTTATACGTTTAAAACGTTTCTAGCACGCATCGCCCCAGTTTTCTTGACGTTTGATATAAATCAGTAGGCCTCTACTGTTAAGTTATTCTACCAATCTATCTCTTTATCTATGTCATCTGTATTTCACTCCGGCCACGATGGTACATAGAACAGATAAAACAAAAAAAAACACTTCGTTTGTTTATTAGTGGGACCTATTTTGGATGCACCGGCTAAATTGTGAGAGGTTCTGCGGCTATGTAGGTGGCAAGAAGCCCAAGATCGTGACGCCGCTGAAGGACATAAAGGTCACGGCTCAGTCGACGGCGACCTTGACCTGCGACCTTGACCTCGGTGAACCCAAGGCGGACGTGCGTTGGTACAAGGAGAGCCGTGAACTGTACGAGGGTAAGAAGCACAGCATGTCGTACAGCGGCAACAGGGCCAAGCTGGACATCAACCAGACGGAGCTCGGCGACAGCGCCATCTACCGAGTGGAGGCCGACAACAGGCACGGACGTGTCATGTCCGAGGCCAAACTCTTCGTACAGGGTACGATATCGTTCTAATTATTCCGGATAGTTTTGTTAATTAATTATTCGTTAAATGCGATTTTGTGTCGAGTGGGGTGTTAAATCTAAATGCAGTCAGTCAGGCCGTTAAAATTTATAGTCGGTTAAAGCATTTTTTACGTTGAATGAATTTGTTGATTTGCTTTACACTATAGGCCCTATACACTGTTGCTTTTATTATGTTCCTTATTATTCGGGCACTAGGCAATGCTGAGATCCGCCCGTTAGTCTGTCTGTTTGTCCCAGGCCACTCACTAGCTCAACAACAGTGCACTTTAGCCTGGCTATACTTTACCGAACACTAATAGGAAACCGCATGATTGAAGTCAAACTCGCTGTTCGGCGTGGCCATGGCCACCAGATTACCGGAAGTGGTCAAAACGGCAACGAAGCTGTAAAGGGCGCCACTTCAGAAGCATTCGCCAGGTGGCTGCACCATCAGTACGCTTCTTCTAACTGCCATCACCGTGCGATACCTTGTAATAGCTTTGCTATGTTACGGTGCGTTAGAAATTGTCGTGGTATTATTATTATTATTATTATTATTTTTTTTATACCCTGGTACTTCATTCCCAGGGTGTGAGACATTAAGCAAAGTGTGTGGTGTCTGGAACGGCTACAATGGGGACTCGAAAATTGTGAAAGTGTTAGACAGGCAGACTGCGTTAAAACGCTGGATTGCTGCGGAGATCCGCTGGTACAGGAATGTCGTTTCACGAGGGTCGGCGGTATTGTATATTGGTTATTTATTACGGAATAATCTTGCCGGTATTCCAGTGGATTTGAAGTGTTGCTTACGATTTCTAGTTTATTTGTTGCTTTGTATATCTTCCGCTATCCCCATACTCGCTATGGTATATCTCTACCACTGTCAATTGGCAGATGCATTAAAATATGTACGTTCTACTGTGTGCTTATAATTAGCTTGTAGAGGCCGTGTAGTTCATCTGTCGATGGGCTGTCGTTACAGCGGCACCGAAGCTGGTCGGCGAGCGTCTGGAACCGACGCGGACCCTGAAGTCCGGGTCGGGACTGGTCCAGCAGTTCACCGTGTCCGGGGTGCCGACTCCGAGCGTCACGTGGTCACTGAACGGTCAGCCGCTGGACACGACGGTCATCTCGACGAGCGCCGAGCTGACGTCACTGAAGGTCAACAAGTGCTCGGTCAAGGACGCCGGACAGTACGAAGTGACCGCTACCAACGACGTCGGAACTGACACTGTCCGGTTCAGCGTCATAGTCAACGGTACGACGCACTACTGACGGGCGTTAAGCGACGCTGCGATGTGTCCGTTCGTTTGTCTGTCCCACGTACGTTGAGACCGAGTCAAAGGCGCTGTACCATGGTCCTAGTTCAACAGCGGTGCTTGTTAGGGCTGTATGGTTACTACAGAACACTAATAGGAAACTCCGTGTGCTGCAGTAAGCTGAACCGACTGGTCAGCGTATAGCCGTTGTCATTAGTTGGCCGAAACGGCAATAACTTTAGATTCATTCACAAGGGGGCTGCACCTTACTCATCTAACTGCCATGGACTGCACTGCGTCATTATCATTTTGCTGCACGATACCTTGTTTCAGTTATAGTTTTCGTAATAGTTATAGCAAATTGCCTTTATTGCTTTGAAGGCAAAGTACTACTACGCCTCTGTGAACTTCGTAATAGTTCTGCAATTTTAGCCACACTAAAAAATTTTATTGACATTGACATTGACATTAACTTGGAGAATATTGGATCAGCATCAGTAGGAGCAGCTGGTCTGTTAAAAATTGCCTCATATGCTAAGATTCCACGAGAGCAGTTTCCTTGTACGCTCGTACCAAATGTTACGAGGACGTCGTTAACATATTACAAGGAAATCCGGCATGTCCGACGTGCTACGAGGATGCTACGACGAAACTGCATGCTCCCGTAGAATTTAGGCTTTAGTATGTATGAGACAGGTTAAAATTTGTTCGATGCGACACTCCTGCGATACCATAGGCCTAAAAAATGTATAATAACTGATACATATACGCAAGTAAGTAAGTAAGTAAGTATGGATATTTATTAACGGCGCCAGACGCGCTATAAAACAGTCACAATGGCGCCGGACGGTGGCACATGACATCACTGCAACCAGCACCAGATTAGCACTAATCTGGTGCTGGCTGCAGTGATGTCGTGTGCCACCGTCCGGCGCCATTGTGACTGTTTTATAGCGAGTCTGGCGCCGTTTATAAATATCCAGACATAGAACGAGCGTAATCAATCATTTATTTGCTCAAGATAAATCTAAATGGCAATAACATACGCATGTATC
>Ga0209782_1002437_pt1 | contig 10369 bp, 8 predicted proteins | sample WorMetmaBAHAMAS1_FD_187390 | JGI IMG/M metagenome (GOLD analysis project Ga0209782, IMG submission 187390) | Marine gutless worms symbiont microbial communities from Max Planck institute for Marine Microbiology, Germany - Inanidrilus... | ecosystem: Host-associated > Annelida > Digestive system >...
CATCATACATACACAATGCAAAATATATAAAAAAAAACAATGCAATGGTTCTGAAATTACTGCCAGTGGTTTAGTCCGTGTACAAGTTTTATAGCAATTAGTTAGTGTTTTAGTTGTTGGATATTGTCTAGCACAACACAGTCGAGCCATGAGTTGAAGATTGCGCTTGGCTGACAGGAGATACCAGAGGACAATACGAGTTGTCTCTAATGATGTGCTGCTATATAGTTTTATGTAACGCTTCAGTGACCGTGTTCATTTGTTGGCAGTGATCGTACAAGTGTCGGCAAACTACTCCGATTATCGACGTCTGCGGCGATGGCGACGGCACCGTTGTTGACGGTGAAGCACACAGTATCGGACGACGACTTTCTATAGCTCGTTCTTCTTCGTGCCGGACGCCGTCTTGTCTTGTCAGTCAGCAGAGTTACTACGAGAGATCGCCGATTTGTGTTAATTATTACCACTGCTATTATGTTTCGTGTATTTATCGGTTTATTTTTGTAATTACGGATGTTTTGCGGTAGTCTCATTGATACGATGAAGTCTTTCATGCAAGTGACAGTGCGATACGCACCGTGCAAGCAGTGCTTCTGACTGTATGTGTGTGTGTCGAGTGTACGTTACTGATATCATCATGTGTTATCGATGTCATTGGCTAGTGTGCGCTCTTCGGCAGTGAACAGCACCAGCATTTTGTTGGCTGTAACAGCGGAATTCTCGATGTTTTTTTTCAAGAAATGTGCAATAGTCACCCGATAGCGGTTGACATATTTGTGCGTGTGAAAATGTGATGTGAATGACTGATTGAGTTAAATTTTAACGTAAAGTAGGTCGTTTTAGAGATGCAGTCTTTTGGCTAATGCTGGGAAATGTGACGTGTGGAAAAAAAATTACAAATAAAACCACAGTACGTGTGGTAAGCTCATGCGTGCATCTGCGAAGCTGAGAATTGTGCTTAGTTCAAACAGCAACTATTCTTGGTTATTTTGCATCACAGCAGATAGATCAGACGGGAATAGATTGGATCAGAGAGTGTATAAATTTGGGGGAGGGTGTGGAATTAGGATTGGGAAAAAGAAGGAAAGGCAGACGGAACATGAACAATGTACGTTGTTTAGTAGAATGAACCCAGTATGGTATCAGCACTGAGTTCTTACTGTGCGTTTGGTGGTACGATCATTGTATTCCACTGTGAGAGTTGTCATGTTTAACACATTTGATGTCATGATACCCCATGGCCTAATATGCCCTAGAAAGACATACAGGGCGAGTCCAAAAAGTACCCCCCCTCATAACTTTTGCATATATTTTAGCTTGTTGTCATACTTCGCAGACAAAAATTTACCAAATTGTTCGCTATTTATATCCTCATCTACGTACTAATTTTGCACCATTTTCTCAATATTTGTGAGAACTGGAACAGTTCTTGTAACACTAATTCCAAAATTTTAAAATTCCATTACTGCTTTCTGCAGTATTCACAAAGTTCTCTAAGAAACTCATTACAGTAATAAAACAAGAGGGCCTCGCCGTGGCTAGCATAGCGCAAGATGACCCTTCCCCTCTTCCCAGCATGCACCTCGACCACAATGCACTTCTGTCACAGACAGACGGACACTGACATCGTAGCATAAGCACGAGATGTATATACATGTATTACATCTCGCGCTAATCTTACAGTAAATGTGTTCATCAGGAACTGTTATGTCATTGATCACATTTTTATACTTAAAATGCCCTCAATAAGCTGACAAATACTCGTCCAGCCACTTGAGAAAGGCCTTCACACCTACAGCAAGACAGTTCAGATCCGCCGCAGTGCGTCCTTCAACTCGGCAATAGTTTTTCGTATAGCATGGTGTTCATCGCTATTTCAAGCTGCAAAGATGTGGGTTAATCTAATGACGTAACCATGGCGTAATTTCTGTGAAGATGCTAATATGCATTTTTATTATTTTTTGAGTGTTCAAAATCAAGTAGCAATGCTTAAAATATGATAGTAAAAATGAGGGTAGTTGTGAAAAATGGAGCCCAAGTGCATTAAATTTTTAATGTAAACTCCCCAAATTTGGTACACGTGTGGATATAAATTGTCTACCACTGAGTAATATTTGGCTCAGAAAAGCTTAGCAAAGGCCAAGATATTGTTAAAAGCTTTTGGGGATACTTTTTTGACTCACCCTGTAGATTTATAGATCATTTGTGTGTTTGTTTACCTTATCACTTGTTTCTTTTTGATTCATATAACTTGATTTCTTTTTGTCTTGCTTGTATTCTCCATCTTATTTACTTCTCTTTTATCTGTTCCTTTGAGAATAGGCCTGTTCCGTTTTATAGGCCAGATGATGTAAGAGGTGACTAAACCTGGACTTTTTAGTTTATTAGATTTATTCTATGTTATAGCATTTTGTGTTTGATCATTTGTATTTCGTGTATTCAGTGGTTGTGTATTTATCTTTAAATTGACATAGATTTATTGTATTCTTTGTTTATTTTCTCCCGGCTTTGATTTTATTTTTTTCACTAATAGCCAAGAAATTGGCTGGGAAGAGCGTCCCCAAAATGACCTATTTTGTATCGAGTGGGACGTTAAACCTTAACAATCAATCAATTTATGTCACGATAAGGCAATTGACGACAGCGGACTTCACCCACTTGCAACCTCTTATGAGTCACTTTCAGAACATTCACTATTTGCATTGCCTGTGCCTGGCGGTTATGTGCAGACAAGATGCTGTCCAGAAAACCAGAATATGTTAACAACATATTGCATAGTCCTCAGATGAGGATCAACCCACAGCCACTGGTAACACATAAAGAATATTTCGAGAAGATTGGTTATGTGGTTATTGAGATATGTGAGTGAACAGGCAGACAGACATGCTGATTGCAAACTTTCCACCCCTCCCGGGGGCAAAGTAAAAACAAAATGTGGGTCGCATTTCTGTTAATGTTATGTGGAAAGAATAATATGATGCAAGCAGAGTATAATTAGTACCTGCTATTGTACATTTATGTGAGGAAAAATACAAACCCCACATTTGCAAAAAGGAGAACTTTTCAAGTGGATTGGCAGATTTCGTGACAGTGTGGTCATTTTCTTGTAAAGGCCACTGTTATGAAAAATTAAAAGTCCATCCCAAGCCACATGGGCCAGTAAAGCCCGATACACACTACCCATATATACGGCCCGTATATATGGGTGCATTTTTGTGCGCATATATATGGGTATCAAACGTGTTATTTGGATACCCGTATAAACGGGCCATGTTGGTCACCCGTGCTATCCAAGGTGTCATTGCAGCACAATAAAAATAAATTATCAAGTGTGGTGTTATTTAGACACTAAATGCCGTGTAATAAATGTCCTGAAAGTACCGTAGTCAACTTTATTTACCGGTAACATTTGCAGATTAGGCTACATAAACTACACTGTTTGCCACTGTAAATAAAGGTACAGCAGATGATGTCAAATTGTAAGTAATTATCTATGTTTGTGGGGCCAGCAGAGACAGTAGGCCTATGCATTACTTAGTCACAGACCTTGAAAAGGACTGGTAAAATGAAACTGAAAGCAACAGCAGCAGTCGTGGTAGTTGATGTGGTAATAACGGGTCTAAATGTGCCGAGCTGTCACAACTGAAGACTTACAATGTGATATTAGTTTCTGTTTAGCTCACAAAATTTATCACATTCTATTTCACTGTCATTATTTGTCACTGCTTCTAAACAGTGTAGTATTTATTAGTTTTGGTTTATTATCGCGCTGCACCGTTTGGTGATCTGTTAGCGTTTACGTCGCTGTCTGTCATTGGTCTTTGTATGTCGCATTGTTTTTTTTATTATTAGTTGGGAATTGGGAGTGTTACCATACAGATCACCATTTATTGCAGACGTAGTTTGAATATTCTCCAAACACTGATTGGGACGCAGGTCACTACACGAGAAATAAATTGCATGCAGCAGACATGACAAACCACATGCTAATGATTTCAACCCCATGTGGGTTCTGGGGCCTATGCGCCCAAACAGACATTGTAGATTTTGGCGCTGTGTAGATTGTTTGTGTGTTTGTTTTCCTTACAACTTGCATCCTTTTGCTTCTTGTAACTTGCTTTCTTCTTATTTGCTCATATTTTCATTTTTTATTTACTTCTTTATCTTTATCTTTGAAAATAGCTCCACTCTATTTACAGGCCGGATGTTGTAGAAGGCAACTAAACCTGGGTTATAATTTGTCTCGGTTTATTTTGTGTTATTGTATTTTTGTGTTTGATGATTTGTATTTCGTTCATTTAGTAGTTGTTGGTTTAGTTTTGTGTTAACCTAGGTTTATTATATTATGGTTATTTTTCTCCAGGTTTTAATTTTGATTTTCTCAGTACTAGCCAAGAGATTGGTTTGGAAGAGCATCTCTGATATGACCTATTTAGCATCGAGTGGGACATTACACCTTAACTCAGTAAATCAATAAATCCAGTGATTTCTACGTGTTTGCATTGTTGAATTGTAGTACTATAACTACGGTGAAAAATAGTTGAAAGCGAGCACCAGAGGTCTCTGTTTCAAGGCGAAATGCTCAAAATTCATTTTTTTGCCAAGGATTTTGCCTCAGACTTCACTCGGGAATGTTGTGTTGCCCCCTCAGGCTCTAGTCAAATCTATGAAGTGTCCCCATAGTCAAGGTATGTAGAATAGATACTGCATACAGATTAGTTTTAGTTTCATGCTGGATACTGGCTTAAAGCTTCTTACATGCAGGTGTTAAATTTCATTCCACCACAACATTTGCTGTAGCCGTTTTAACCATTATATTAACTGGCATCTTCATGTTGCCTTATGTTGTCGTTCAGTGTGTTTATACTGTCACGAAGTGCATATATGACCTGCAAAAAGCATTCTAGAATAATCCCAAAGGTTCAATTTGGGGTCGTGCGTAACCTGGAATTGCTGCTAAAAAGAGGACTGCAAAAACAACAAATGTTGTCATTTGTAAAAATTATAATCACAGTATGGTACGCTCCCTACATTACGAAGCTATGAGATGTTAACAGTTTGATTGTCACCCTCTGCATCAATTCTTTCGATACCATGAAGGACAGTTGCTGAAGTTGGCATTACAAATGTGTAAGTTTTGAAAATGTTCATCTACAAAATGTGCAGTAGTGAGCACGTTTTCATTGTCGGCAGTATCGTCAGTTCACTGCTGACATGTGTACATTACGACATGTAGTTATTAGAGTGTTCATGGAGATAGTAATATATTGCTCTGTTTTAACGATTAATTCATTTACACGTGGGCCACTGTTGCAGACTGGTGCATAATTATCGATATAGAACTTCTAAGGTTTCTGTGATCTAAGTGTTTGATAGTGTTGCATGTGGCACTGCGTTGGTGATAATTCACTGTTTGTGTTAGTTCTGTTCAGGTGCACATTGCATGGTTGTTGATATAATGCCTTTACCTCAACGAATGCATACTGCTATGATGCTGTCTAAATGTGAGCTTCAGTTTCTCCTAGCCTATGTTTCATTAGTAAGCTGACGGTAAATATTTGAACATCTACTACAGTGGCTGTGCATGACATCTTGTCACAGAATCTTTATGATGTGGCACATACTTCAAGTGATCACGTATATCTGACCATCATTGTGATTTTGTCTGACAAGAGTAGAAGAAACCGCCTCTTTTTGTACGATTCAAAAATACATAACATATGCCAAGAAAACTTTCTGCAGCCTGCTAAATATGCCTTATTGAGCAGTAACAGAGTTCACGAAAGAACTAAAAATAACAATAGATCAGCTGAAATGGTCCATTCCAGTTTCTACTTTGTGAACCTCTAGACCTGATGCTTGTTTGTGCTCAATGGTGTACTGACTATCTCGACTAGCTACAGTTATAGACTAACAAATAGACCAGGTCATGTAGTCAGGTTTGGACAGTATTGGTGAAAGTATTCTACATTTCTTGCACCATTTATTGAATTGTAACTCTTGCAGTTTTCACTATAATAATAATAATAATAATATGCACATTTATGTCCTGCTTAATGATTATTATAAGATAACTATATTGAAAGTGAAGGTGTAGTGCGCTCAAAGCATTGTCTTGTGCTCGACAGTTTTGGCAAAGATAAATTTATGTAGCCTTTGCATGTCTCAGATTTAACATTTTAGCATTGTTTAAATAAATAAAGAGATTAAAATACCACTATAAGGTCGTAACATCAGAGTTGCGACACAGATTACAGTATACAGTCACAGATTACAGCTGATGCTATTAAACCCAGTTGTGTGTTTAAGAAACTAATTTCTGAGCATGCATAGCATTGATCTCGATAGAGATTGTCGAGCAGGACTATGGATTGAACCGGCTCTGTGCTGATAACCATTCAGACAGTGCATTGCTCACAGACAGATGTCGTTAAAATACCCTGCGTATAGTACATAATTTTAACCAGTCCTGCCTGTAGGTGTTCTGTTGTCTAGCATTCTAGTGTTGTGGCACGTGCTTTATACGTGATTGATCATGACTGTCAAAGTCTTTCTTCATTATCCGGCGTCTTTCGTAGACATTGTCATTCAGCCGATGCAGATAGCTCGTGAATACTCGTTAGTGTAGAGTCGGTGCTGGCATTGATTAACTATAGTAAATACTGTTGAGTATCGTAGAATATGGCGCTTAATTACAGTGTGATTCCATGGACTGTTTTTGTCTGTTCTTGTGGAATTCAGCCGTCTGTGTGTGTTCGTTAAACATAGTGCAGTCGCTGATAGCTTTATGATAGCTTCATGTAGAGTGTGTTTTAAAAGAACTGGGCCACTTATTTTTACATTGCCATTAGTACACTGTGTCTCAAAAATGTATGCCACCCAACCACCAATGATAATTTAACGTAATTTTATTACAAATATTACTGAATGAATATGCCATCGAAAGATGGTTTATTTTCCCACCTCACCTGTTTAGTGTATATATCTTAATTTGGGATATTTTGGGAACCTGAAAATCATGAAGTCAGCAGTAAAACAACATCTTTTTGAGATGTTAATTACAAATTTAGTTACACTTTAACTTCCTATGATTTTTTTTCATTCTCATGAGAAGCTCACAATAAGTGCTCAAAATGTTGTCCATCTGCACATACGCTTGCACTCAGTCACTTTCTCCACTTGTTGGCGGCTTCAGTAACGTTCTGCTGCAGACTGCCAGTCATTACCAAGTCACTGTTTCTGCTCACTGATGCAACAGAAGTTATTTCGGTTCTTCCTAGTTGGAAATTGCACGATAAATAAGTAAAACAAGAAGCATTTGAAAAATGTTGGGCCCATTCACTACTGCGAGCCGCCTCACGCCCATTCACCAGGTGTCGCCAGCAGTACTGTCGCGCGCCGTCTGCGCATCGATGTCCACGACACCAACGACGACGACAATGACAACGCGTGACAGAGGCGACCGCTATGGCCCCATGGAATGGGCCCAATAAAGCTATAAAGCACAATAAAATTTTTCTGTTAATTTCAGTTTCACATATAATGTTATAGCATTGGGGATGTGTGCAATTTGAGGCTAAATTCATGATTTTTACAAGGTAAGGTAAGTACACTAAACAGGTGAAGTGGAATATTAAACAACCTTTTGATGACATATTCGCTCACTCATATTTGTACCAAAAATTACTGGAATTACTGTTGAAGTTATTATTGGTGGTTGGGTGGAATACTTTTTTGAGACACGGTGTATTATCAGTTTGAATGGTTACTGACTGTTTTGCTGAAAATTCTGTGACATAAAACTTTGACATAATCTGCCTCACTCTTAATACATTGCTGCAAAAATACTTTAGAAATATCAGTATTTTCACTTGCACTTGAGCAACATATATAGTGTCGCTACACTACCTTATGAATCCCACGTAGGGCACTATGGCGCTATACAAATGTTGTATTATTATTATTATTATTATTATAATTTGGTACCTTTTTGACATGCTATTCCCATTAGCTTGTTTTTGGGCAACCATGCATACAAACTTTTATCAGTATACTTATATTAATCAGCAAGTTTGACCATGTGTTGCATTATTTCCATCTTTGTTATGTGTCACAGTGAAAAACAGATTTACCAGTTTTAATAGTGAAGTGCTGAACTGAAATAAGTCACTCATTATCACATGAGTGAATCCATTTAAATTCAGTTTGGAAGAAAGTTAACTCAGATTTTCCATCACTGATGGTTATTGTAGATATGACAGTAGTTAGGTTGTGACCAACTGAAGTATTTTTAGTTCTGCTTAGCATGGATGACAGTTGCATTATTTGTATAGAATTGTTTGAAAATATTAAACTGAGAAATGTGGATGACTTTCTAATAGTTAATACCTTTTTCTAGGTGGAAGCAGTGTCTTCATTTAATGAGAGCAGTTTTCCATTTGAACATATAGCTTTGATGCAAAGTGAAGCCACATGTTTTACTTGAAAGAATGATTTGTTTATGGTAAAGTGTTAATTCTTAGCAAAATTTTTAGGCATATGATTAGAACTGGTTTTACAGCAGAATTGGAAGGAGGGATTTTTGTGTATGTTCTTTCATTGATAAATTGACCTGTTTGTTTTTTTGTCTACTCTGTTGTTAGTCATAACTTCGACAGGGAAGGTGAACTGTAATTAAAATAGCACTATGTTGACTTGTTAGTTAATTCTTATGTGTTGTTTGTTATTATAAAATTCCTTACTAAGTGCCTATAACTGCCTTCAGTGGTTTTACACTGTTGACTGGGCGGAAGGAAGAGCATGCGGCCCGTAAAAAATTAAGTGATGAGGTGCTTGTGTGGTTGTCTGTCTGGAGCGAAGTGCAAATGGTTTGCACATGGTCCAGTTGATGCCACTGCCACCCCGTCATCTCTTGCTTCATTCAAATCCAGAATGCTTCATCCTTTCTCGTACCATCTTACCCAGGTTGTCCTGGAAAAAGAGGCCATTAAATGGGTATAGTAGTACTGCAGTTACTAAAATTTTGCCTGTATGCTATATGAGGGTTGCCACTGCTGGATGATTAATAGAGTAAATAATTATGTTTTTGCCTTTGTTGCTGTATCATTGAATGTTTTCATAGTAGGCCTATAGCCTAAGTTAAGTCACACATAGGCCTACTAAAGTTAACGTTAAAACGGATGCGTACCCATATCTCCAGCAACTATGTTTCTATATCAGTACTGTACAAAGGAAAATGATCGGTAGTTTCGCCGCTAGGGGGTGCAATTAAAAACTAAATCATTCAGTTTGCAATAAAGAGTCCGCAGTATGATTTGTGCCTGTGGCCGGTGGAGAGTTAATCCACGTCTGGAATCAAACAGCGTAAAATCGTTTCCGCGTTTAATCGCGGGACATAAGCAAAATTTAGAGTCACAAAAGGGAAAACTACACAAACAAGTGGAGAGTAATCTTTCACCCATTTTCTGCCACGCCCCTATGCGCTGGGCCATCACTGTGAATTTTGGCATTTGGAGTGATATCGTCGATGTAATCACCCGTGCCAAATTTTGTGACAATGGTTCAGGGGTTTTGGAGTTCTGACTCCCCAAATTTGCCGAGCCTGCAGCTTCTGCATACTTGATAGTAGTCGTAATAGCGCTCTGGCTGCAGTAAGTAAAATTATGCAGCTCTACATTGTGAGTCAAAAAAGTAACCCCCCCCCAAAGGTATTAACAATAACTTGGCCTATGCTAGGCCTTTCTGAGCCAAAGTTAGCCCAGTAATAGGCAATTTATATCCACACTTATGTACCAAATTTGGGGAGTTTACGTTAAAATTTAATGAAGTGTGGGTCCATTTTTCACGACTACCCTCGTTTCACTCTCTCAGATTTTAAGTGTTGCTGTCGGATTTCGAACACTCACAGAATAATAAAAACACAGATTAGCATCTTCACAGAAATTACATCATGGTTACGTCATTAGATTAACCCCATCTTTGCTGCTTGCAATAGCCACGAACACCATGCAATACCCAAAACAGTTATCGAGTTAAAGGACACACTGTAGCAGATCTGAACTGCCTTGCTGCAGAAATCCATTGCTAAAGGTGTGGTGGATATAGTGTGTCAGCGTACTAAGGGCATTTGAATCTAAAATGTGATCACTGATGCAACAGTTGCTGATGAACACTTGTACACTGTGTCTCCAAAAAATCCACAATGACGTTCTACGCTATAACTTCAATGCTTATCAACCGATTTCGATAATTTTTTTCCAGAGATATTGCTGAATGAATATGCTATTAAATGGTAATTTGTTATCCCACCTCTCCTAACTAATGTCTCTGCACTACCTTGGGAATCAAGAACCCCGAAAATGGGTCTTTT
>Ga0209782_1002438_pt1 | contig 10369 bp, 8 predicted proteins | sample WorMetmaBAHAMAS1_FD_187390 | JGI IMG/M metagenome (GOLD analysis project Ga0209782, IMG submission 187390) | Marine gutless worms symbiont microbial communities from Max Planck institute for Marine Microbiology, Germany - Inanidrilus... | ecosystem: Host-associated > Annelida > Digestive system >...
GTGGTGCCCTGTTCAACCGCCGACTTGGTATCAGTTCAGACACAGAGGATCCCTTTAAAGTCACAGGTACAAGGAGCTGTAAATGGACCGGAATCTTTAGTATTGTATTATCAGGATCACGATCATCGATTAGCACCAGTATATATGCTTCACAAAACAGGAAGATGCTATCCAATGTTGTCCAGCTCTCATTGTACTGAAAGAAGAAAACAACAACGACAACAACAACAACAACAAGCGTTAAAGTTACTCATGAATAGGTATTCTATAGTAAAACATGTCTGGTTTGTTTACTGTTGTTTCTTGGGGTTTTACAGCGTTGGAATTGTGTCCAAAATGTTTGGTTCTCACCCAGCTCAGGTTAATTAGCCTTATATAATGAGTTTTTAAGGCTGACCGCACAGACGGCACGATCATGCTGTACGCAGTTAACTGTCTGTATAGTACATAATGCATCTCAACTCAGATACAAAAATTTATTATACATATATAATTCACATTCTGAACTGTCTCCATTTCCAGTTAGGAACTGGAGACAGTTAGGTTAAATCTCATCTAGATTTAATGAAATTTTGGAGAAGTAAAAAGTGCACTGGTGAAAATTTATCGTGTTAAACTCGATTAAATACAAAATAAATGGAGTAATGGAAAATTTATTTTAAACACAACGATCGAGTTCAGTCGTTTGTCTATCAGACTGTGCGGTTGTGAGGTCGGCATGAATACTGTGATTTTGGGTGAGTGCCATGATTTTTGGCCATTACCGTATTAGGCATTAGGTGTCTGGCATTCATTCTCTCGGGATCTTTTTGTCACTTAATAAGATATGTTGGATGGTCATCTTTAACAACATTTTAATAAACATTAATGTACAAATGTCTCTATGATCGTTCGTTTTATGTTTACATACAGGGCATTTAGCAAACATTCACCAAACTCTTCTCGACCAGAAGTGAAGCCGCCAAGTACGCTTCGAGCATATATTGTTAGGAAATATGTCGATTACATTACTAGATTCGATGCAACATTTGAACGCAGTTATCCAAAGATCTACAAAGTCTACAAACTCTTCAAGGATGGTAATCTGCATATTAAATATATGTAGTTTATGTATATGTCTGGCTGTTTTTACCATTTAGTTTCCTTTGATTCTGAGGTGTAATCTTTTCTGCTTACTGTGTTGTTTTTTTGCTTCTAGGGGTCTAAAACAAATATCTTTTTCGATTATCATATTTAATTGTGTTTATTTTCCAAAAATTGATTATCATTTTTGAATTTGCATGACGAATCTTCATGTAGCTAACGATAGTGACGGGTGGATGGAGAGATGGACAGACACACAACGGCAGGATATGCTATACAATTCATGCCATAAGTTTGCCTGAAGTGATAAATTTCGATAATAATTGCATGAATTTGCGTTTTGGATGGGTGTCGGTAAACAACACAGAATAATTAAGATGGCATTATCACATCATATTGCTACAATTCAACTGGAATCCAGAGACTGGCATGTCATTACAGTTATTGCACACTCGACAGTATGGGCACAGGCTCAGCTCAGGTCAAAATAAACTGGGAAAGTGAATAGTATCTGGGGCCTTTGTTCTCTCGTTGCAACATAACTTGACATAATATAAAACTTTGGCTGTATGTTTGTCAAGACGGCACTGGGTGCAATGAAACGTGACAGAAACAACAGCCACAATCACGTGATTGCAGTTGATTGCAATGCCCCGGTGATAAGTTACTTTACAGTGTGGATGATTCAAATTTCAATCATTCACTGGCTGACCACTGCTGGTGCTATTTATGATGACTTGGCCCTCTGTGAGACTGTAACACACAAACAAGACTAACAAAATTCTATTATAGGTATAATTTTCTGTTATAGTACTTATCCATTATTGAAGGATCATTGTGTGTGTTGTGTTATATTTAGTTGTTAGTGTTAGCCTAGGTTTAGTGTGTATTTTTTGTGATTATTTTTCTGGTTTTGCTTTTGTTTTCTTAGAATTAGCCTAGAGATTGGTTGAAAAGGCATCTCCAGAATGACTTATTTTGTGTTGAGTGGGATGATAAACCTTAACTTAATCAATCAATCAATTCTGTTCCAGTTCTTTCTTTTTATGCAGTTTCACTTTCAGTTCCAGTTAACTGATTGGGTTTAATTTAATTTCATTTTCAGGCCAGTTTTAGTTTAAATAAGGCACATGATTGACAGCTCGTGATTGTATGCCACTTGCAGTCTCTGCTAGACATTACTGCTAGTTCAAACGTTTGGTTATTAATTTTTATTAATTAATTTTAAGAGACAGCGAAGAAAATTGGATGAAAATTTGAACAAGTACTCACAGTTAAGTAACAGAAATTAACTGCTGTGTATATAGTTGACACTAACTAATTTAATTTGATAGGCCTAGTATGTAAATCAGATTTTGTTGACAGTTGAATGTACAGGTTACCAGTGCCTGAGACTCAACTTGTAAAATGCATTATAGGTTTTTTATCAATTAAAATGCTATTTAATGACAGCAGAGTGTTTTCTTTATGTTGGTGAAGGTCAGCGGCCCCGAAGTTCTTCTGGACTTGCGTCGCTCTGAAACTCGTGGATGATGATGATGATGATGATGATGTAAACACATTCTGTTGTTTTATCCGCTGTGGTTTATGAATGTTGCTATTAAACCGAAAGACCACTGCAGTACATAGTGTGAGTGTTGTTGTTATAGGAGTTCATGAATTCTTCATCGATACAAAGACATACTACAGCGTAGCGACTGATATCTGGTCGGGCAAGCCTCTTGGAAGTTTCACAAGGAAAGAGTTGGAAACATACCAGCAGGTTAATACATGCACAGGTGGCAACAATGCATGTGTGAATGGATACAAGTTTATGTGCATAAACTGGCATCAGACCTGCTTCAGTGGCTCAGAGGGCTAGGGCTGTCGGAGCTGCAGTGCAGTCAGCCTGGTTGACTAGTTCGGCAGGGCGTGGGTTCGTCTCCCACCCCTGCCAAGTTTCTGCATGCTATGAGATTAAATTCTCTGGCAGGTACAGAGGGTTCGCCTGTGTCCTCTTTAAACTGGGACAGGCCATCACACCTGGATTGGGGGCGTCTGGTGTGTGGTGAGAGCCGCCGGTGTGGATAACAGATGGTAGGGGTCAGCTGTCATATACGTATCAGCACCCTGCTAGAGAAACCCGCCGGCTAAGCTAGGCTTTATAAACATATAGTACAAGCCCCAGGGTTAGAGGGGAATTGCGCACTGGGCCATGTCTAGGCCTCAGCGTTGGCGGTAGGCTGAAAGGCATGTCGAAAGACTGCCAACGGCTAACTGCTGCCCCTGATGAATGAATGAATGAATGAAACTGGCATCAGAAAGCTGGCGAGAAGTTTGACATCTCAAGGAACTCCTGTGCTGTGTGGTGCTTTCATGGTTAAGGTGTTGGCTTGCGACTCAAAAGGTCACAACATGGGCAAGTTATTCATATATGCGCCTCTGTCTACAAGCGGCATAATATGGGGCAGCAGTGTCCTGCCGCTGCGGCCTGGAAGGTAACCGTACGTCTGGCACGGTGACCATGCATCACAGACTTCAGTGGTTTTTTTCACCTACAGACTCGAGACCTAATTAAGTGAGACGATTAGCCCACCAGCACTTTTCATGGGGTATGGTACTGTTTAGTCTGTAGTTGGTCGATTGAGACCAGCAATGGCAGTGCGTGATTTTATCCAGTCATCATCAAGTGCGAAGACTCTTGATGCTTGTAAGGACATCCAGCCTGTAAGAAGCCTGAAACATTTATCGTGCCTGCGATTTCGTCATACTTTGACAGACATATGGCGCGTTAATAACTGCGTAATAATAATTATAATAATAATAATAATAATCCCACAGCCCTGTTTTTTACTATCGAGTGACATAGAATATGATGGCATCCAGCCTTATTCTGCCTTATTTCACTGAACTGTTGCCGTTGTCGTTGTTGTCATGGACATCGATGCACAGGCGGCGTGCAACAGTGGCGGCGTGCGACAGTAGCGACACCTGGTGAATGGCAATGCGGCGTGCGGCGGCTCGCAGTGGCGGATGGGCCCAACATTTTTCAAATGCTTCTTGTTGAGGAAATAATGACAAAAACTGAAAGCATAAGCTACTGAGCAGAGAAGCACTATTCCCTCTAGTCGCTGAAGGGAGGATCGGTAATTGTTAGGAAAGAGGTCAGTCTGTGCCGGGAAGAATTAATGGAAGAGATTTGCTTCAAACAAGGAGTAGAAAACTGCATCATGATAAGAGCAGTGATTCGACACTTGACAAACAAGACACTCATAGAGCGCAGACTACCTTCGGGATCTGTCACGTTCTTTTGACAGTTTTCGTTCTGATTTGAAAACTTTTCTTTTATCGTTATACTAGCGTACACAGCGCATTAGAGGCTTTGCGATTATGTGCTGCATAAATATACTATTGACATTGACATCATTGCTGACTGAAATTCGGTTGGAATTGAAGCTGTAATGTTATGCTAGTGCTGTTTAGAAATACATGACACGCCATAGGGACCGCTATGTGAACACATGCTGCCACGCACAGAACCGATACATAATACATGTCAGCACTGCCAGCGGAGTCCCAAGCCATGGCCGCTGTCAACATATGCCGAAAATTTTGAGAAGTTTCTGAGATATGCGAGTGAACATACAGACCGATAGACATACCAGTAGTAACTTGTAACAATACTTTGCACCCCTCCTGGGGTGAAATAAAAATGACGATGAGAGGATAAAAAACAGCTAGTCTGTCAGCCCGCTAGTAGACAGACAGGCTAGCGGGCTGACAGACTAGCTGTTTTTTATCCTCCGCCATACTGCGGATTCCATATGCCACAGATTGGACAACTGCAGGGAGAGGCAAGTTAGAATCTGAAAGACTTGGATGAGGACAATGATGAATGAATGAATGACACTGGTGTAGCACTGACGTAAGTGATTGCTGCTGGCGATGACGTGTGTGTTTAGATGCCGTCAGACATGCTGCGTTCTGCGCCGGTGCTTCTCTCTCTTCCACTCCCACTAGTGCCGTACATGATCTTTCCAGTTGCGTGAGTGGGTCCACTACGTTATTTCTGTAACTGTACACCAGTTTACTTACTTTATGCTGAGTTTGAGTCATCATAGTGGCATGTATGCTAAAGAGGCATTACACCCAAGTGTACATACGCAAATGGAATAAGCCATACTTATCATCAAAGTATCTGCTTATTTTAGTTTATTGATATTGTTTAATTCAGCCTGTTTTTAGACTATGCTATTCTAGGCTGCCCAGTGCACTGCAGGCACAAGGGTTGTATGACCAAGTACATTTACATTAATTGAGGTCAACAATGCAGTCGACTGTGGACCTCTGTTTAATGCACCTTCGATGGTTGACACTCGAGCTGCTATATACAAAGGCTTATGCTTCATCGGTTCGATATGTCACATTATTTGTTGCAAACCTGCTTGTATACTATATCCACAACAAATCGACCAAGTTAGTTTAAGCATTACGATTCAGATATGTGCTAATAACTGACATTTCTCGGTTTGCCTAGCAATTTGCTATCGACCTATGCTCATTGCCTAATAATTATACTTGGTGGGAAATTCCAATATGGTCGATTTTGCATGAAGCAGCCATCGGCGTTAGCAGATATGCTTGTTGTTGTTATGTCTAACGAGTGTGTCGTACTGGCGTCAAAAAGCTTACTTTGTGATTACTAGTAGTAATTAGTAGAACTGACTTTTTATTACAGAGTTATTAACCATGCCAGCAGTATTGAAGGCATGGGTAAGGTGACCTCATCAGTGACCTGTTGGTGACATTGAGTGTGGTGTGTGGGCCTATATGTCTCTCTATCTGTCTGTCCTCACTTTAGAAGGAAAACTGCTGCAGCTATCAACGCTGAAGACAATAGACATACATATATAGTTCTTGTCAGTTGCTCGGTATATATTGACCCTCTAGTCAAAAGTTCAAAGGTTGTGGAGTGTGTTGTCAGCATGGTCTGCAGATTGAATACATTTTAGTTACGATTAAGAACGACATTATCAGCATTGTTTTCCATCATTGTACAGCATTTCTTCCAAAGTGATTTCATTGACTCTAAGCCATCTCTGTCTATCCTTGTGCCTGATTCCAGTCAATTAGTTGTAGCTGTTCTACAAATACAAAGGAAAGAAATGCATTTAAGATCTCGTAGAAACTGTTGCAGCCTAGTGGTCATCTACAGCTGTGTGACGTGAAGGTACATGTACCCACGACATTTGCTATGTCGACATTTCTGGACAAGCGAGCAATGTATGGAGTTTGGCCTTCATGACCTGCACCGTCATCGGTTGCCTCACTACAACAAGATACTGGCGTACATGCATGCTCACACCTGCAGCATACGAGACCTCGGTAGACGCAGAGTCTTTGCAGACATCCTCTCACAGGTCGTGAACCATTTTAACGAGACATTTCGTTTGTTTTTGTACAACTTAGTTCTATTATACTTATATCAGTTGTTTTTCGTTGTGCTGAGTTTAGGTTTCAGTGTTATTCTGGAGATCGGCTGGAAAGAATATAATCTCTGAAGTGACCCATTGTCGGTTGAGTGGGATATATCACCTTAACTCATTCAGTAAATTTATCACAGCCAGTAATTCACAAACAGTGGCATACACTCTTGTCTGAACATATGATTGAACTTTTGTGTGACATTGATGAACTACTGTGTGACGACGTCACTGGACATCGTGAGCTGAGTCACATGTCTTCTGTCAATTGTACATCCAATATTAAGCGCAACATGTAGCTGTTACATTCGCGACAGAGGTACTGTGACAACAAGCGTATCTGCGCTGAATTTGCGAATAAAAATCTATACAGTATTTGCTATTTTCACGAAAAAGAGAAAGTTCAAAAACTTTTGTTTTTATAATATGTGATTAGATTATTATCTAATATGATAACAGTGGTGTGAAGAAATCTGTAGTGAAGAATATCAGAGTCCGTGTCAATCAAAATTTTTTAGTGTGGCTAAAATAGCAGAACTATTACGAAGTCCACAGAGGCGTAGTAGAGTCACAGTACAAAATCAGGATATGATTGTCGAAAAAGAAATGTTTTTAGGCGTTGACGGAAAACAGGTAGGGATGGAGATGACTGAATGTCAGATGGCTGTGAGAATGTATTAAAATCTTTAAAGGACCAGTTAGTAAGAAGCTGCAATGTCTGAGTGTGATGTTGTTGCTGTTTGCAGATATCAAAGAACATTCAGCCAGAAGCTGATGCCATTCTGGACGTGCAGGAACTATTTGCGAGTTACCCGTTTGGCTACTACCATCTACAGCGTCGACACAAGATTCACCTTGTACGAGTCTCATTGTGTTACTGAGTACAGTTTTAGGTCAATCGCTGTGCAAACATTGCAAAAAGCAGATGCCATCTGAACGTTCGTCTCGACATTTTGATTCCAGTCATGTGATTGACAGATGGAGCAGCGTGCCACAAAGTAGTGTGACAGCTGTTTCAGAAGCTGTTTGGACAAGATGAGGAAAACAAAGATGGGTTTTGTTAGCGAGTAGCCAGACCACCAGGCTTCTCAGCTGGTGCTTTCACACACATTGTAAGATTCCAGGTAAGATGGTAGATTGGCCGAAAGTTGTCACTCTCAATTACAGGACTACAGGCATTGTGCTTGCACATTGAACCCACCGGCCCTTGGGTGTGCGATTCTTCGCCGTCATATCTCTTGACAGGACGTGGTGAATTATATAAGCATTTTAAACACACACTGAAAGGACGTGTCTATGCTGCAGTCAGCCGCGGACCACGCTGCATTGTGACTGAAAGGACACATGTCTATGCTGTAGTCAGCCATGGACCACGGTGAATTGTGACTGATTTGTTTTCATGCACGTCACTCATTACAGTTGGAATCACTGAGTCATCTGCATCTCAGCAATACACAAGCTGATCAGCTGGCAGTTAGTAAGTAAGTAAGTAAGTAAGTTTAATGTTTCAAAAGCAGTCAGAAACCACTTGATTGCAGTTGTATGATATTAACGAGATGTAAATGATATGCGTATGATGCATCTGATGCCACGGCCACCCCGTCATCTCTTGCTTAAGTTAAGTCTAGAATGGTTCAGATTTCTTGTGTTGGCAGTTTGTCTAGTTTATCTGCTGCTGCTGCTGATGGTGAGTGATGCTGCTGTATTTAGTTTCATCTGTGTCGAGGCCTCGGTGTTTCCACACGTCAATCACGGCTCCACCAGGACCTGGCTTTGTTCCACCACATCGACCTTGCTATCTATCATGAAGGTGTCGACTCACTCGGCCTTGCTGAACTTCAACGGGTTTGCTAGCGTCATTCTGTTTTTTGTTATACTGTGTGTGCATAAGTGCTTTATTCGTGCATTACTATATTCATCGTCATTTGAAAACAATTCTGTAATAACTGGCATTTATAATTACATGTAAATTGTGTCTTTTACGTGTACCCTTGCTATATGTATGTGGCAGTTGTCTTGACGAGAAAGCTATCTAATTAGATGAATTGGTAACTTGCCATTAGTCTATCATCATGGCTAGGCAGCCTTGACATGGCAACACTCCTAATTCGCTAAAATTACTTACTTACTTATTTCATGTCGGCAGTGACTGGATATTCTGATACGATGTAAAGCTTTGAGAACCAGCAGGTGTTTTAAAGATCTCGTCATCTATGTACAGGTGTCCCAATAAAGAGACCCCTGACAGGGGCATCGATCTCTATGGAACAGGGGGGACATGTCCCCCCAATATTTATGAAGGGAGGACTTCTGTGGTAATGTCCTCCCAATATTTTAGAAGTTTTTTTTATCTAGTAACAGCAACAACTATTATTTGTTGTATTTTTATGCAAATATTATGTGTAGTTTCACAAAAAAGCTTCAGCTTCTGGGGGATTTCGTCCCCCAGACCCCCTACCGGGGCTCTGCCCCTGGACCTCGCTGGGGGACTTCCATCCCCCAGACCCACAGTCTTTTTTATGTCCCCCCAATAATTGGCACTTTCTCACAAACGTCAGTGTCAGTCATCAGTTTACATAGAGCATAGCCATGCTGAATTAGACACCATTTTGGGGACAGACTCACATGGGCCCGAGTAACTGTGTATTAGATGGGGTACATACATCTGGCATTTGGTGAATACAGTTGTACAGTAAATGCTCAGCAGCAATGCGGTCCGTCGCTAACGTGATTGTAGCAGGTTGTTAGTGTGATGATGTAAACAAACAGGCGTGCTTCATGCGAGGTCTGAATGCCATGGACGTCGGCATCGCTGAACTACAGCGATACTTGAGACAGTGGGTTCAGATATCCAACAACATTGCGGGTAATGTTTTGCACGATGTTTATCACTGATTATCATTCAGTGTTAGTACATTGCAGTTTGAGATATTCATGAAACACTCGCCCGCATGGAGAGGCTTCGCTACGGCGACGGACCTCAAACGAGTCGACGCGTTCCTGCGACGTTGTAAACTACTGTTCGTCTGATTTGCCTGATTTTGAGGAGTTGCTGGACGAGTCCGACCACCGGCTGTTCTGCAAGACTTTGAACAATTCAACTCACGCACTCCATAAACTCCTCCCTCCACAGTCCACAGCATCGCAACACTACCATCTGAGACAGACAGCTGCCAACTCAAACTAGTCATCTGTGTAATAAAAACTTCGTTACACGAGCACTGTATAAAGACTGTTATTGAATTCCTACTGTGTTTGTTTTGTGTATCCCAAACTATCTGGTGTTCTACTGCGGTATGTCAGTTTTACTAATAAAGAATGAATGATGACGACTTGTTATAGACAGTTAGTGTCAGTTGTCAACACTGCTTTTCTTCTCCATTTCAACTCCAGTTCAACACTAGGTTAGCACTCGGTGAACTTGGGTTGTCCAGTTCTTCTCAGTTTTGTTCCTCAATCCACGGTGGAAAATCTTACTGCCAGTTCATTCATTGGGCCCATTCCATGGGGCCATAGCGGTCCCCTCTGTCACGCGTTGTTGTTGTTGTTGTGGACATCGATGCGCAGGCGGCGCGTGACAGTACCGCTAACGACACCTGGTGAATGGGCGTGAGGCGGCTCGCAGTGGCGAATGGGCCCAACATTTTTTAAATGCTTCTTGTCGTTTAACTGGCCTGCTGCCATGCAGCTGTGTGTGACGTGTGTGTGTTGTTCCAAGGCGGTTACGCTATCATTTTGTTGCTGGTGAATGTTTGTAGTTCTGCTATAATTTCTTCATTGCCAAACTAGTCGTTGATGGCTGGGAACTATGTTTTGCCAAATAA
>Ga0209782_1002439_pt1 | contig 10366 bp, 7 predicted proteins | sample WorMetmaBAHAMAS1_FD_187390 | JGI IMG/M metagenome (GOLD analysis project Ga0209782, IMG submission 187390) | Marine gutless worms symbiont microbial communities from Max Planck institute for Marine Microbiology, Germany - Inanidrilus... | ecosystem: Host-associated > Annelida > Digestive system >...
ATATAAATGGTCTTTGCATTTCTGCAGCAGCATTCTTACAAATACTGTCATTACTCAAGACAAATTCAGTATTAACAGCTGCAAAAGCAACTTCCATAACTTTCAAGACTTCCTGACCATTGCACAAGACATGATGTCTAAATCTGGATCTGCAAAGAGATTACTTACTTACTTACCAGTAAAGAATATTAAAGTGATGTTAAAGAAGTGACGTACGCTGGACGGTGGTACAGCTGTATTCGGCTTCGCAGGTGTACTTGTTCGAACCATTTCAAGCAGTTCATTGAGTATTTTCTGGTTGACTCCACAGAGGTTCGATATTGATGCCTTACACCGACGATGGCAGTTCACATGACATTCTAAACACATCCGCATAATGCCACATGTAGTCACGACGAATACCACCTCCTTTGTTGGGTAAAAAAGAAAATTAAAAATTTGGACAAGCTGGACTGCTATAGGAAGGCTCTGAGATTCTTCCAAAGTTTTATGATAGTTCACAATTTTCCACACAAGAACATACAGACAACCTAGTAGTCAGACGCATAAGAGTCCCTTTTGGATCATATTCCGCAAAAAAATTGGAGCTAATGGCATGCGGCAAGGCGGGTTTAGAAGTTTCGTAACAGTTTGTAAGACTCTGGATACCAATTCACACATCACACACTCAGAGGCAAGCAACTTATTTTTTGCAGTAAAACTTACAAACATTTAGGACTAATCGCAGCGCTGCAAGTAGTCCAATGATCTCTCTCCCAAAAACAAAATGTAGGAGTAACATGGAGAACGACCCCCATCAGTTAAGCCTTAAAATCTGCAACACTTTTGGCATGCAAGAGAGGCAACATATAATTATGACTTGAACTATCTTGCACTACTGGTCCATGCCTGGCAGGCACAACAGTAATGTGGCAATTACAATAATAAAATGTGCAGTAAATGTAAAATTAATGGTAATGGAAAATATCACATATCACAAATGCTATCAAAATCCCTGAAGGGTCACTGCTTATCTCCAGTTTACTCAGGGAGAGTGTACACTAAAACTGCTTTCTGCCAGGCCCACAGTTACTTACCATCTTCAGAACTTCACCACCCTTGGCTGGTATCCATTTATACAGTGTGGCATATGTATGTATGTGAATGACTTGTTTAGGGTGACTGCAGAACAGCAAATGATTGAAACAGTTACTTACTGCTATTTTGCCAACAAACTATTCTTGCAATATGTACCAAAAATTTAGCTACTTTTAAACACAATCATCGCAGTTGCACAATGTCATGTGAGACAACATTTCACTATGCAAATAAGTCAAGTAAGATATACCACTGCATTGTAGTTCAGGGCGAACAAAGCCGAAGATCATAGATCCACAATGGTCACAGAATGCAGGTGATATAAACTTGTGATCGACAAATCGGTGCGGTACGTCGATGTTAAACCGTTCGGTCAACATCTGAGTCTCACGACTGTCCTTTGCCGTGCCTGGGCACTGTCCGAGTATCTTATCATGACATCTCTTGTGAACAGCACAGTTGCATACTGTGCACAAACCAAGACACTCAGCATGCACCACACTGCTGAAACTGTTTGAATTATTATCTAAACGTGACTCAAAGATATGAATATATAATGCTAGCAAGCTTATTTTACTCTCAAATACAGTGATCAAATTCAAATATAAAAGTATTCGAGAAAATTCCTGGGGATTACTAATGCTAAATTTTCATATGCCAGAAGAATTCCTTTCTGAATCCCAACCCACAGCATCAAAGCTATTGATTTATACTCACTGAACAAGACATACAAAAATATGCATTACTAACAGATAATTAGATCAAAAGTACACAAAACAGGAGATGGTTTAAATTAAGGAAAAAGTTAAATATAACTATATTACAGTAAACCTACATAATATTTCACAAACAGAACAGCTAACCTTGACATTTATAGCCCTGCTTATTCAGACCCCTACAAATAACAATAAGCAAATTAACTATTCATAAGCAAGAACTAACTAAATTCTAGATAACCTGCATGTCTTATCTAAAAATACAAACAATGCAGTGGGGCCAAAGAAAAACTGACTATGAAGTTAAGGTTTCAATTTTTGATTTGCAAAATTGTTTTCATATTAACAAATGTTCTGAAACAGAATAATTACGAGCATACGTAATATACATTTAATAATAACTTTTTGTCTATCTCATATGGTTGAAAGATATAATCACATCTCATCTACATTTACAAATTAATTAACTGAGTTAAGGTTTAATGTGCCACTCAACATAAAATAAGTCATTTTAGAGATGCTCTTCCCAGTCAATCTCTTTGATAGTACTGAGAAACAAATTCAAAACCAGAGAAAATATATGATAAACCTACGCTAATACAAATGCAAAAACTAACAGAACATAAACAATCATGCATCAAGAATACAAAAATACTATTAACAAAAATAAACTGAAAGAAACTATAAATCCAATTTGCTCGCCTCTTGCAACCTCCTGTCTGGAAATGGAGTGAACCTATTCGCAAAGAAAAAAGAAAACAAGGAAGTAAACAAAAAGGCAAAAATAAACACGAAAAAGGAAGTAATTAAGGAAGTTCAGTAAACAAGCAAATGATCTAAACAGTGCCGAAATCAACAAATGACTATAGGATACATCACAGCCCCAGAGCCAACATGAGGCTATCTTCAAAACTAAGGTTTAACAAAAGTTCCAGTCATATACTGTTACTCACTGGTGCAATACAACTGTTTAGCAGTAGCAATGTTAAAAGTCCAAAAAGTCAAAAAAAAACATCGCTTTTGGGACAATCAATATAAAAGCAGCACTTCTTTCAAACTGGCATTATGGTCACTCAGTGACAATGAAAATGTCATCAATATATGGCACCAACATTTTTTTCAGATATTTGCATCTCACCAGTAATGTATAATGACTTCACTGTGATATACTATATTTGTTTGGCATGATAATATTATAATCCCTGAACAAAAACGTCATTCAAAGTGTATAACATGTCAGTCATTTTAGAAAAAATATCATGACAGACAGATAAAGGACATCCAAAAAGCTCCGCTTAAAGCAGCAGTAAATTTAATTCTTTATCAGATCACTCTAATGACATTATTATACTGGTTGCTTCCACAGCAGTAAGCATAAAGCAAAGGTCTGATATCTGTCTGTTCATCCATCTGTCTGTCCCATCTGTGATTACAGTGAAGTTTTCCTACCACAACAGCATCACTGTAGCCTCATGCACAGGCTAACACCCCTACTGCATAGCGCTGGTTGTCCTGTCCTAGATGATGGCAGTAATCTGCTTGTTTTGACTTCTGTACAAGGGTCAATAATATACTTGTGTGAAACAGCACCACAGCACAGGTCAACAGGCGGTCCTGCATAGTCGCCAAAAAAAACCCGTTTGTGTGTGACAAGAATGAATTACGGCAAAACACTTAAACTGATCACAATGGGTTTTGGTGTGAGGATTACTACAGTTGGCATCTACTCATAGTAGATGAGGTCTAGATGTGCCCACGGAAAATGGAAGACAGTCCTCCCAAGAGGTGGAGAGTGGGATTTAGAAATTTTTGGCTATCACAACACTACAGTCAGCCATCCCAACAATTTCTGAGCTCTTGTTTAGAAGCTGGATGCCAATTGTGACATTCAAACAACACAGCACGAACAACAGTAGCAAACAACAACAACAACAAAAAACAAGTATTTCAATCATCAGTACTAGCATCAACACTAACCAGAGGAACTCGGAGCAGTATGAGCAAAACGTCGGCGACTTGAAAAAAGTTTCGATGAACTTGTGTCCTCGAACGACAAAAATCTTGGGCTGTTTGACAGCACAACGCCGCACGGCAACGCCATACAAGTCATCAGTTTCGTCTTCTTCATCTGCACTTGTTGTCGTAACAGATATCGGTGGCGCTACAAACAAAACACTCTTAACCACATACTCTCAGTTTCCATCTAATCAGCCTTCTTTGGGGTTGATCCAGGTTTGGCAGAGTCCCCAAAAGACGAACCTTTGGCATTTTTTATGCCAAGAACAATTTTCAGCTGATTACAGAATGTATTTTATATAATACTGACCAGAGTTCCAAGCTGTATGGAAATATCTTTTGAGTAATTTCCAAGAAACATTTTGGCCAAAAATGTTTACTATCAGATAATGCATGATCAAGTCAGAGCTGAAGAAGCACGTGATCATTTTTATCACTTACCATGCATGTAGATATACAACAAATTTAGCAGTATCAGTTTGCATGCAGTGTATGACAACGCTCCCCGAAAAGCCTCCGAAGAAAGCTCTTGAAAGTAATAATAAAACAATAACTTTCAAAAACATGTGCCCCTCCTGATGCCAAACTGATGATATCAAAAAACATTTATTAAAACCAGTTCAGTTCCAAATGGCACTCACTCACCAACAGGATCTGCAGTTTCAGCAAGCTGAGGGCGTGTCGGCGGTGCTGCATCGCCATGAAAGTGTCGCAGAAGTACCAGTAGTTTGCCACGCGGACTTAGATCCAACTGCATACAAATATTAAAAAAGAAATCAAATACAAAAGTCAATCACAATAACAGATGCAGTAATAAAGACAATTATAATGATATATTAAATTAATCATATTGTACAATGCCATCTGCTTAATGGCCTCTATCCAAGATGATCCAAGTGACCTGGTACCAGAAGATTATTTATTTACGTACACCCTGCCTCTGTGGATAAACTGTGGTTACTATAAACATCTTCAATTAACTTTCTCAATTCCTACACCCAACAGAATCCTTCTCGCATAGTTGTCAAGCCTGGCTATATCTTCGTATAACCCCACTCCAAGTTTTCTTTGGCCTACCTCTAGGTGTTACACCTTCCGCTTCATAATTCATTGATTTTCACCCAACTATTCTCATCCTTCTTCATGCCTGTAAGGTAAGGTAAGGAAGCGTATAGCAGTTTGTGCTACAAGCATCGCACCGCTACGGGAACTCACATGCCATATGGGATCACACAGTGCTACCTGCCACCCGGTAGACGTGACATTCCCGCCTTTACCCCTAGCCAATTAGGCTAGTACTCGATTTATTGACCCCAGAGGGATGCAAGGCTAAGTTAACTTGGTTACGTACCAAGGTGGTATACCCGCCCGACGACAGTCACCCATCCTAGTACTAACTGGGCTCAATGTTCAGCAACTTTGTTCGTACAACGAACGACGCTACCACAGCATTAAACCGCCAACCTGTACCATCTCAACCTGTTTTGCTGCACCACTGTAATTACATCATCAGTTTCTAATTTATCCAATTCTCCCAAATTTATTACATGTAAAGCTATCCACTACTTTGATTGACTGAGTTAAGGTTAATATCCCACTCGACACTAAATAGGTTATATCGGAGATGCTCTACCCAGCCAATCTCTGAGATGATACTGAAAAAAATCAAAATTAAAGCCAGGAACAAAAGCATAACAATTCAATAAACGTAGTTTAACACAAAACTAAATATACAACGACAAATTCCACAAAATATAATCATCAAACACAAAAAAACTACAATAAAATAAACTGAGAGAGATAATAAACCAGGTTTTGTCACCTCTTATGACATCCAGCATGGAACTGGAGTGGGCCTATTTTCAAAAAAAAAATAAAGGAGAAGAAAATAAAAAAAATATACAGCCCGGTCGGCAAGTTTGCCGAGCGGGCTAAAATATAAGCAAGAGAAAAAGAAAGCAAGTGAGAAGGTAAGCAGACATAGATAATCTATATAGCATCAAAATCTACAATGTTTTTAGGGTGCATTAGGCCTCAGCACTCGCATGGGGATATGTGCTACTTTAACATAGTTATCCACTTCTTATCTCAGCCCACTGTAGTTCTAACTCATTCTCTTTCTCCACTTGGCAAGTTTCACCGCCATGTAATGTAAAACAGTTGATTATTACAGTGTCGTAAATAACAAAAGTTACTGCAAGGGCACTTTACAATGTCACAAAAATCACACAAATATCTTAAAAATCACAGGAATGCAGTCTCTAAAAGCTAGGCTTATCAATGAAAACTTTGTAAAAACAGGTAGGTCTTTAAAGATCATTTAAAGGCAGCTAGCGATGGGGTCCGACATTGAGGGCATAGTGGCCGATTTTTGAGCAGTGTGTGGCCGGAAAAATGAAATCGGTTGAAGATGTGGAGCAAGGATAACACATGGTTCCGAGCTCGCAATGTCACAGATGGTGTTCTACACGTAGCTCAGTGCGGACTGATCATATAAATCACAGTGTAACATAAAACTTTGTAACTTCTATTTCATAAGAAAATAGACATCATTATTGGTAAACCCAGTCAGAAGTTGCCTAAATTTATTCCATCTATTTTGTTCTGCATCAGCATCTCAATCTACATGCAGCATCTCACCCATGTAACAGAATATATTCACTAAATCCAGACTTACACCAGAACTATTATGGATCATCACTGGTCCTATCTATAAGCTGCCTGATCTGTGCAGCCTGTATATGCAAAAATCTTGCTAAATTTAATTACATTATCCTTTATATCACTACACTTCTTGTCCATCTGGTTCCGATATCTTTTACTAATAACACAAGTATCTGCAACATAACGAATTACTTGTGCACAAACCAAAGTGTACCACAGTATTCACAGAGTTAATTCTATTACATGTAACAAGAGAGCCTAGCACTGGCTAGCATGGCGTGAGATGATCCGCCCGCAAGCAGCACGGCGGCCGCAATGCGCGGTAAAATGGGATCGGAATTTGAAACCTAAATTAGCTATAATGCGCCAATGCACTTCCGTCACAGATAGAAGGACAGACAGATGGACACTGAAATTGTAGCATAAGCGGGAGATGTATATATTACATCTCGCGCTAAAAATCATTATGTTTCTGAAATCAACCATCTCCTTAGTTCTTACAGGTAGTTCAAGCGGCTGGTCACCATTCTGTCGACAGTACTGAGCAAGGATATGAACGCCGACTTGAATGTCTGCAAGCTTCAGCTTCGTCTGCTGATCCATGACAAGCATGTGTATTACCCTGCCATCGTACAGGTGTGAATCAAAAAAGGTGTTCCACTCCTGGTGCATTGTTCTTCGCCTTTGCACCAGATCCACGTTGCCATTCGCTGTACACATCATCAGTACATCATTGAAATATCATACAGCTATCCAGTGCACAACCACAGATGGCGAAGGTGACTTACGCTGGACACAGTGCCTGCAGGTATAATCCAGAAAATTCATGAAGAATGCAGGTCACAGGTGTTAACTTCTCATTTTTATGTTTGCAACTCCCTTCCATCTTCTCCATCCCTTCCAATTGTTCTTTCCCTCCAATTACAATAATCATTCTCTGCCACAGTGGCTCTCTGAAATCTATTTTGCAACCCCCTTAAAGCTGAATGGCTCATAGTTTCTGGAAGACCAATAGAAGCGACAAATTTGCTTTATTTTCTGTATTTAACACGTTCAGTGAACTGTGAAACTGCAGGCTATTCAGCACTGCTTGTTTGGTGGGCACAGTCAAGCTAATGTAACCTATAGAAATTTTAGGAGCTAAGCGATGCCATAATCAGAAATGGTGCAGGACAGAGACTTGGTTACAATGAAAGACTAATAAGAAATCATATATATGGCTTATTGAATACCATGAATATTGATGACATCACTTTTGCTGTTTCAAACCTTTCTAATACCTACTAGTCAAAAATATAGTTGTTTTAACTACAGTGTGTTTTCACAGAAATTGAAAAGTGCACAAGGTTTGAGATCTGAACTGTCTGTGAAGGACTTCTCAAGGTCACAATCAGTCATGTACACTGCAAAAGTACTATCTAGGAAATGGTGCAAGAGAGAGAGAGAGAGATGTTATTACAATGTAACAATAGGTCACTAACAGGAAGTGATATGCATCCTATGTAATAACAAGTGCATTGATCTTGAGTGTATTTGAAGGTCATTCCTCAATTAAAGCCTTATCAAATGGGAGTTACATATTATGTTTTTGCACCAGGTGACAAGATTTAAACTGAACTGACAAAGCACATCGCACAGTCACTTTGCAACAGCAGAGCTTCTTGTCACAATAATGACCATCAAGGAAATCCCTCAAGATCGCTGGTGCTGCACTTTTCACTGGCTTTTTACACTTCGAAGCAAGTGGCATCTTAAAAACAATATGATACCTGTTGTTGATGCTTCAAGAATTTTAACAGCGACATATTCACAGCCAGGTCCACCACTTGCAACAGCACTTGGACTGCCTGCCTCATATGCCAGCAGTTTCACCCGAACAAACTCCGACATTTCACAACCTCACCACTTCTGCTACCAAACCAACAGTATCAACAATTTTCTATCATATATACAATACATCATTCTAAATTTTCTTTTTGCAATTGCCTGCACAATAAAGAAAAGACACAGATAATTTTTTTGTAAATTTTAAAACAGGTAATTTTGTTCTAGTCAACACAGCAGCTTTACTTAGAAAATTTAACATAAACCTGTTAATATTTACAGAAACATTATATGGTAATGTGCCAGATACTGAGATATATATATATATATACAACAACTATTATTACCTGCTTACAGCTAACTAACTAAATATTTCTACCACAATCTCCTGGTTCCCTCAGGACTCCTTTAAAAGTATATAACCGACTTTATTGTGCTAGACACCATGGCCTAGCTACAGGCAGTTCAGGCAATTCAATGAACTGGGGCCCACTACCTCCTAAGGGACGCGAGCAACAAGGAAAATTGAACATCAACTAAATTGTATGAAAAGGTGTGTGAACAGTCCCACTGCAACTTGAATCATTGTAAATTGCCTGCTTGCTTTGTGTGCAGGCTGCATAGTGCATAAGCCTGGCTACTGTTGCAAATTACTTATTTAGCTGTAGGTGGTAACATCATCACATATCACCTACTAAGATCTGACACATATAAGACAACTGTAAACTGGCCGTGCTGCTAGCAGGTCTTGATAGTCACCATAATTGTACACAGTTCACTGGGGCCCCAATATTTTCCCAGCACTTTAAAGTTTTAGCTAGCCATCACTAATCTCTTGGCATTAAGTGTCATAAAAATTCATTAAAATACATCTCATCAGATCTATTTTGTGGCCATTAAATTTCATTAAAATCATTTATTGACCGGGGATCTGCCCTGCTCCGGACCTACGGGAGGTTATGACACTCCTCTGTAGACCCCCAATTAGCTGGGGAGGCTATATCCCCCATTCCCCATCTCCATCAACGCCTTTTGACATTTCAGCTCAGTGATGTTGGCACCCTGACCAGTAGATCCACAATAATTGGATGGATATAATGGTCCTAGTGGTGCACCGAGGGCCCTGCTCAAATTCTTGAACAGGGGCCCCAAAACATAATGGCGCGCCACTGGCTAGACTGATGATCAATCAATGGTCTTTTTATTTTTTAGTTCTTTCTTGTTAAATATCGGTTTTGGTCCTGTGCATCAGACAAACCTGGCTATATGGCAGCATTTCAGTGAAAAGTTACACATTCATCCATCCATACCGGTAGTCTGTTTGATCCACATACTGTCATAGCTGCATCACTGATTCCTCAAGACAGTTGATTAAATACTGGAAATTAAGTTACAGCGTAAGTGCACAATAACTACATGACAACAGTCACCATTAAACAAATCACTTTTACGAAGTGACGACAGCAGTCCTAATGTAAGCAAATGCGACCACTGAACCCGGAAGTAAATCAGGTGACCAGTGCCGACCAAAATATTAACAATCACCTTCCAATTTGTCGCACATGACATCGAGTGATGCCATCTAAAATTTGATTATACTTATACGTCAAGTAATTTGAAGTTACAAACGAACCTCGCGCTCAAACCTGCCAAACCAAAACGACAGAACAAAACTTTAGGAGACGGCGCGTGACAGACAAAACTTCCTTAAACTTCCTTGACAAACAAATCTTTGTTCAGTTCTAGTAATATGCAAGTTGCACCTAGTCCTATGGTTTCTGCTTCTGTAAGTACTCCACTAATCCACTCACGCGACTCTCTTATTACTCGAGTAAATGTCTCATCGAATTACACGGTACTGCATTTTCATGTTCAATTAATAAGCACATCGTGTCGTGACCTGCGGTGAATGAGTTGACCTTTGACCGACAAAGCACCTGCAGGGGGTTTGCCTGAATACCGCAGACTACCGCAGACTACCACAGACTACCACAGACTAGACTTTAAAGACCACAGACTAAATTTTAAAACGTTCAAGCCACTGAAATTAGATGGGAAATTCAAATTAG
>Ga0209782_1002440_pt1 | contig 10365 bp, 6 predicted proteins | sample WorMetmaBAHAMAS1_FD_187390 | JGI IMG/M metagenome (GOLD analysis project Ga0209782, IMG submission 187390) | Marine gutless worms symbiont microbial communities from Max Planck institute for Marine Microbiology, Germany - Inanidrilus... | ecosystem: Host-associated > Annelida > Digestive system >...
TCAGTAGTTGTTGAGATATTTGGCAATATAGGCCAATTTTGGTTGAGTTGCAGAACAATTTTCATTTTCTACCCCGGTTTAACTCAAAAACTACTGAACAGATTTTCACCATTTTTGTACATGATGTAGAGCAATTAGTGGAGCTATTAATGCGCTCATCTGCAAGACGATAGCCCATTCCATTTTGGAGTGACAGAGCGATAAGTGCAGGGGCTTAGGTAATTTTACCCCATTTTTGCACAAAATCGGTTGCCATGGAAAACTCCCTTGAGATATCAAAAAAGAGGTCCAGATCAGTAATCTACACCCAAAAAGCTTTCATTCGGTGAAAAGATTGCGAAAATCGGTCCAGCGGATCTTGAGATAATTTGTCTCCAAGAAATCATTAAAGATGAAAAAAAGAAAGAAATTATGGAGGGTAAAATACATAGCCCTTCCGGCAAGTTTGCCGAGCGGGCTAAATTATTCACTGCATTTTTTACAATCTATACACACAGCAGGAGTACATTATTCAAACAAGTATTATGTGAATATAATAATAAAACAAAAACTAACCTGAAAAATTGGAACTAATTTTGCAGCACCACACTGACTAAACATAAAAAATAGCAACATTACAATAGAGCTCAACAACTTTCTACTATAAGCCAAACAGCAGATTTAAAAGTTCAAACCTCTCTACAGTGCAAAGTTAATAAAACTGCCAAACAAATGGAAGTAAATAAAACTTATAAATGCACACCATGGTCAGCTAAACAGCCAAAGCCAAATCTGAGGTTCAAGAGGAAGGCACTGAGTGTTGTAGGACCTGGTAGAAATAGTGGGTTTTGAAATGTTGGTGGAAAATGATAGGGCTGGTACACATTCAAAGAGCTGGAAGAAGAGAATTCCAGATTGTAGGAGCTACATCATTGAAAATGTGGGTGGGAAATAAAGAGTGGACAAATGGGATGGGAAAACGACTGGTATTTGATAAACTAAGAGAACGAGTGGAATGATCAGCATGCAAAGCTATATTTAAGCAACAAAAAATTAAAAATCGATCATTCATTAAAAAACCAGAATCATCACAGCACTACAAATTATAATCACCTAAGTAAAATTTTAATATCAAAATACTAAATGCAAAGCTAAAGACATAAGCAGGTTCAGAGGAATTGAAAATGTGGAGTGATGTTGGATGTGGCTATTTTGAAGTTAATACAGTATTCAATGGAGAGCTAGGAAAAGATTACGTGAACTGGACTAAAAGGAACCAAGGAGGCTCTGTGTGAAGCTTAGGTATTTTTCTGAGTCATATAAAACAAAGTTAGTATAGCCAAGGTGAGAGACGAGTGCACAGGCTACCATTTTGGCCATGTCTTCGGATACGAAGAGATCGGTATCTCATAAAACACAGAGATGGTAATAAAAAAATTTGCTAACAGCATTAACATGGTTATCCATAAACAGGTATTTGTCAAGTGTCACACCAAGAACCTTTATCTTTACCAAACGAATCAATGGTTAAAAGACAAGGAATGAAACAAAAATCACTTAATTCAATAAATTGACTCGAGATATCACAGCAGACTAAGATGACCTACAAGGTTGCTGTATTGCCAGTGGCAGTATAATAACAATGCATGCCTAATGTATGACACTGACACTATGTTTCTGCATTGGTGTTTTGCCACTGTACATGTTTAAAAAATGCTCAATCAAATTAATTTCGCTATATTTAAGCAAACAAAATTTAAAAATCGATCGTTCATTAACAAACCAGAATCGTCACAGCACTACAAATAGTAATCACGAATGGTGGAGTTTTCTAAGAAAAAATTTTAATATCAAAATACTAAATGAAAGCTGCTAGCAAAAAAGGCATCTGAGAAGTTAACAAGCTAACCCCACCTGTCAAAATGTATGCAAATCTTCTAAACCTAAAGCTGCATCTGTTTTTACCGAACGACGCTATGCTAGCGCAGTAAATGCTGTCATCGTCTGTCTGTCCGTGTGTCTGTCAGTCACACTCCGGTATTGTATCAAAATGGCTAAACGTAGGATCATGCAAATAATGCCACACGATAGCCCCATAACTCTATAGTTTTCTGACAACAAAGTTCACAGCGAAATTCGAATGGGTACACCTATGCGGGTGACAAATGCAGGTGGGGTGGGTTAAATTCGCCACTTTTGATGAAAAACGTGCTACAACTCGAAAACGGGACAAGATAGACACATAGTTTATATTAAAGTCGAATTGAAAGTCATATGCGCCTATCAAATGACGATGTTTCCGATGACCTTGGGTGACATCTAATCCCCAAACCACCCTAATTTTTGCATTTTTCTTCGCCTTTCATATCTTCGTAGTGAGTAAACATAGAGACTTCATACATGGTTGATCGTAGCTAGTCCCAGCCAACGGATGAAAAACCGCCCCTGAAAAGGGCGTGGTTACGTCACGAGACACATTTTTAATTTTGGGGGCCCCATCCATATCTCAGGAATGGCAGAAGCTAGAGCTCTCAAATTTTGTACAAAGGGTGACTATATCAAGTCTTGCTAAAGGGATGACAAATCACCCATAAAAGGGAAGTGGTTTTGCTCACGTGACCCATTTTTGTATGCACAACTGTGGAATTAGAAAAAATTCTCCATGGCACTCGGTGAACTGCGATGAACAATATTGTCGATGACGGATTACTGATTATCGCACCTTCGACAGTCTATGCTAGTGCTGCCATACAGTAAGGCTTAAGCTCCATCCGTTTGATTTGTCACCGTGTTTGTTGCAAACTTGCTTATATAACAAATCGATTAAGTGGAGTTTGAACATTATCGTTAAAATATGTGGTAATAACCGACATTTCTCGGTCTGCGTAGCAATTTGCTATTGACCGACGCTTGTTGCCTGGTAATTATACTTGGTGGTCAGTGCAATATGGTCGATTTTATGTGAAACAGCGTTGCGCGGTCCATCGGTGTTAGCAGATATACTTGTATTAGTATGCTGCAACAATGGCCACTGCACAAAGTTTTTGCTCTTGCAACATCTAGATTCAAAGTTTGTCTTTCAGTGAAAGTACCTATGAAACAGATGTTCATTATAACCTGCATTTAAATTTTGGTCAACTAATCAGTAAAAAATTAAACAGTGTAAGTATTTTGTTTAAAAACTGCTCATCATAGAAATATCTTTTCAGCATCTGTTTCACATTTCTCAGTATATCATTAATGACGCAAATTTTGATTTTAGAAATTTGTTAGTGTCTTTTGTAAACAGAAATTAAAACCGCAAATAGACATATGTTACACAAGCTCTATGCATTTATCTAATAATATTACAATGATAATAATGCCAAACTGTTAGTTTCAAAAGCAAGCCTATTTGGAAATACTGATGATAAATCTTAGGGGGTCTTTCTCATTGGGACATGTGTACATATAAAAACATAAAACTAGCCTATCTAACAGCACCATTTTTGATGACCTAGAGTGATCTCAAAGGTCATTCACATACTTACTGCAAGCCTATTTCACTTGTGTATTTTATACAGTGATGAAGCAGCTAATAATGTATGGAACAGTTTACTATACCAAGTTAAATTTTGCATGCACTTAAAATAGCCACTCATACTTTTCCCAGATGCTGAAACATCATTTTTGACTGACACAAAGCGTTATACAATCTCTCTGCAATAGTTTAAATTTTTTGTAGTAGTTGCAGTTCTGATGAACAGTCATGAAATTCAGTTGACTAATTATTTTAGGGATCAAAGCCTGAAGAAAAACAGAACTCGTACACAAGATTGGCAACACGTGACTTGATAACATCGACGTCACCATTAGCCACCTGAGCAATGTTGGCAACATGACGGTAGCCATCAATCAATTCTACAAGCTGAAACACACAACCACTCTTCATCAACTAACAAATGACAACGTTGATTCAGTTCATCAAACTCCTCTTAAAAAATCTGTTCTTGAAACTGTTACCTATGGAGTGACCTGTGACCACATATCATGTCAGCTAATAGACCCACAACAATAATTCTATTCACTGTGCTGGTCAAAACACAATCTCGTAATCTTCTACAATTGAATGATGAATTTTTACCAATATTGCACGGTTGCAGCATTTGATACTGCAAGACTGCAAGTTCAACCGTTGAATATTTCAAGTAGACCAAAGTGCAGTATGGCCACAGTCGCAGCTGCAGCATAGAAGTCACTTGTTTGTAGCTATTTCAATAATAGCCGTTGAGTAAAGCTTATACATGGAATAAGTGACTGTGTGCTAACCAGTAGTATGGAAAAACAGTAGTCAGAGTAAAACATATTCGAAATGTAAAAGTCACAAAATCCAAACAACAGATAGCAACAACAGTGAAAGCACTATCATGCTATACTGTAATTAGCTTATAGTCTGACACTGAGTTAACAAGTGTCAACTGAAGGACAACAGACGCTTGTAGCAATAAAAGCACAAAAACAGTACAACACTACCTGACGTGTGCTGATATCAAGCTGTGAAAATTCAAGACATGCATCATTGATTAGCACTGGAACATCATGATCGCGGACAGTCAAACAGTCATGCAACTTGCATGGCACTTGCAGATGTAGTGTTGTTAAACTGGCTGTACAAAAAAAACACCAACCGCCAACCAAAATCGTCATGATCATAACATCACCATCATCATCAATGTGTTAGTCCACTTGTCCACTCATCACTAACATTCACCTGTTGCCTTCATGCCAAAATTTTGGCCTCATCCTTATGACCACCGGTCTCATCCTGTGGATACTGTAGCATCAGCGTCAAAGCTTTATCACTGTACTTGAATTCAGTGTCCTACAGTTACCAAAACTGGGGATTATCTATGGAGATAAGTATTAAAGAACAAACATTTGTTAACTGGATCTTGGACAATAATTGTGCCAACAAACCAGCAACTCAGATGCTACCCACCAGCATTGTTTGGTTATCACTAAGCAGGATTCCAAAATGCTCTGAAGAACCAGTAAAATAACTCTCAAAAACTCTTGACAGTTTTGGCCAAGCAGTCAAAAAATCTTAACTTGCCCAACTACAGTAGTGTGATTTCTTACTGCTGCAACATTTGTTCTCTGTTCTGTGCAGTAAGAATTCTGCTCCAGTTAAGAGAGTTTCCTTTCACTGTCATCTCTTCTTGATATCACAAGCAGCACATACACCATGTCTACAAATACCGTGCCACTAAATTTTTGGTTCCAACTTTGCCAAATGGTGGCCAATTTTCATAATTCTTTCACTGGCAGACTTGGCAGTAAATATCTAGCAAAGTGATAGTAAAACAGCCCATGGCACCTCAGACATATTCCTACAATTCATGGTAAAAATTTAATGTTAGAAAAACAACACAAACCTTAAACAAACAGGGTAAACAAAAAATAGGTAACTATATTTGACTGCTTACATCATCAAAACATCTAAACTGATTTACGTAATTTTTTGTACAATTCAACAGTGTTGTGTTCAGTAAACATCCATTAACTCTAAATTGTACAAATTTAAAATGCAAGTGGTGGCACCTAGTAATAAAATCAACTCAGTTTTCAATTGCAAAATCAAGTGATATAACTGCATTCAAATGCCCATATATTTAAATTATCCACACCAATTTGCACAATTTTTAGCATTATTTAATGTCCTGATAATCTGAACATGCCTGCTACTTCATTTTCATCAACTGCCTAATACAAAGTAATGCCATCTGGCAAAAGGCAACAAGTCATCATTCACTTATAATAAACAATTATAAAGTGATTTTCTTAAACTTCCTTGCTTCCTTGCTAAGTCCAAATGTCAAAAGTCAACTCAATAGACAAGAAAATCATTGTCGTTTCAAAATGCCATTGATGTGCCAATTTTTTATGCAATATGCATGGACAGATCACAGTCGACCTCCACTCCAGGGTCACAAACACACTCAGTTGGCTGAAGACAAGCACTGAACAAAGACACTTAACAATGGTGACCAGCTGACAATGGTGGCCAGTACCAAGCCAAATAACTCTGTCTGTGATGATGGGTTCAGATGGAGCCCATTGCTTGCTGTCCAAGCCTGAACCAACTCAATGCATTCTACTGTACAAGACATAAGCTCAGATGCCTGACTGTCGGTGTTGAATGGCCATATATCTGAAGGTCATCAGTATACGTATGCGGTGTAAGCCTACAGTCTTCAACTAGCTTGATGACGTCCATAACATACAGTAGGAAAAGCACTGGTACTAAGACAGACCATTGCAGCACGCCACAGGACATGAAGATAAGACTGGAGGTAGCAACAGTGTATCGAACAAACTGTGTATGTCCAGTCAGGCATGATGACAGCCAGTCAAGTGCACAGTCACGCATACCAACAGCACACTGCAGTCACTGATGAGTATCTGGTGATCCACTGAATAAAAGGCAGCACTGAGATGAACTAAACTGAGTAATGTAACATTTCCAGAGTCAGCTGCAATGTACACGTTGGACAGAACATTCAGCATGGCAGTTACGATGAGTGGCAGCATCTATTACCATACTGCTGCTTAGGTAAAATATTATGTTGATGCAGGTTGTTATGTAACTGAATATGAGCAGTGTTCAAGCAGTTTAGACATAAATGTCATGTTAGAGATGGGTCCAACGGGTCACGTCACTCAAGTGTTTACTTTTAAGCACTGGTGTGACAACAGCACATTTCTGTGAAGTAGTAAACAGTCCATAATAGAAAGAAGCATTAAAGAGGATTGCACACTGAATGGAGACAGTTCACCAGCAGACTACTTGACTAGCCATGACAGCACAGCACGGAGCTCACAGCTCCATATACGCACATGGTGACAGCCACAGGTTGTGAAGCCACAGGCTAGAGTACAGGCATCTAAGCTACTATCACACAATACACTGATAACTACTTACTAACTGGAATATGACATTCTCCGTAGTTGTTTAAGTCATGCAACATCTGACTTAAGATTGTTGGCATTCGTCCCTTCACTTCAGAATTTGAAATAAACTGGCACTCCAACTACATCAACAAATATCACTCTTAAAATTAAAAATATTTAAAACATGAGAAACATAAAAGTAAAAGTTCACACTCAAATAATGCAATAAATACCTTGCACACTCTTAATAAAAATGTCAATCATGACTATCATCATAGTTTTATTAAATTCAACAGTTTGCTTTTGTTGACAACGATGAAGATCATGTGCTGTGTATTCAGAGCCGACACAGTTAGGCAACAGCAGTATGGTACCTCAAGTACTTTCAAGTAGTTGGCAACTTTCTTGAGAAGAAGTTCGTACCGAGCTGTTTTCACTGTAGAATCAAAGACGAAGCACAGGTTAAAAATTAGCACATTTCTAGCCATATAATCAAGTGATATGTGAATCGGACATCCAACCACCTTGTGATCCAGAAAATTACTATAAACAGAAACACAACAAATAAACACTATTACATGTTGTCAAGCAAAATGTTATCTCGTGGTAATTGTTTGGAGCACCATGACATCAGTTTTCACGGCAATGTGTAACTGAACTTTAGTAAACAGATAATGAGTAACCATTCAGTTCACAATATAGACTCCAGTAACCTGACTGCAGCTGTCAATCAGGCTTCAACTGTCTATGTTTAGCAGTCCTGACTTGACCAGTGAGTACAAACGGGCTACTTTAGTCCAGACCTGTCAATCAAGTCTGACCTTAGTTAAACAGTAAGCAGTCGGTTCTAAACACCACAATTACAAATTAACAACATCATCATAATAACGCTCCTTTCAATACAGAACGTGAGAAAGAGTCGTGGTTTGCAAGTTGTGTGTCGGTACGGGTAATAAATGCAGTGGTTATACCAGTGTCTATGACTGATTTCTGGTCATATAGACGTCGGAGTGCTAAATAGGAATGGTATCAAGCTTTTTGTAAGTTGGTGGAAAAAGAGATCGTCACGTGATGTTACTGATCGACAGATGAAAACAAGGCATCATTAGCATAAAGTATGGATAATTCAGCAAATTGCTCGACGAAAATGGTGAAAAATGATGGAGTAAGGAATGAACGACTGGGCATACATTGTTGTTATTGGTGGCATTAGTGTATATGATAGACAACCTACCGAAATAACGAGGTAATGTGCAGAAGTGACGGGTCATCAACATGACACTGCAAGGCAGTTCGAGTGCAGCTACATGCAGTAACGTGCGGTGAGTTATGCATTTGTTAAGGTTATTAAACGTGGTTGGTTAACGTTGAGAGGGCGGTAATGAGTGAGTTGCAGGGGGGAATGTTGGTGAATAAGCTCGTACCTGTAATTACAGTAGCATAGACATAGTAATATAATCAATACGTCATACAACACTGAACACATAGTAAATGTCATAAAGTTATAGATCCATTAAGCATTAAGGGTCCATGCTCTGTGGCATGTCTGGCTAAGGTACAACACATACAGCAGCAAGCCCATCAGGCTTGATAACTTATAAATCCACGTGAATTTGTAATATTTCATATGCATTTGTACTTACCAGTTCAACGTGGTGCAGACAGTGGTCATAACGTGTGGTTAAAATACATCAAAACTGTCCAGCAATTATGTGGATTACGTCAAGTCTCTTATTTGCAACAGACATAATTTAACTACTCATGGTCTCGACATGTTTTTGCCATCTATGAAATGCACTGACATTCTCTGTCATTGTGTTCTGTGCAATAGTTCATATATCATTGACTTGTTAATCGGTGGCCACTCTGAATATAGAGTGCAATATTTCGCCACCTAAGTCAAAAGTGAATGTGTTCTCTATCCAAGCGAGTTCTCTGGTAATATTTCATATATGTGTTCGATCACTTAATTTAAGCAACTGATTTGACATCTTGTGCAGTGTCAATAGTATGTTTCAAAGTGATGTAAAGTGCTTACATGACAGTGCAGGTATGTCGCATACCTTGGAGCAATTGAATAGCATCTGGCTCTTGGCCTTGTCTCTCTCATTATATCATTCTGATAGTGATGTAATAAATACGTGTTCCTAGTCTTCTGTCACTATACGGACTGGCTGTTGCGGTCAGGTGATAACTCCATAATTAATCTGGTGGCATTAGACCTTTATTATTATTATTATAATTATCATTATTATTATTTTATCATTAGGAAACAGTATATGACATTCTCATGCTAACATAGGTAGTGCGCACGACAAGCACAGCAGTCAATAATCATAAAATATAGTAACAGTTATTACAAAAATGCATTTATTATTATTATTACTATTTTAAAATAGATTTCTGAGCTGAAGTCCTGTTTGTTATAGTTGTATTAAATAGTGACTGCTGTGCTAAATTTGTTTGCTGTGTGACACGAGATCTGCAGCAGTTGGGCTTAGTTGAAGTTTCATTCACCAGGGGGTCGTGAATTTCAATGAATTTTTCACTGTAATTAAATCATTTCTTTCTTGGAAGCCTTTCTGGCGTACTTTCTTTGTATCATTGCGTTTTGCCTTTAAGTTTATGCTACTATTTGTAGTCTAAATTCTCCCATTTTTGTACAAATTGATATGAAGTACCGTCGAAGTACTGAAGTACCTGCTGAAGTACCTCGAAACAACTAGTAAACTATGTAGAATATCGTAAATTAAACAATTTAATTTACATATTATATAAATAGGGAATTTGATATTAGTTAATTATAATGAAATTAATTGTTTTGGCGACTTTAAGTTTTATGTGGCATTTTAGCATGATTTGAGCTGTGTCGACTCCTGTGGAGTAACTTGGTCACGTGACCCTGCTTGGAACGTCTTACTTGCACATTAATGAACATCATGTGACTCAGTTACCCCATGCATTTTGTTATAAATTCTGGTAGTTCCAGAGACTGGGGTTGCTTGGTTGGTTGCTTGGTTGTTGGATTGGTTGATTATTTTTATTTCTGAGTAGAACTCTGCTGTTTTATAATTGAGCTACTACTTTGTAAAGTTTTGCTTGTCTTTTTCATCAGTATATCATCTTGATTGTGAGCTGAGGTATAAATTGTTTGTGCAGTTGTGAATAAAAGGGATTTTTAATAGATTTAAATGTGTTGTTAATGAAACAGCTTCAGTTAATTTCTGTCTATCAATATTCTCAGGCTTAAACTATTTAATAAAAGTGCATTGGAAGTATCACTAAAGTACCAATGAAGTACCAACGAAGTACTTTGATAGAAAGAACCTCAGAAGTACTTCAGAAGTACCTTGGAAGTACCCACGAAGTACTACTGAAGTACCATGAAATGCTGAATGAAGTACTGTGAAGTGGCTAGATATATTGTTTGATACAGTATTTGAGATTTACAGACTA
>Ga0209782_1002441_pt1 | contig 10362 bp, 6 predicted proteins | sample WorMetmaBAHAMAS1_FD_187390 | JGI IMG/M metagenome (GOLD analysis project Ga0209782, IMG submission 187390) | Marine gutless worms symbiont microbial communities from Max Planck institute for Marine Microbiology, Germany - Inanidrilus... | ecosystem: Host-associated > Annelida > Digestive system >...
GTTATAGCCAGTCTGCTACTTTTCCTCACAGGCCTTTTCTGTTTCCGCACCATCTACCTGGAATTCTCAGTCTACTGTTCACGTTCACTCCTTAGATAAAATACCAACCTTTAAATGTCAAATAAAGTTCCATCTCTTCCAATCTGCTTTTGCCATCTAGTTCACCTATGCAGCTTGCTTGAGCATCAGATTAATTTACCAATTTTTGGCCATTTACAAATAGTGCATGAATATGAGTATAAATATTACTATACAAACACTTAAGACAAATTTAAGAGATTTTAGTGCAGAAAAAAGCAAGTGCAATAAGGGACTGATTAGTCAGTCACGGACTCACATGACTTGCCAATGGCGCTGATCTCAACAACGTTGGGCAGCGAAGCGGGGAGATGTAACCCCGTGGACGAACAAAGTTCGGCAGCCGCTGCTTTGCAAATATGCGTTCCATGGCGACAACACTTGCGGTGGGATGGAACGGGAAAACGGTGTTGTTTTCCTTGTCAGAAGAACACCATTCATCATCAGTAACTCCATTCAACATGGCATCGGTTACTCTACAGTCCGGCAATTTAGTGCACGGCGGATCAACGTGTTGGTCCGACGGCGACAGAGCAATGCAACTCGTGTACTCGGAAAACGCTGTGTGACTGGATCGAAGGCACGATGATTTTACCTTCAATATCACAGATAACACACCATTTAAACTGCTATTTTTCCAGATAAACCTGGGTTGGCTGGCTGCCTTTTAAATGAAACATCATTAGTCAGTCAGAGCACAGGCAACTGATAAATATTAAAGAGTTATTGCATTAGTTTAACAATTAACTCATACTGAACACTGTATGAAAAACACCACAAAACACTATTCAACTATCTACTGCTTTGACTATTACACCACATATACATTTGTCCGTTAAGTCTTTATAGTGATGGGAGATATCCACAAAGTCACTTTACAATGAGACGACGGCCAAGCCCAGCTAACCTCCTCCCCTCAATAGGATAGGTAACTAGCGTTTAACAATGCTTCAATGCAAGTAAGGTTACATTGTGCCATAACGATAGTAATATAACTAATATATAACAATACAACAAATATACATTAAAAACTATTTGAGAAACAACAAGTCATTTCTAACAAAACACAGTTTCAACAGCAAATACATACAAAAAATATTCAAACACAATGATCATGGAAATTAAATCGGTGAGGCCTTCTTCCCATCAATGGCGAGAGAGAGAGAGAGAGTAGTTTCTTAACGGCACATCAGCCCCTAAGTGGCATATGCGGAAATAAGTGTTAGCCAAAGTACAGTGATGCTCTGTGGCTAGGAAGTAACATAGATATGGCTTATTACACTGTGCCGTATTAGTGCAGAAAAGGCCAAATGCCACGGGAGCAATGTCCTCGAGGCATCCTCGTAGCAAATGTCACGAGAATGTCGCTAACACGTTACGAGGAAATCGGGCATGTTACGAGGATGCCAAGAGGAAACTGTAATACAGGTAAAAAAAACTGTGTGATCTCTCATTTACCTAAGTGCCACAGCTCTACACTGTCTTAATTGAAGTGAGACCAAAATTCAAACCTATTTAAATACAACCTAACCAAAACAGTATATTCTGTTCTCGGACAGTTTGTTTTTCACTATTTTTTTCCATTTCTGTCTCAATGCAGTAGATTGAGCTTGACTACTAGCAGGTGAATAAATGCCACAGATCAACAAGCACTGGCACGATGACGCGTAAGTACAGCAGATGGATACATACTGCTTTATTGTCACACAGTGAAACTGAATCACTGATGGCAAACAGCTGCTTCACGGGCATATCTGAGCCGATCGACGGAGATTCAAACATGCCGACTTGCAACTGATTCGTTGACATGTGAAGCTAACACAAATACATAGCAGAAATGCATATATTAATACAACACTCCCAATGTCTACATTTTAAAGTTTTGACATCATTGCATTTCACTGGATTTATGTCATATATATAAACAGCGACTCAAACGTTCATCAGACAAAAATGTCCTACATGCTGGATGTCCTACAAATCAACTTCGTGTATAATTCTACTTGATCACAGCTGCTAACACGCACACAGACCAACAACCAACATACTGTAATAATGACTACAGCATTAGACGCCGCAATCAACAAGTAAACTACTGTCTGGAATTGTAGTCAAATATAACCGATTGTTTCTATAATAAATACAACTGTACCAGCATCACTGGCATATTTTCCTTCAGTTCTTTGACAGTGTTGGTGATGTATCACGATGTAACAACTGACGGATGGTTATCAGCATGGATTATGGAGTGATGTGCATATGCTTTGCATATGTTCCAGCTTAGGACTCTCTTCCTTCAGTGCTATGACACTGTTGGTTGGGTCTTTTGACCCGTAAAACCAGTCCCCGATATGACCTATAATGTGTTTGGTGGGACGTTAAACCTTGCTCAATTCAATTCAATTCCAGCTAATGCCACTGAAACCCAATTATTTCATTTCTGATGCCAATACGTCTTGAAAAAAGGCAAATAAAAAGAAGACGATCATTACTTTTTGCTCACTGTTGTTGCTATTAATATTTCTGATCTCACAGACATAGTTTACAACCGAGAACTGAAAAGCGTCAAACATACCGGAGACATTTCACAGTTTCGAACATTGCACACCGATGTCATCATCAAACTGTCGTTGTTGCCTCGATGCCGCTTGCCAATCATCCTCTGTTACACAGCAAACATACAGTTCAGCTACAAAACAGGCCCTTATAATATAACAGGCACTAGCAAAGCAGTATAGCAGTTTGTGCTAGAAGCACTGCACCACTACGGGAGCCTGTATGCCATATGGGATCACACAGAGTTACCTGTCACCATGCAGAGGCAGTGTCTCCCGCCCTTACCCCGGCTGTAACCAATTAAAAATGAAAGGTCGAGTTAAGTAGACCTGAGCCGACACAACTTGCCCAGAGTCGCTACAGAAGTGCCGGCTATATCAGGTGTCAGCTGGTTAAGCCAGACTTCTGGCCCACTAGGCACAGTAGGTGTGAACAACTTGCCCACAGCAGTTGCACAGTGATCGGCTTCAGCGGGACTTGAACCAGCGTCTTTCAAACATGAGTCGAACGCGCTATCCATCCAGCCAACCACGCCACCCCGGCATAGTGGGTGTGGTATCGCTTCTTTTGCTAGCCACGTGGTGAATCAAGAAAGGATGTGGTCCGTCCGGCGTCCAGTAGTTGATCTACCAGGTTAATGTCAGTTCTCTCAGTTTCTTGCTTGTTGGGCAAGACGAAGACTATCAAGCTTGTAAAACACCAGCTCTGAACATTCCCGGTTTCTCACATGGGGTACCAGTCACAACTGGACCCTTCAGTAACTTCAGAAAATAAGGTCATATAACAAAAAATTAGCAGTAGATATATAAATATAACATATACCTAGATACTATTGATAAAACGAAGGAACAACTGTGCATATAACCTCACATTCACAATATTGCATTATGCCAATTCAGTGGTCAAATCTTTATTATATTTATAACATCACTCATGTTAACTACTCATAATTCACTCGAAAAGTGAGCCACACTGTTACAGACATTCACCTTAACGGACTGGGTGAATGTTGATAAGTTCTTCCGTCTGCTTGGTGTTGTAACCGCTGGTGTTCTCGACTTGGCAAACTGTTCAGCAAATAAACATCCAGATTACTACCGTAAAATCACAATGTCAAGAGAACAAGAACTATAACAAACATAAACTAACAAAACAGCCTCTGAACCATTCCACGGATTCTAACATTACAAAATACAGGCGTATCATAATTTTGATATAACGACAGTGCTAGATATCCTAGGATACAAAACGATACATATTACATCTACAATAAAGCTGCTGGGTATCCAGCTATAACTAGTGCACAGAATGATAACAGAAAAAATACTGGTTGGCATGCTGACTCGCATTGTTATTGTCTGTTGTAAACACAGTTAAATGATCTAACAACTGCCTGTCCAATATATGACATTCATACAAAATTTCATGAAGATCTAATGTGCTGGTTCAAAATTACTGATTACCACTAAAAAATGACCTACCTAACTAGCATTTGTGTAAGCCGTACTCCATTATTATTCAACTGATCTCCATCACATTTGGTGCAGATACAGATAATAATCACTGATTCACGTCACTATTATTTTACTTCCCATTTTCCTCTTTGTTATTAAGCTGCACGCTAAGAATGATGTTAAAAATCTAGTCAAAAATTGTGATCTAATGCACTTTTCCCAGAACTAGTAAGTGTTAGCAAGTAGCACTTGTGTGACATACATCCAAACAATTTTCCAGATCTCCATTGGCAGGTCTCTGAAAATTAGTGTAAAAGTGCTACAAGTGCCTATTGGCGTCATTGTAAAATTTAAGTGTTTTTCTCCCTCCCCCTCCAAAAAAATTATAGAGGTTCCCCAAAACTGGAGTGACACCTACAATACGTATGTCTATAACAATTTCCTATTTTTAGTATAATTAAAATAATATGAGCACTGCTACTGTGTCGTCAAGAAATCAACAAATCTTCTAGTCTTATATTCTAATGACTTTAAATTACTAACTTAAATCCAACAATGCAACTGTTTATTTTCTTCTAAGTCTTTACACTAGCCACATGTTATTCCAGAGAGCGGCAACACTCTGTCTCTCAACAGTCCAGTGCTGAATGATAACAGAACGAGGTCAGTACACGTTTACTGTGGTTCAGGTCTGCACTCGACATTTTCTTCAGTGTTTTCTAACTGCTGACAGGGTGACGAGAACGGCATCTCGACTGTACAAAACCTATGCAACTTATCCCCCAAAAACAGTTCTATGGAAAGAAAACCAGACGGAATCCGGCTACTACAGCTTCAACAGGTATGAATAGAAGTTCAAATAAAGGAGACGATAGATTCCTGGTAAAGTTCAGGAGTCAGCGCACACCATCAAAGCATTGAAATAATAAGGCTAAATAAGCATCAGTCAACCTTCTTCATCAGGTGACGTTTATGCGCTGAGTCTGGCATCTGTGCAACATGTGCGTAGAGGTCGGCGATTGCTTTCTCGGTGTCGAACTCTTCGGCAGCTTGCAGCGATGCTTGTCGGTCAGTGAAGCCGACGCTGGTGACTATCACCTCATCATCTGACTCGGACGACGCCTGCTTCATCGGCTGCAGTAACAAAACTACACAGTTCAACCACACGCTGCTGCCGAGTGAGTGAGTAGTTTCTTAACGGCACATCAACACATTATAGGCTATTCAGTGCTGCTGCCGAGTCACTACCGCTAAGCCTTCCTGAACGACTGCTAAAATCCTCAGCCATGACAGCAAAGTGGCGTGACATGAAACGGAACAACATATTATTGGCAAGTGGAACATAAACAAGTAGCTACAGTTTATGGTAGTGACTACCCACATTGTCACAGAGCACAGATCATTCAATCAAATTTGCCAGGTGGCATCCATATGTATCTAATACATTGTAACTCCGGCCCACAAAAGCGTGCCCTCCAAATGACACATTGATCAATTCAGACATTGTTGGCAGAGCTCACTCACATAACCAACACACATACAGACAGAGACACAACCCAGAAGCATGCTAATTCTAGTGTTGGGACAGCCTACATCTAGCACTGCCTGCATTGCTGGTGATATCGGCTAAAAACTGAACATGCAACAGATCATTCCCCAGAGTAAATGTCAGAAGCAATGTCCTGATAATAATTCTCAATTCTAGACGAAAGTCTGAATATTGAAATTCTCACTAAGTGTAGCATGGCGCAAGGGACTAGAACCACCGATCAGGCCGACCGAATCACACCAGGCTCTGGACAGGTGAATCCACTTAACACTAGTCTGGCAATTGCCTATCATCGAGTGCTGAATCAACAAGCATGAAGCATGCTAATAAGAATGGCAACATCCACTGATGATGATGATGATGATGATGATGTACATTATATCATCAAGTTCATTCAGATGTCACAGTCACTGGACAAAGATTAAACTACAGCAACTGACCGAGGTGTCAGATGACAGCAAAGACTCTTCGCGTGCTGACGGTGTCAGCGAAGCACCATCGGCGTTTGAACATCGACATTGCAGGACGACGTCGCGCATCAGTGACTCTGGGACGCTGAACAGCTCAGACGCGTGACTGATCATGAACGAGACCAGACCAGTCAGACAGGCATAGGTCTTCTGTAGTTCACTTGTTGGCGTCTGAACGCACGTCAACAACATGGATACATGTCATACCGATTCATCGAACATCACTTCTGCTCGCAGGCCCATCATTGTTTAATTGTTTCAGCAGCAGAGTTTAGACAGTAGAAAACTGTTCTGTATAATAATCACCTTCATTTTGTAGTCGCTATGCCAAAAACATAACCCACTAACGTAGGGCCTAGTACAAAGTCAATGACTGCTGCCTGTCAAATGATTAGAACCTCTACAACTCTACAAATTCAGAATCAAATGGAAAATCAATGTTGTACAGTCGAAGACAAAGAAACGAGGTGTTGATAGTCACAAAGTGACTGACCATTGCGACTGCCTGAGAACAGCAGGAAATTGGTCAAATTGGCAAAAAAGCAGGATTTGAGACGGCACTTTAAAGTATGTAAATATGGCAGATTATCAGTTGTCGATACAAAAAAATTAGATTACTGGCAAAATGAAAGCAGAAGGCATAACTACCAAATTCATGTGCTAAGCACAGATGCTGAAAATAATGCTGAGAAAGACGAAATTATGTTGGTCATTATGCTGCCTCTACATGGTAACTAAAAGTAACTTTTCAGATTTAAAATTCAATAATATCACAGCTAGTCACTAACCACTGATCCAAAGTCAATGTCAAAAGAGTGACAGCTCCGGTGACAATAAAAAAATGTCTGCACATTTGATACAAACTGGCTTGTGAAAGTACTAAAGTCAATTAGCAATTTTCAATATGACGCACTGGTGATGCCATGTGTTAGCCATCCTTATACCGCTATACACGTGTAAAATCTGCGGATTATTTTCTGTGCAGTCAGGAGCTGGAATACAGTAACACAGTCATAAATATCTACAGAACACAGACAGACCTTTCGAGGGACAATGATGTGTGGCACAAACAAGATGGCAAGGTTGTCTGCAGTCATCCGGTTTTCCGGTTCGTCGACGACACACTGCAGTAGATTCAGCAGCCGTCTCAGCAGCATGGAATGTTCAACCGGCAGCAGCAGTACCAGCAACTGCAGCGCTGGCAGTCGTTTAGCATCCGACTGCATCTCTGCATTCACAAACGTTACACCCAACTGCAAACAATGCAGGTATACTTATCTACGAGTACGCATATCACAGTGTAAACGTAAAAGTTGTAAATATATGTCTGAAAGCTGAAAATGCAACTGTTCACTGGCTATATTTACAGTTTCACCATGCATTTCAATACGAATGACAGAAACATGAAGCAAGAACATTTATTCAAAAAAGCTAGAGCTGATTTTAGTGCTGGCTGCACTAAAAAAGTTGCTCGATAAAACCCAAAGAAGACCCGGCCTAACCAGGAGTGATTCTGAAAATCTTGCTGGTTAAAAATAAACTGAAAGTCGATTAAGGCTGGGTAATCACTGCTGCATTATTCCTAGTGCTTTTCAAAAAACATCTGAAATAGTGGAAATACAGATTACCGATAAATACAAGCAATGTCTACGGCCTTCAGGTTCTCACACCACTCTCGTAAAAACTTCCTGAAATGCTTCAACAACTTTTGAGCAATCCCGTTCACACAGAGAAAACCAACAGAAGAGAGAGAAATTGATAACAACATTACGGAAGTTCTGATTCATTCATATTACGTGACTGAACCTTAATTGCTGACCTGCCACTTGTCTGTAGGCGGTGCAGTACTTCTCGACGAGTAAAGGTTCCGGCATGTCTCCGAGGAAAGACTTCATCACCGTGGCACAGTCGTGCACCGTGAACTCGCGGAGGTCCAGCTGCATCTCACCAGTGTTGAGATGATCACACAACAGACGCTGGCGATCCACATTGCCGGCTTTACGGAACAGCCCTTCCTGCTTCACGTCTGTCACGGAAACACAGCTCTCAGTCTGGCACTGACGATAGATGTTAACAGTACTTTCAATGTGAAGTTCTACATTGAGAACACAGCTTAAATTTGCGTCAAATCAACAAAGTTACTCTACATCGGGCCGGGTTAGTACTGGGATGGGTGACCAGTCACTCAGGCCGACTCAACTTCCTATTCGCAACAGGACGTGAAATGAGTACCAACCAAAGTGCAGTGATGCTCTGTAGCTGGGTCGTTAGGGCAGGTATGGCTTATTCCACTTGTGGATACCTGTGTAGATAGCAGGTGTGATCCCAGGTAACAGGCCCCATATGCGAATGCATTAGTGGTAAGTCTCAGTGTAAAGCATTATTTAAATATGGTTTAATTTACTTATACTACTGAAATATCTCCCATACCTCCATTTTAATGGCTATTTTACAGAAGAACTTGGGTTAATAAACTGGGTTTTCTTTCCATTTGGTAGAAACTGTTTTGTGCAGCATAGTTTTTTATCGGCCAAATGCCGTACTTATCACCCAATCAACAGTGTTGAAGCACTGAATGAAAGTTACAAGTGTCTACTTTTAGAGCTAAGTTGTTACACTTGATAGTCAACAACTGTCATTTATAGTTTAGAATACTATCACAGTGTTGTGAAAGGGAGAGATGTAACCGTGTTGTATAAGACAAAACAATTAGGTTATCAAAACAACTATAAAACTATTTTTTTCAATCAACTTCCTACTTTAACAATTTCCTTTATCCTCAACAACTAGCAAAAAAACAAAGTAGCGCCATACGGCCAACTCTCCATAGCACTCAGGATTGCATGTGATGTAAGATAACACTGCCTACCAAAATTTTATTTAATTACTTGTAGGTGTCAACTATAATGATCGGTAAACAATCGTAAGCACCAGTACATACAGAAGAACCAGCGAAGCTTACTTTCAGGTTGAGCAAGGAATTCAATAAGGAGACTGATACGGTCAATAGCACACAGTCCAAGAGGCTGACCAAATATTGCCGACTGCTTTCCACCATCTGCCGTACAACAACAGACACACACCTGCCTGCAATTCAGCTACGCCTACTCAAGCTGTGATAACAGTAACAACACAAATCCATGCTTCCTAAAACTGTAGCCTTCAAACTTTCGATTTGACCACGAAAATATTACAGAGTTATAATATAGTGAACTATCTCGCTGAACCATGAAGTGAGAAGAGTGAAGTACCCTTAAGGAGCACTGATGACTTATTTCACTTGAATTCAACAGTCTAGAATATAGTTTTTTTTTATATTTCAAAAAATGTGCTGTTCTAAGTTTTTGGACAAGTGATAGTCGTTAGCAAAAGTTTAATCCTCGGTTATTCAATTATTATTAACAACTTCACTTAACTTCACTGAGTGATCAGAACAGTAGAGTTCAGTAGTAGCCTAGTTCTCAGCTCCCTGAGCCTGACCTGAACCATTTCCAAACAAGAGCGTGGTTGCATATTATGTATGGTCAGACTTTGCTCGACAGCCGGTTTGGTCTCAAGAACTGTGCATACATTTTAAAATTCTGAAACATTTTTTCAAAATCTAAAAAATGTGAATTTATATTTTTTTTGAGTTGCTGTACACATTTTCTTGGAGATTTGCTAGTCCTGTTGGAAGTCTCTGGGATGAAACTAGCTTAATCTGTTAAGCCGTTTCAACACACCAGAAAAAAAGCAGCACCACAGCTACGATGTGCGTCACATGAATATGTATTTTGATTTTGTTCATCAGTACTAGCCAAGAGATTGGCTACTAAAAGCGTCCCAGAAATAATCCATTTTGTGTCACGTGATACGTTAAACCTTAGCTCAATCAAGTCTAGCCTAGCTGTCACGTAAAGTCACTGGCGGGACGAATGACGTTAAAGACTTAATCGTTTGAAGCACGTCGTTGTTCACGCGAGCTGACAGCCTGTTAGCGAGCCGCTGTAAACCGTCTCTGACAGGAGGAGACCGTTAAATTCAAGTGGCCTAAGATGACCTCAGACTAGGCACGACTTCCCGGCCCGGCCCGGCCGCAGCCGGTATGTCATAAAACAGTAGCAGCAGCAGCAGGTCTAGCTGGAGGCGTACGGGCCAACAGCCCAGAGACACGCAGTAAAACATATCAGTCCTGCCACCAGCCAGCCGTACTGCACCCACTGAACCCAGTCGCCCGCCCATCGCGCACAAAAGCCAATTGTGCCCTGCTTATTGT
>Ga0209782_1002442_pt1 | contig 10360 bp, 9 predicted proteins | sample WorMetmaBAHAMAS1_FD_187390 | JGI IMG/M metagenome (GOLD analysis project Ga0209782, IMG submission 187390) | Marine gutless worms symbiont microbial communities from Max Planck institute for Marine Microbiology, Germany - Inanidrilus... | ecosystem: Host-associated > Annelida > Digestive system >...
TGCAATATGGTCCATTTATTATTAAATTTTATTTTATTATGTATGACTTTTTTTATTCATTGCTACGTGATACTACAGTTTGTTAAACGTTATATTAAAAGATCGTTTATGTTATAGTTTGAGACTTTTCATATATATTTAATATCTAAAAGGTCGTTAGTAAGTAGCAAATGTTTGGTTGTTTCTATAGGAGTCAGTGCAGAAAGTACAACACCACCAGCTGGTACCAATATTACTTCTGCCGCAGAAAGATGTAAGTCTCCGATGTGTGTACCACATAAGGCCCGTTTTTGGTCGCCTACCAGGACCTAACAGGGCGTGGCAGTTAGTTGATTATTTCTCATGCCAGACCAGTGAGCTTTCGGTATACTAGTTACGAGAATACCATGTTTACATACCAAACACCTACCAGACACGCCCTGTTAGCTGTTAAAACGGGCCTATAGTTATATTGCTGTAACCTGGGATGGCTCAAACTCAATTTGTTTAGCCCGCTTGGCTAAGTTGCCGACCGGCTATATATTTTGCTTGCGTTATTTTCTTTCTTTTTTCATCTTCTTTAATGATTTCTTGGAGACAAATTATCTCAGCATCTGCTGGACCAATTTTCACAATCTTTGCGCTATATGGTATAGTTACTGAATTGCAGATGATCAGTCCGACCTTCTTTTTCCGATATCTTAAGGAACGTTTCATGGAAACCAATTTTGTGGCAAAATTACCTACCCCCTGCACTTATCGCTCTGGCATTCCGACACGGAATGAGATATCGCTAGCTCAATGTCAATTGATTTTGGTAAAATGTCATGAACGCCGACTGATACCACTTGCATTCTTTGCATTACGTTCGAAAACGAGTTGCAATATCACTTTCTAAATGTGTGCATTAACAGCGGAGATGATGTGGCTATATCGGGTAAAAATTTGGTGAACTTCTGCGTGGTAACTCCAGAGATAATGGAGCTCAATTGCGTACCTAGGTACCTGTATTTGGCGAAAATAGGCCTATACACTTCTGCCTTTGTCATGCTGATATTCAGAAACGCCATGGAATATTGGAACACTGATGGGCGCATTAGCAGTGGCAATGATCAGGCTACCCCTGATATAAATTTGGTGGGTTTTTGATCAGTATAACCAGAGTTCACGCGAATCAACTGTGTACAACAGGCGTCAATCAGCAATTGGGTTAGTCTATCTACGTTTTCTAGGTGGCAGTACAGTTATGTTTTGCTACTACTTGCTAGGGGGCGACACTGTGGTGCCGAGCGGGCTATACGCTAGGCTTTGCCATGCATTTCTAGTTACGGATTTGTTTTGCGATCTAGTTCTGACTAACATACATTGTATTAACTAACAATACTGCACAAACACGTGACTTTACTTTTTGCTGATGTTCCGTGATCTAGACGTTTTTTGGACTAATGTCACGTTGACAAAAAGTCTTTTACTAACTAATTAACGAATCCATAACAAATTAATCTGGAGATCGATACAGACGATCTGTTGAACTTGAGTGACTGCAATATAAGCTTAGGCTTGAAAAGTTCTAGTGGTACAGAGTCAGCGGTGCCAAATGTCCGCAAATCTACACAGCTGCAATTTAAGTGAAACAAGTGCATGCACGTACGTCTACTATGAGCTACAGAGCAGTCAGAAATATAGAAGTAATAGTAAACTGTTGAATTATAATAATATTTATTGTAAAACGACTTTTAACAAAAAAACGAATAATGGTATCAATGTAAACATACCATAACCACAGCCACACAGCTGGTAAGAAATAAGTATAATGCAAATTTGGCGTCGCAATGTAAACAATAACTGTGCAAAATTCGTGCAATGCATAGCCAAATTGACGTTTTTGGAGGACTTAAAAAATAGTGCACAAAATTTTGTCATCATTGGGATGTTGACTAGCCATAGGCTGCAATGATTCCCGTCACCTGAAATTGAGCAATTTAAGATGTATCGTCATCACAGATTAAGCACTGCATCGAAAGTACTGCTTTTTTGTTGTTGGGGGGGGGGGCTGGAAAACCCCCTATGCAGAAATCCGGAAATCTTTTACCAGTTTACACTTGTGAACACCGATTCACATCATTCATTTCAAAAATGGTGGAAATTGTGCAGGATAAGTAGCTGATACACCACTTTGTAACATTACGAACAAACAATTTACGTTTTTACACCATGAGGCAAAACCACGGATGATTCTTCCAGACTTTTTAAGTGAGTGTGCACAATGGCCCCTTACTTAGGCATTAAATGGCATTAAATCCGGCAGATAATGATCAATTTACTCAGATGTCGTTTTTCCGTCAATTAAATCGTCTGAGTAAATTGATCATTATCTGCCGGATTTAATGGCGGATTAAATTAGCGGGAGATTAATTTGCTGTAGAAAAACCGGACCTTATAGTCAATGTTTCATTCAGATTCGTTCCATTTTGCAGGAGTTACAACCAAAAAATTCTTTCTGACTTCCAAAGAAAATGCAATATAATGCTTAAAGACCTCTTTGAGCTTATAGCCAGTGGAGTTTGAGCCATTAAAACAATAGTATTGTCGCTCACTGAATATTAATATTATTGTCATTTTCCTCTTTGATATAGAATCGATTTAAAGATTCCAATAACTATGGTTTGTTTGAGTTTTAGACAGGTTTAGCAAAAAAACTGGACTGTGTGTGACAGTCCATAACTTTGTGATGGATAAAAGGCATGCGATATGTCAAAAGTTTCAGAATATTAGGCCTATATACAAAAGGGTGCAGATCTTGTATCTCACTGCATTTAAATATGCTTTGCTTAGTTTGCATGAAACTTCACTATGTGTAAATTATACAAAATTTGACAAAATGTGTGGATTTTACCAAATTTTTAACGCGAACATGCAACAAAAGTAATAGCAACTCAGCATTTTATTATTTATGAAGGGAAAAAATACAGAAACTTTCCATTTTCTCTCATTTTCAGCCGAAAAAAAGGCATTAATAGAACAAAATTTGCAGGAGAATATACATCAAAAAAGACTATAATTGACATTTACCCAGTTCAGTCCTTTAGTTTAAGTTGTAGTGGATTTGTTGCGCAAATTGAGGTTAATTTTTGGGCACTTTTGCAATGCACTGTTATCGTGCCATTGGTTTTCATTGTTTTGTTGTAATTGTATCTGTAGTTGAAGTATGCTGGACAGAGTTTTCAGACACACACTCGTTGAATGGTCAGCCAGACCCTGCAACGAGTCTTGAAGCCTGTCAGAATGCATGTTTGTACAATGAAAGCTGTGATGGAGTTGACTGGAATACGGAGAAAGAAACTGGTCAGCAATGTTATCTGATTGGACCGTGGACTACAACCAGACAAAACTACCGTTCGGGCATCGATCAATACCTCCTTAATAGGACTTGTGGTAAGTTAGCATACAACAACAATACGAAAGAAAATTGTTCAACATGCATCATAAGGCTAATGGATAGCTACTTTATTATACAAGAAAGTTATAGTACATTTATCGTATGTCTTATAGTGTGCTAAAATAAATTTAATGCATTCAATAGTCACTGTTCAATTGACATGTAAAGCACTTTACAATGTATTCATTTGTCCCTACTGCAAGTGCTGCACCTCTGTGCCACTAACCAGTGCTATTTTAGCACTACTAGACGTAAGTGATAAATATTTTTAGAAATCTGTAATATTGCTGTCACATATATATGAGTTCTTTTTAATTCCTTGCTATGTGATGTTCAGTTTGTTAGCTTTATATTAAACGATTATTGTATGATATAGTATGAGACTTATCATATATTTTAGTAACTAAAAGGTCTTTATTAAGTACCACATGTTTGGTCGTTTCTAGGGGCCATTACAGAAAGTACGATGTCTCCAAACGGTACTGGTATTCCTACCACCACTGAACGACGTACCGGTAAGTCTTCTGTGTGTTGACAAAGTACCGGCAGTTGTATTACTGTAGTCTGGGATGGCTCAAACTCGATTTGTAGTGGATTTGTTGTGTGATCCTGTTGTGATTAACACATAAACTAACTGCACTAACATGTGACTTCAGTTTTCGCTGTTGTTCCATGATCTAGAAGTTTTATGACTTATGTCACGTTAATGCAAACTCTTTTACTAACTAATTACCTACCAAACAAGACACCATTGCAGTCAAACTGTTGACTGACTGCAATAAACGCTGGAAAAATGCTAATGGTATAGAATTGGAGGTTCCAAACGTCTGCAGTACCGTGCAGCCGGATTTTAGGTGAAAGAGTGCATGCATAAACCGGTTGTTGTGAGCTACACAGCAGCTAGAAATATAGGAAGTAACAATAAGTTGTTTAATCACAATAATATTTATCATGAAAGAACTTTAAATCAATTATGGTATCAATGTAAACAATTAAAAAGTATAACCGCAGCCACTCAGCTGGTAAATAGGTATTGCAAATTTAGACTTGCAATGTCCATAAAAACTGTGCAAAATTCGTGCAATGCATACTAAAATTAACGTTTTTGATGAAACCATAAGTTTGCCACCAAAAGTCACGTACAAATAGGACATCATTGGGATATTGATCAGTCCCGAAATGATTCCCATTGCAATTGAGCCATTGTGAACCCTGCGATACACTGTTTACCGGCAGATGCCCTGCAAGTCATATTCCAGGCAATAGTCATCGACAAGCTCACCTACGCTTCACCAGCCTGGTGCGGTTTTGCTTCGACCGACGACCAGAACCATATAGAAGCATTTTTTTACGACGACCAACTAAATTAGGCTATCAGGCCAACAGCAAGTCGACATTCGTCAGCCTCTGTGATGTGGCTGATGAACGACTCTACCACCATGTCACCTAAAACCGATACCATCTTCTGCACTCACTCTTACCACCACAGCACAATAGACATCACTCACTCAGGCAACGAACGCATGACTATCAACTACCTGATCGCACGTCAGAACTTAAAAATAAAAAAACTTCCTGATTAGAATGTTATATAAACAACATGGTTGTAGCACTAGTCTGTATATCAGTCAGTCCTAACCTATCTTCCCATCATATCGCATACTGTTGTAATTACCCCTTTAGTATGTATTTTACCTATGTTAACCACACTCCACTCCAAAGTCATCCAGTTTATTCAACTCTTAACAGACTCACACGTGTTTACACTCTGATAGCGGTCGTATTATCTTACGTTTTTTTTCTTATATTGTATATCGTGTCAGTAGTTGCGGTTTGCCAACTGTCTAATAAACAAATGATTGATTAATTGATTGACGTAAAATCAGCAGGAAAATATACATCAAAAGATATTACAATTACACACAAATGAACACGGTTCAGACCATTGATTATATGTGTTGCAGATTTGTTGCATAAATTGGGTTTGAGTTTTATTAATTTTGCAACACACTGTTGTTATGCCATTGTTTTTTTATTGTTTTGTTGTAATTATATCAGTAGTTGAAGTATGCTGGACGGAGTTTCGAGACACGCACTCGTTGAATGGTCAGCCAGACCCAGCAACGAGTCTTGAAGCCTGTCAGGATGCGTGTTTGTACAATGAAAGCTGTGATGGAGTAGACTGGAATACGGAGAAAGTAACTGGTCAGCAATGTTATCTGATTGGACCGTGGACCACAAGCAGACAAAACTCCCGTATGAACATCAATCAATACATTGTCAACAGGACATGTGGTAAGACAACATGCAATACAATATGAAGCAAATTTTTTAATATGCATTACAGCTAATAGGGCCCGTCAGTAAATAAAGAATATTTATCCCAGATCCAGTTTTACTCAATATTTAGTAAACTTCCGGTTATAAGCAATACGGTTGTAATCATAACAGTTTGCGTGAAAGTTGCAAATTCTACATTTTAGTCACAATTAAAAAGACAAAGTGGGCTGAGTTATTGAGGTATTATTTATACAATTGTTTTGTAAGGTAATTTTAGATTGTTGAAGACTAACCGTAACATGATGCATTAAATGTGGCATTGACGCCTGTACTAAGCTTACTGTCTTTCACCAGAAACAGAAATAACATAGATATATTCTTATATAACTGACGCGCCCTATGGGTAGCTAGCTTATTTTAGCAGAAAGTTACATTACGTTTATTGTATGTCGCATAGTATACTAAAAACAAATCAAATGCATTCAATACTCACTATTCAATTGACATGTAAATCACTTTGCTATACGTATGTTCGTTTGTAGCTACTTCAAGTGCTACTAAACAGTACTCTTTTTAGCACTGTTAAATGTAAGTGGTAAATATTTTTTATGAAATTAGTAACAGTGAATAAAACAACAACAAAATTATATCTAATTACCATGTGGTTTTGTTTGAATCCTGACAGAAAATCCCAAAGGAAACCAAATGTTTGACTGCCAAATGTTGACTCCCTGAAGTGTATACCACTGACACTTATTTGTGGTTTTATATTAGGTCTTTTTCAATCATGCTTGGCCATCCAAATAGTTGCTGATATAATTATAATGATTACACCAGGTGCTTATTTGCGGGCTCTGTCTGCGACGTTGTGTCGGTGTATGATAATTGACTATCATATTTATCCCACTGGCATAGCTTTAGTAAATGTCTATAGTATAGACTTGACTTTGTAAGTTTTTATGTAGCATTCTACGATTTATTATTATTAAAATCCAACTTCTCTAAATTAAACATCTTCGCTACGTAATACTACAGTTTTTTTAGTTTTATTTGTAGTGATAATTTTATGTTCTAGTATATATATATTAGTATCTAAAAGTTCTTTCGTAAATACCACATGTTTGGTCGTTTCCAGGGGCTGATACAGAAAGTACGTCTCCATCCGGTACTGGTATTCCTTCTACCACTGAAAGAAGTAAGTCTTCTGTGTGTTTACAAAGTACCGGCAGTTGTATTACTGTAGACTGATATGGCTCAAGCTGGATTTGTTATGGATTTGTTGTGTGATCTTGTTCTGACTAACATACTAACTAACTGCAGGAACGTGTGGCTTCAGTTTTTGCTCTTGCTCCGTGAAAGGTTGCAGAGTTATGTTACGTTAATAAAAACTCTTTTACAACTAATTAACTAATTAAGTAAAAAAGTAACAAATCTACAACAAACTGAACTGTCGATCTGTTGACTGAGGGTCAAAGAGTGCTGATGGTACAGAATAAGCAGTTCATAACTTTGATCAGTGATCTCGGACTTCAAGACGTAAAAAGCTGTACAGCTAGCATCAAAAATTTTACTGGGATGACTTCAGCTACGTTCACTATGCAGCAGGGTTGCTAGGCACCTCAGCAATCAATAATTACGTGTGTTTTATTACTGTTTGCTAAAGGGCAACACTGCATCCAGCATGCTTGGCTTTGCCACACATTTCTAGTTGTTTTTATTGTAATTATATCTGTAGTTGAAGTATGCTGGACGGAGTTTCGAGACACGCACTCGCTGAATGGTCAGCCAGACCCAGCAACGAGTCTTGAAGCCTGTCAGGATGCGTGTTTGTACAATGAAAGCTGTGATGGAGTCGACTGGAATACGGAGAAAGTAACTGGTCAGCAATGTTATCTGACTGGACCGTGGACCACACGCAGACAAAACTACCGTCCGGGCATCAATCAGTACCTCCTCAACAGGACTTGTGGTAAGAGTATACAACACAATATGAAATACTAGAGTCATGGGGCTATCATGCGGCGTTGTTTGCGTGATCCTACGTTTAGCCGTTTTGATACAATACTGGAGTGTGACAGACAGACACACAGACACACGACGACGGCATAGCATAGCCTCGCGCGGTAAAAACTGTTTAATATGCATGAAACAGCTAATTTATATCTAGTTTGTTATAACAGAAAGTTACACTACGTTTATCGTACATGTACACTGTGTCTCAAAAAACGACACTGACGTTGCACACTATAACTTCAAATAACGCAGATCAACCGATTTCGCTAATGTTTTTGGCACAGATATTGCTGAGTGAGTACGCTATCAAATGGTGGTTTGCTATCCCACCTGTCCTAACTAATGTCTCTGCACTACCTTGGGAATCATGAACCCCGAAAATGGGTCTTTTCAGTCTTGCTCGAAAATGACACTGCTTTGGCTTGCTATATCTTCGACACTCATCGACCAATTTTGATAATATTTTGTAAACAATAAGGTCATATTATTAATTACAGTATGCAAATAATTATTATTTCTCCACTGGCCATTTTTGTGTAACACCAGTTCATCAACAAGATCAATGCGGTTGCTGCGTCATCTGCCATTGCCAATACGACAGTCGACCAACCAGTAACCCATAGCTATTTCAGCCATTTGTAGGCGCTGCTGACATTTTATCTTTTTTCTGGAAAACTTTCCGACTAAATGCCTAGCATTGTAGCCTTTTAACTCAAACAAATTTTTAATTAGACTCTTATCTTCTTTAGTAAATGGCATGTTTGCAAACAACCAGTGACGTTGAAAATGTTTCATTTCTGCATTCGTAATTTCACAGCCAATTAAGGACGTAATAGCAAACGGACATAATAAATTAAATAGGCTAATGATAGCTCATTTTCTGACAAAAGTTATTAAACTTGGTTGATAAATGTGGAATATACAAGCCAAATCAGTGTTTTTTTCGGTATACAGCATGACTGAAGAGACCAAATGTCTGGGGTTCATGTTTCCCCAGGTAGTGCAGAGACACTAGCAAGGGGAGGTGGGACAACAAATCACCGTTTAATAGCTTACTCACTCAGCAACATCTCTGCAAAAAATTACCAAAATCGGTTAATGTGCGTTGAAGTTATAGTGTGCTACATCAGTGTCGTTTTTTGAGACACAGTTTATGTCGTATGGTATGCTGAAAATGTTTTAATGCATCAATACTGACTGTTCAGTTGACACAAAAAAACCTTTCATTATGTGTTCTTTGTGGCTACATCAAGTACAGCACACCTGTGCTTCTAACCAGTGCTCTTTTCAAGTGATAAATACTAACTGAAAACAACTAAAAATTATAACTGACACAAAATGCGGTCCGAATTCTGCCAGAAAATGTTAAAGGAAACAAACAAGGATTTGTTTTTGCAAATGTTTGACTGATTGAAGTGTATGCTACTGATACTTATTAATGGTTTTAAATGAATGTCATCTTTTTAATCATGGTCGCCCATTCAAGCAGTTGCTGATATACAATTTTTAGCACCAGGTGCTTGTTTGTGGGCTTGGTCGGCCAAATCCTCGGTGTATGATTGTTAAGTGCCGTATTTATCACACAGAGATAGCTTTAACAAATGGCTATATACTGTAGCATAAACTCGACTTACAACGTATTATTCTACGCACTATTGTATGCTTTGTTATTGTGGAAATTTAACTTTTATAATGTAGACTATATAACTATGTTTCATTCTTAATTTAAAAATTTTCGCTACGTGCATAGTGCTACCTTTTGTCCGCTTTATATTAAAGGATTATTTTTGTTATTATATGAGACTTTTTACATATTTTAGTATCTTGAAGGTCTTTAGTAAGATGCAACATGTTTGCTCGTTTACAGGTGCCGGTACGACTCCTGAAGGACGTAAGTTTCCTGTGTTTTAAACAGTACCAGCAGTTGTATTGTACAAATTGTACAAATCCACAACAAATCGTTTTAAAATGAGTTGTAAAGCCTAGTGTATAGCCCGCTTAGCGTCGTAGTGTCGCCTCCTAGCGAATATTTATGAAACATACCTAATTACTGATACCACAGTGAATAACAGCGCCGCCCCCAAGCAAACGAGGCTAAAGTAAGCATAGTAAAATTATCGAGGCCTGACGTACAATTTCTTACGTCTTAAACTTTGGGGTCACTGAACTGAATCTTACAATCTTACATAATGTAAAGAAATGGTTGCAGCATAACGTCATGCTGAAATCAAAATTGCGATATTTCAATCGGATTTGGAACACCAATGTGCCAAATGAACAACGATCGTCAAATTGCGACCCAGTAGCGGCAAAAATTCCACAACTCACTTCTTCAACTTATAGAAGTTATTGGACCAATGTTCACCTAAAGTTACACGATATAGAGGCATTAGTGCCGGCGTGCCGCTATTAATGCGTGCATTTACAAAACGATATTACATTCCGTTTCGGCACGCCAGTAGTGTACATAATAGGGTAGGCCGTCAATAGGGCTGACCGTCAATAGGGTACACCGTCAGGGTGGTTCACCGCCAGTGGATGTTCACCACCATGATGATCAAAGGATGGTTCATTGGATATCAGGATCAAAGAATGATTGATTGATGCGGTGCTGGTCCTGCACCTTAGAACTGACTCACTGCACTTAAT
>Ga0209782_1002443_pt1 | contig 10359 bp, 6 predicted proteins | sample WorMetmaBAHAMAS1_FD_187390 | JGI IMG/M metagenome (GOLD analysis project Ga0209782, IMG submission 187390) | Marine gutless worms symbiont microbial communities from Max Planck institute for Marine Microbiology, Germany - Inanidrilus... | ecosystem: Host-associated > Annelida > Digestive system >...
GGGTAATATCACCTTTTTATGATTTTTGCAGTTTTTGATCCATGGCTGTTAACACAATAGTTAAACTGCAGTTTTTATCATTTATATCACTTATAAGTCCCGGGCTATCGTGCGGCATTATTTGCGTGATCCTACGTTTATAGCCGTTTATAGAATATAAATACCGGAGTGTGACAGACAGACACACAGAGAGTATAGCGAATTTAAAAACTGCCAGATATCATATCTTCAATCTTTGACCCTGATATTCCACAGTTAATTCGAATAAGCTGATAAGCGCATTATCATCGGTAATATTGCTATAGCTATATTACCGATGATAATGCGCTTTTATACATCGTTAAAAATATAGTGAACTTTGATCAAGTAAATTACGAGGCTATAGAATGTGTATACGAGGCGTCCAAAGTTAGTTAACTGTGTTTGTTATATAGGCCGCGGCAGTGCCAAGCACTGGGTAGATAAATACTTTTTTGTTTCGTTACTTTTCGCTATGGGGCGACTCTACGATGCTGGGCGGGCTATACACGCTAGGCTCTGTCACGCATTTTTAGCAATAGCCTAATAGGCCTATCATCACGATACACCATTCAGTATTTATTATATAGTCATTTTACAATTTGTGAAAGACAAAATTAAAACGATAGCAGCAATAGGCATGCATAACAGACGATTATCACAGAATGTAATACGAAATAGCACTGCATATAAAGCAGTCACGAAATTTTACATAAATTGCAAGCTAACATAAATTAAAACAGGGGCGAATCCACGGGGAGCAGGGGGACAGTTTAAATCTCCCCCTTTAAGCATTAGCTATCATGGTAGCTGCTAAAATGAACCAAAATCTAAAGACTTGATCATAGCCTATTTCACAAATTTTCCTGGGAAGGGGCTTAGGTGACTTAGTTGACGCCCCTTTCCAAATCCCACCCTGAACTATAAAATTCGTGGCCTCGCTCCTGAAAACATACATCATATTTTTATTTATTTATTCAAAATAACAGCAAAGGGCCTGCAGTACTGTAGCCACTGACATGCAATATGACACAGTGTTTAATAGTATGCAACCAATACAGCTTATGCAGTGGAAATTAGCCTATCAGTGCTCCATAAAATTAATAGGCCTATAGGCCTAGGGACCTCTAAAAAACATGCACTTAGGCCTATAAACTGCAAACCTTCGCTAAAACAACAAAAATTGCCTACGTCAAAAATTTACGGTTGAAACATCCTTAGTCTTAGTCTAAGAATTGCGTGATCCAGAGCCTAAAATCCAGTGTGAAAATTATCATAATGCATGTATCTTATATTCTGATCCACGTTATTAATTAGGCCTAACCTTTATTACCGGTTCATCAAAATTTAATCAACTTCTGCCTATTTAATTTCTCACAGCGTATACTGTACCGATTCTAAAAGCTTAGTGAGAATTGCATCAGTCAAGCTTAATTCAGTTGTATACAAAAAGACATAACATACAGTTGAAAAAAACAGGTAAACTAATAACTTTGGGCTCAGATATAACAACAAAAGTCATGCAACACTGCAGAAGTGAATATTGAACAATATGTGCCTAGGTATAGGCTAATACAAAGCAATGAACTAACAGTTTGCTGCCATAGAGTAAACATTCTAACAATAATATGTAATAAATATTACAAGTAAAACGAAGCAATCAGTGGTAACAAACTTCGCTCCCGGCGGGCACCAAGGAGTCACAAGTGGCACGCAGCCAGACAGCCTTGCTGGGCTGACTGTCACATCGTACACCGTGTCTCAAAAAGTATACCACCGAACCACCAACGATAATTTTAATAATAGATGTCCCATTACAATAATTTTTGGTACAAATAGTAGTGAGTGAATATGCGATCGAATGGTGGTTTTAATATCCCATCTCATCTGTGTAGTGTACTTACCTAACCTTGTAAAAGACCCTAAAAATCGTGAATTTAGCCTCAAATTGCATTGCACATATCCCAATGCTAAGAAGTTGAATGTGAGACTGTATATAACAGCAAAAATTTTATCATGCTTTATCGCAATATTTTACTTATTTATCATTCAATTTATAGCTTAGGAAGAACAGAAATAAGTTTTGCTGCGTCAGTGAGCTGAAGCAGTGACTTGCTAACGTCTGGCAGTTTGCAGCAGAACATTATTGATGCGGTCATCGACAATCGGAGAAAGCGACTGACAGCGTGTGCACCACGTGCAGATGGACAACATTTTGAAAACTTATTGTGAGCTGCACGTAAGACGAAAAAGAATCATGGACAAATAAAGTGTAATTAACTTAGTTTAGTCTCAAAAAGATGTTCCTTTACCGCAGACTTTGCGATTTCCAGGTTTTTAAAATTTCCCAAGGTAAAGTATGTACATTAAACAGGTGAATATGAATATATCCCACCTTTTCATAGCATATTTTTCTCGGTAATATCTGTAGGGCCTACCAAAATTACTGGAATCGGACAACTATTGTCGAAATTATCGTTAGTATGGTTAGGTCGTATACTTTCACACAAAATTTGAAGTTTGGGCGTCTAGTTTTGAGATATGCTCTCAAGAAAACAGTTATAACAGACAGACGACCCTGTCAGACAAACATTCAGACAAACAGACAGACGCTGATCGTAATTAATACTAAATCGTACCCTATACGGGAGCGAACTAATCAACGTTGTAATTATACATTCTTGGATATACATACATCTTAGAGGCGTCAACTCCCGTCATAGGGGTGGGGGTGCATGGGGTGCGTCGCCCATTATCTGGTACTGTGCTATAGCCTAATCCTATCCGTATAGATATCTCCAGCAGGCTAAGCTGCATCATCATCATCATCATCATCATATTCGTTTATTTATGCAGCATACAGAATGTCCTGGACCTACCTTGACCTACATTATAGGTTTGGTACGCGTATTAGTGGGGATGATTTTCCAAATATTTGTTTGGTGGTCGCCCAAGGGACGTTGTTATGGCAACCAGTTAAATATGGAAGATGTTCGCAAACATCACATGGCATGAATTTACTTTTTGCTTTGGCATTCGACAACGGATTGGCCGATCGTAAATCCGCTTTCAAAAAGTTCAATGCAATAATCAGGCTACATCGTATCTAAATTTGTCAACATGCACGTGTTTATTATAACCACGTTTGTTTGCCGAACTTCCCGCCCAGTTTCGCTTGCGGGAGATTATAGCGAAGCGCTTATAGCGCTGCCATGACTCACACACGAGCTTAGATAAAGAGCAATATTAATGTTCACCTTGTACTCAATGTCATACGCATTGACGCCGTTGATATGTATATGTGAAATCATTAAAATTTATTATAAAACGTAAAGTGATAAACGTAACAATTAAAATAACAGCTGACCGATGTCCGACTGTTGCAGCAGCCGGCAAGCCAAAAAATGTCAAAAAGTCCAAAAATTGTAGGCCTACTTCTGTAAGTAAATTTTTTTGTAAGCAGATTTGGACTCCCGTTTGAACAAAGCATTAGAAACGTAGCTTAAATTTACTAGTTTAGGTTTCGTTTACATGCTGTCGGAGTGTCGGCATCTGTCGCTGCAGAATGTAGCTCGGCATCGGCAGAAATTTCTATCGGAAAGAAGCGACCACTGTCGTCTGGCGACGCGGTCGTTGACTAGAGGAATGAAGTTGTTTTGGATGTCCAGCAGCGTGTGGTATATTCTTCCCTGCACCATCCACTCTCTCTGATTTCTCTGCCTCTCACCACTGCACCTGCCACAGCAACATTCTAGTTTTGATTCCACTGAAAACGTTCAGTATATAGGCCTAACTATAGCATCAGCAAAGATATTTAAGCCTAATTATATTTACGATTTTATAGATTATAGTCAATATTGTAACTAATAGCTGAATTAAATTCTACAGAAATTTTAATAGGGGCTTATATATATACCGTACGTAAGTAAAAGGCACGCTTTTAAGTGCCGGGCAAATTCGATCAACAAACGATGATTTCGCCGAGTGAATAATGTGAAATGTTTCTGGCACAATGCATCAATTTTGACCGCGGATGTCCCTGGCATCATGCATTACGTTCTCCTAATCTGTCGCAGTCTAGCTTACTAGCAGTCAAAGGTGCGACAAAGGTGCAATGATTAGACTGTAACCGCAAGACCGGAATTAGCTGTAGTGGTGGGAGGGCTGGGACCCACCTCAATTGGGGGTCATTTGGTGGGAGACTGAAAAAGGCTTTACAATGCAACTTTAAAATTTAAAATGCAAGTCTAGCATTTACTGGACCGATTTTCGCAAACTTTTCACTATATGAAAGCGCTTGACGTGCAGATGACGGATCTGTACCTTATTTTCCAATTTGTCAAGGGACGTTGCCATGACAACCAAATAATGTTGACAGAAATGATAAATTAATGAAGCGGACTGATACCACCTGCATTCTTTGCACTAGCGCTTGAAAACAAATTGGAATATCACTATCTGTATGTGCGCATTAATAGCAGAGATAATCAGGCTACATCTGATATAAATTTTGTTGGCTTCTGACCAGTAGGCCTACCTTTAGAGTTCAACTGTGTAGAACAAGCATTGAAGCATCTATCAGCGATCGGGTAAGTATATCTACGTTCGCCAGGTGGCAGAACGGCTATGTTTCGCAACTTATCTGCTAGGGGGTGACACTGCGGCGCCGAGCGGGCTATAAGCTATAGGCTTTGAGAATTTGTGCTCCCAGAAAAAGTGGGCAAAAGTTCACAGAAATTTTTTAGTGGATGCTACTCCACAAAACCCCTAACCATACAAAATTTTGTGGCGATCGGTTGATAAATGCCGGAGATATCCGCGATCGAGAATTTGTGCTCCCAGAAAAAGTGGGCCAAAGTTCACCAAAAATTTTTAGGGGATGCTACCCAAGACCTCCCAATATGCCAAATTTCATCGAGATCGGTCAAACCAGCTTGGAGATAGGGGTTGTTCGGAAAAAAATTTCAACACACACACATACATGCATACATACAGACACACGGCATCCTGACTTCTTGAGTCGCGCTTCGCAGCATGAGAGGCTATGTTTATCTTTAGTTGCGCCGAGAGGCGCGACTAAAGATAATGAGAGAAACTAAAGACAAAAAAAGAAAATCTCAGAAGTATCCAGAAGCAGTTATCTTTTTTGATAATTGGCCCCTATGGCGGCGTGACGCCTGCCGCAGCAGCATCGCTGCGATGTCGTTTACGTCCTAACACCCCTGCTGCGTGTTATTGGTTGCGTCCTGTTCTAGACGACAGCGGGCACCAAAATTAGACGAGTCCTTCGTGCAAGGGGTGCCAGGGTAAAATATGCAATGCACCATTGCCGTCTTTTGCATCTGGCGCTCACGGAGCCATGTATTAGATGGGGATACAGATGGGCGCCATCTGTCGAATACGACTGAACCATCCGTGCGCAGCGGCCTTGCGGGCTGTCACTAGAATTATCGTATAGCAGATTATGCTATATGAATTAAATATTTCAGGACTGACCTACGGTTCCACAATGACTGGGGGATTGTGTGGTTGGACAACATCACTCTGAGGCAGAACAATTTCTCCCTGATGACGTCCAGCACGTCTTTCCTCATGGAGGACCTCTGACGATGCTCGCTGACATTCACCATACACCAACACTCGTCCAGTTGCCGCACGTGATGACGAAACGCTTCGGTAAACTTCACATCACAACACCGAGCAAATTATACAGTAGGACGTTATAAGAACTAGTCAAAATTACTGTGTAGATATACAGCGATGGCAGGTGCTATAAGTAAGTAGCGTAAAGTAAACGATTATAGCAACAGTGGCGTAACTAAAGAGGGAAGCAGAAAGGGGGGGGCAGTTGCCCCTGGACACCGCACGCTATACGGGCGCAAAACAGCCTCACCAAAAATATTTTATGACTAACGACCACAAAAGTGATTTTGATGAATAAGCCAACAGTAGCCTATCGCAACAAACCTGTGCTATTTTGCCATATAATAGACAACATAGAATATACATGTATGGCTACAGATTTACTGCCCTTGTTGTTGCTTTAGTGTTTTCCACGTTTACCTGAACGGATATGGTGCAGTTTTGCAGTAAATTTGCTGTTGTCACCGGGGGTGAAACCAAGTATTTTACACAAATAAGACATGGAAATGGGGTGTGTGGAGGGGCGCCTGCGCACCTTCCCAGTATAGGGACGCCCTTACCAGTATGGAGATCTGAAGACTTTGCCCCATAAAATTTTTGAAGTAGAGGCGTTCACGTCTGTAGATTATGGTGCATTTTTACAGTTATCAAGAGCTCATTGCTGGCTGCTTTCTAAATTTGGATTTTTACCCAAACATTTCTTATTGGTTTTATAGAAATCACATACATGTAGGTGGCCTTGAAGGCATGTGGTGAGGTTCAAACCCTTTCCCAATCTCTCTGTGTCCTGGTCACTGGTTGTCACTTTACAAAGTGCAGAAAAAAAAGGTAAGATCACGCAGACTGTAAAATGCATGAGGCTGATTAGCATAACATTTAAAGACTAGAAATGCGTGGCAAAGCCTAGCGTATAGCCCGCTCGGCGCCCCCTAGGGAATACTAATAACACACTTTTACTTACTTATCGCCACCTTGCCGAGCAGCCCACCCCCTACTGAATGTAACTGAAGAAAAATTTTAGACGCTGACTGTACAACTTCTTATGTATTAAACTCCGGGGTCACAGAACCGAATCTCACCAAATTTATACATGTTGTACAGAAATGATTGCCGATTACTCTGCTGAAACAAACATTGCAATCTTCCAATCCGTTTCGAAACGCCAACGTGACGAATGAAGATCGTCGTCAAATTGCGGGCGAATTGCGGCAAAAATTGCGCGTTTTAACAGCGTAAACTCCGAGATTACTGAACGAGAGTTCACCAAATTTAGATACGATGTAGCCAGATTATTGCATTGAACCTTTTGAAAGCGGATTTACGATCGGCCAATCCGTTGTCGAATGCCAAAGCAAAGAGTAAATTCATTCCATGTGAGGTATGCGAACGTCTCTCACATTTAACTGGTTGCCATAGCAACGTCCCTTGGGCTGCTGCGAAATGAATCTGTGGAAAATCATCCCCACTAATTCGCCTACCAAACCTGTAAAGTAGGTCAAGGTAGGTCCAGAACATTCTGAGATATTTGGCGTAATATGCCGATTTTTGCCATATCGCCACAAAAGGTGCTATAGTTAACAGCGAAAACTCTGAGGTTTCTGGACAGAATGTCACCAAAATTGCACACGATGTAGAGATATTCATTCTATCTAATCTTTTGAAATCGGAATTGCGATATTGCAGTCCATTTCCGAATGACATCGCGACAAAGTAGATTGGTCCATAAAAACGCCAATTTTTCGACTTTAATTGGTTGCCATGGCAACGTCCCTTAAGATATCGGAAAAAGTAGAACGTATTGATCATCTGCAATTCAATACCTACCGTACGGTGCAAAGATTGTGAAAATCGGTCCAGCGGATCCTGAGATACTTCGGTTGGTTGCCATGGCAACGTCAATTGAGATAATGAAAAAAATTCAGATCTATCATCTGCACCCAAAACGCTTTCATATGGTATAAAATTGCAAAAATAGCACGTGGTTTGCGTTTTGCTTACGACAAAAAATTGGTTGTCGTGGCAACGTCCCTTGAGGAATCGGAAAAACTGGACCGGATCAAGAAAATTCACGCAAATATACCTTCCATTTGGTAAAAAGATCGTGAAAATCGGTCTAGTAGATACTGAGATAGCTTTGCTCATAGTAAAAAAAGAAGAAATTAACGCAAGCAAAATATATAGCCCTTCCGGCAAGTTTGCCGAGCGGGCTAAAAAAATCACAGCACTGTATGCACAATCGTGGCATATTTAACCGAAAATTGGACTGATGGCGTCAGATCAATACGTGACGACTTCGGGAGGAGGGGGCATTTCATTGCTTCTGCCTCCCGGGCACCGTTCACTCTATTTACGCCACTGTATATAGCAGTTTGCAACATTGCCTCACTGCTAGGGAATAACATGGGATCATACCACCCTGTATACTTGACATTCCCACCTTTACCCTAGCCTATTAAAGCTGGTACTCGATCTAGCAACTCTGGAGGGATGCAAGGTGAGTTGACCTAGTTGGTTAGTTGCATACTGAAGTAGTATACCTGCCAAACAACAGTCACCCATTTCAGTATTAACCGTACAGTTGGTGCGACGAACAACGCCATCACTACGCCAAACCACTAGCTTATTATCTTCTTATCCCTGCAGCAGTTATTTATGACAGGACTCAGAGAGAGTTTACGAGGCCAAGACCGTTTTTAGCGCGAGATGTAATATATACATCTCGTGCTTATGCTACGATGTCAGTGTCCGTCTGTCTGTCTGTGACGGAAGTTAATTGGCGCATTATAGCTAATTTAGGTTTCAAATTCCGATCCAAATGTACCGCTCATTGTCGTCGCGGGGACGGGTCATCTCAACAACAACATCTCGCGCTCTGCTAGCCACTGCTAGGCCCTCTTGTCTTCACATGAAAGCGCACGGAAAGCACACCTGTTCTGTACAGGTGTACCTCACCTGTAGTGTCGCCGCTGACGCGTTATGTTGCCTGTGACGATCACGACGATGTACGTAGATCGCCAAACTCTCGCGTTCTCCATCTTCCATTTGCTCCTGACAGACGTCAATCAATACTCAACAGTGTGTTCAGTGACGACGTGACGTAGAGATATTTTGAAGGACCTAGGTTCTGCAGTGATGTCGTAATATATACCATGGCCCAGTAAAGTTCCGTGTTTGCCTTTAATTCCTTGAGGGTTCGAGGTAACTAGCAGAATTCGCCCTCAGTGCACAACTTAATGTATTGCTGATCTTTATCGTTGAGCAAAATTTGGTTGGAATCGATGCTCTAGTTTCGGCTGTTACACTCTCGCCGCTTATGAATAAACATGACGCGCCATAGAGCCCATTAAGTGAGAACTATGAAAAGATGACTCCATCTATAAAACCGGAAGTAGGCTACATATCGTATCTCAACGCCGTCAGAAGAGGACCGAACCGCGGCCACAGTCACGTTCGTGTATAGCCTATGTGGTTTTCGAGATATGCGAGCGGACAGACAGAGAGACAGACACGCTAATCGCAATACTTCGCACCCGTAACTGATCAGTCGATTAATTCCTATTATCACAGAATGTGCGGCAAACTCAGAGTCTTCTAAACCTACAGTTTACGAGCTGAGAAATTCGACTGCAAATTGTTAAATTCTATACTGACGAAGGTGGTGATGCAGTCTTGAGTGATGTCGATGATGTTGCGAGCAGTCTGACTGACGCATTCTCTCTGATGTGGATTCAGCGGCGACCCACTGACACCCCCACCCAGCAGAATACACGCGCCCACTACAACACGAATACATTGACCTCACACTCAACACAAAATAGGTCGCCTTGGAGACGCTATGCTTACTACTAAATTCGAGAACAAATAGGCCGAATTATAACAATAAGCTCTGCTATTGCAGAGGGACCGCGCGACGCCGCGACGCGCTTTGTCGTGCAGTCGACATCTTGTCAACTATAGTGCACAAATACAATACAAACAGTGTTCAAGAATTTTACGCGATTTTTTCAGATTTCAATTAAAAACATGACTTTTAGCGTTTTTTGAAATGACGTATCAAAAAGTTGTAAAAAGTCTTAAGCAAAAGTTTAGTCCTCAATCCGTCAAAATGAGTTCACATACTTCGCTGAAGTAGGCCTAGGGTTCGCTGAATGTCTATAGAAATTTTGGCTTCAAAATTCCCGGATGTTATGGGGATTTATAGGCGTTTATCACACACAGTTCTATAAGTTGCATTTTCATGTTTCCACATTTCTGAGCATGATGTTTGATGTTGGTGACTTACCAGTAGGGCCTACTGACTTTTGGTAATTGTGCTGAGTGATTAAGTGGCCTGTGAAACTATACGTACGTTTTTAAGTTTTTTTACGTTTTTTTTCAAAATCCAAAAAAACATGACATTTTAAGTTTTTCGGAGTTATTCCACACGTTTTCTCGAACACTGAATATAAAAAGCTCGCAATTGATGAATGTCCTTTAAACACACTCAAGGTTATCGCAATTATTGCTATTTAGGCCGACGCTAGTTACCTAAGTAAGTAAGTAAAACTATTTATATACGGCGCTATTTTACAACAAGTGGCTCTGCTATGGCAGAGGGACCGCGCGACGCGCTTGTCAGTAGAAATTCTGCAACTACAAAATATCCCTATCGTATGGCATTATTTGCGTGATCCTACGTTTAGCCGTTTTTACACAATA
>Ga0209782_1002444_pt1 | contig 10355 bp, 8 predicted proteins | sample WorMetmaBAHAMAS1_FD_187390 | JGI IMG/M metagenome (GOLD analysis project Ga0209782, IMG submission 187390) | Marine gutless worms symbiont microbial communities from Max Planck institute for Marine Microbiology, Germany - Inanidrilus... | ecosystem: Host-associated > Annelida > Digestive system >...
GTGATGTCAATGAATATTTAATATGTGTGTGGCAGAGGTCAAGGTTGAATGATTTTCTCTGTTTTGTTTTATTAATATAATAGTTTTATTTGTGATTTTGCATGCGTTGGTTATTATTTGTCGTCTTCTCAACACTGGGACGATTATACTTTTGCAGCAACCTTATACGGTATTGGCAGCCGCAGTGCATAAGATAATATGAGGATAATTTTAATAGTTTATGTTGAAGCAGTGTACGATAATCAATAAATAAATCAAAATTATTTTCTGAGCATTAACAACAACAAAAATTACAATACTGCGATCAAAAGGCTGCCAGAGAAGCAGTACGCTCATTAAACTGGCCGCTTAAACACACAAAATAACATACAAATAAGAAGGGGAAGAGACAGGAAGGGGGTTTTGGGTAAAATGCGGGGATGCAGGCTTCTGCGGGTTGCTAGTGTGACAAAAAGTAAAATGTGCTAACCCTAACACAATCACTAACCCTAACACCAACCCTATCTCTAACATTAATTTTAACCTTAGGGTCTATCTAATTTATGTCGTGACAGCATTGTCACGGTGTCAAGATAACGCTGTGACAGCTGCAGACGCGATCGCTAATTGCTTTGCCATCTCCTGTTGGGCGTCGACAATGCAGTGCTATATAGGCCATGCAAGAACCACTGAATCTATCGAGCTGTATTGTTTGGGATGGTAAGTAGGGTGTTAGATCGACATGCACACTGATGCCACTTGGCAAATATGTTTAAAATTGTTTACGGTGGCTATAAATAGTCATCCACCTGGGGTGGCCACATGGCCTATTCCCAAATTATTATTGGACCGTCTTATGCAGAATGAAGAAAATTATTACGGCGGTGAATTACGCCAGACTAGTGAAGCGCCAATAAACAGTAATGAAAAGCAGTAATGGATATTTCGTCTTAAAGAAGATATCAGCATAGGAGGCCTGATTTTACTGCAGTTGCAGTACCATAAATTATTAACTTGAGATCTGAAGCTATCAGTTTATATGCAGAAACTTCAGATCAGCCTGATCTGAAACTATTAAAAATTTGCACTTTTGTTCAGATCACCGATCTGAACCTATAATTATCGATTTTGAATTATATGTTATGCTGCAGACTGCAGTATGGTATGACATCTGCAGGCTGCAACAATTGGTATCATCTTTGCTGTGCTATATGAAACCTTTGTAGTACCTATAAGTCATAAATAAGGCGAGATTTAACTACAGTGTGTTTACACATAAATTAGAATGTGCACATGGCTTGTAATTTGTCAAAAAAGGAGTTCTCAAGGTTAAGCAGTCATGTTCACTTCAAACGTGGTAGTATCTCAAAAACGGTGCTAGTTATGGACATTGTAACAACAGGCCACTAAGAGGAACTGATATACGGCCTATCTAAAAGCAGCAATTGCAATGACCTTGGGTGTATATACCTTAAGGTCATTTGTCGATTGCAATCTTTTCTTTTTCATATGGGATGTTTTGTAGTTACAAGATTTCTACTGACAAGCGCGTCGTGTGGTCCGTCTGCAGCATCCGAACTTTTTGTTACACTGAGGAGAGGGCATTGTTTTGAAAGCATTCCATGGCTGGCCGTATGCACACACATATGCACGTATGCACTATGGTTATGGCTTAGGGTTATCCACGATTATTTATACTTGGATTTGAACCTTGATTTATGTCCAAGTTTAGCAATGCAAACTGCATTTGTGGTTTGTATGCGCGGTACACATTTGCAGCATTGCAGTGGAGATTGTTGTAAATTTTACATTGCAGCATTTGTGCGACAGGTTGAAATGGAATTTAACCTGGAAGTAATGGAAGAGGAACTGACTTGTCCGGTGTGTTTGGAGCTGTATGCTGATCCTCTCATGCTGCCATGCTCACACAGCATATGTAAGAAGTGCCTCGAGGAAATGCTCAACTGTCAGACACAAAGAACTGGTATGCAGTCTCTTGTATGCTAATGGTGTACTTTTTACTATGAAACTTAAATCGGATCCTTTTTTGGAGTTTTTATCATCTTTTTCGTGCCTATCACTGAGAATTACATAAATTCCTTTACATACATGTGTACCAATGTACATGTAATATTAAATAAGCACACTTCATCCATCTGTGAATTAGTATTCCCATATGATATGAGGGCATTAATACTCTTATCTTTGTCCCACACTTACTGATGTTATTTACCAGTTGCTGTCGCACTAGTTCATTTGTGACTGGACTACATAAACTCCATTCTATTAAAAACACTTCCATGGCCAACATTAACAATTTTTAGTGTGCAAAGTACACGTTGGCACAATTTGTTTTACTCACGTTCCCTCTCATAAGTTGATTATGCTGGTTACTGTAGGTAGATAGTTATAGAGATAGATAGGCATATTTATTACCATAGTATTAAAACTAGTCAATCAGAGATAACAAAAAACTACGTAGTCTGTGCAGTTATCTCTCACACTAATTATGCCTCCTCAATCTATGCTAGGGAGGCATTATGTGATACTGTTTGTCTCTCTCACTCAGATGGTTACACGGTTGAGATAGCTCTGTAGAACAGCCATAGGTGGAGGGATGGGCATATTGTATGACCATCCCTGAGCAGTTTGTTCTGTGTATTGTTGACAGATGGTTTTGAATGCCCAGCATGTCGAAAAGTACTTAATGTCGATCGGGACAGAATCCTTGCCTTGCCAAAGAACTTAGCTCTGGAGAACATCGTGGCGCGGTACGTGGTGGAGCGTCGTCGAAGCATGTGCTTGTCACAGTCGGCGGTTGACACTCGTGATGATGTCACCCAGCGTAGTCCTGCCAACGACGACTGCAGCAGGGTCGCCAGCGGGGCATGTGACCTGTGTGATGCAGCTGCGGGTCCAACGTGCATGGCTGTGTGGTTCTGTGCCCAGTGTAATGTTGCATACTGTACCACATGCCTTGGCAAGTTTCACCCGCACCGTGGTGCCCTGGCTCGACACTCCGTCCACTCAGTTGTGAATGATGGTGCAAAGACGGCGGAGGATGTCAGTCGATTTGCTCAGTGTGGCGATCATGCGGGTGAACAGGCGTCAATGTTCTGTGACAGATGCAAGGTGTACGTGTGCCACCTGTGTGTCTGTGATGGGGAAGGCCGTCACGCCGGCCATAAGATGCTGTTGCCTGAAACAGCCTGCACGATGGTCAAGGTACTTCTGTTTGTCCTCAGAATAGAAATAATTTAGCCCATGGTGTTTACTGTGTGCGTCACTTTTGTGTTTACTTTACTTACTGTCAGGTTGTGGTTGCTGTTGTAAGAGCCACCAGCCTTTCTCATGAAGCTACCCAGATTTACGGGTGTCACAGCTCCAAAACCCCTGAACCGACTGACATAAAATTTGACATGGGTGATTATATTTAGTAATATTTTGGAATGCATTGTGTCTATTTATTAGTGTAGTACCATTTAATGGGGTTAGGATGATAATGTGATAATCTTGTAGTCGATACTAATGGTGAAAACACTCATCCAACGTGACAGTGATAGTGATTGTTTTGGCAGACCTATGCCCCGCATAGCCTATATTGTATCTTCGTGGCTTACCTCTCTCCCCCACGCATGCTGCCACATCACCTGATGCTGTACAATGGCCGTTATCATTTACCATCCATCCGTGATGATGGAGAATGGCCGTGGCTTGACTGGACTGCCTTGGCGTGTGCATCATGGTTGTCACTATTTATCACAACGACATCGGCAGGTGACTGAATCAAGTCTTTGTTATCTGCTGTTATTGCAGTAGCTGCAACTTTCCTCCACACCTTACTCACCGAAGCAGTGCTCAACTAACAACAGTTTAATGAAAACGTGTTCGAGTTGTTAACTAACTGAGTGTTGTCGGACGCATTCAGAGATTGTAAATTTTATTGGCAAAAATTACCGGTTGAACAATCGGCGAAAGCGGTAGCAACGTGTATGTCTGATATTGCTCACTATCGCTTGATACCATAGTACGATCTAACTGTCGTCCTAACTGTATCATTTATGTGTGCAGTTGTGTTGTCCATCGTTAATTTGATTTGCCGCTGAATTTGTTGGTGTGCATTATGTAGGGTCTGGCGAATAAAACCAAGGAACAGAGTGACAGTTTGCTGGCAACATTGTTAGACCAGCAGACCAAGTTAGACATGTGTTCCAGTGATATGAAGGTATGATCCATACACTTATCTGATATACTTGTACACTGTGATCATTTAGTTTCAGCTTATGCTGTTTGTTGTCAGATTTTTAGTGTGCAAACTTTTATTTACTGCTTGCATTTCTTATGCTGCATTCTAGACAGACCATCATTTCATTGATATTTAGATATAAAGCATTTCACATAATGTTGTGTGTCATTTGCGACTTTTTGCATTTTCCGTCACTTACAGAGTTTTTGCCAATATTTTTGGTGTTATTTGTTATTTAAATCTGATCATTTGTGACAAAGCAGAAAGACCTTGTTGGGAGTGATTTGGGTATGCATTGCTGTGAATAGCGCCAGTTACAGTTGTGGAAATGACTGAAATGTCATGCTGTGCTGTTTAGGAGATATATGTGAGTTCATGCTCGCGCGTCGAGCAGCAGTATCAGCGATTCATTGACGACCTGACGGCGGCCGTGCTCGCCGAGAAGCAGACGATTCTCGGCTGTCTGGACGAGACGTGGCAGCGAGTGTGTCGGCAGACGGACGGCCACTCCCGCGACAGTGAACGCTGCACTCGCCAGCTCGCAGACTTGTCGGCCACATGTCAGGCAATCGGTGATGAGTCCACGACCGTCAGTGTGCTACGTCGAGCGTCGGAGTTACAGCCGCTTGTTGTTCACCTCAGAAGACATCGACGCGAGTAAGACTGACACAGCAGATTCTGCACGTTGTTGTCATGTAATTGTAACCACGTATTGTAAATGTAAGATGTGGCAGTTTGGCTTGCTGAACACACCAGGAGAGTTGGCCAGTTCTCAGGTTCAGCATTTGAGTTTTTTAGCGCGAGATGTAATATATACATCTCGCGCTTATGCTACGATGTCAGTGTCCGTCTGTCTGTGACGGAAGTGCATTGGTGCATTATAGCTAATTTAGGTTTCAAATTCCGATCCAAATTTACCGCGCATTGTGGTCACGGGGAGGGGTAATCTAAACAACATCTCGCGCTATGCTAGCCACTGCTAGGCCATCTTGTAACTAATCCTCTCATAAATCTAACTAGGACTTCTTGTTTGCAGTCCAGTGTGATATGATGCAGCCACTCAATCATGCAAGTATGCATTGAATGATGACAGTGGATCACAGTGAGATCAGTTTTTGTTGTGTTGTTTTGGCTCGTTCGTCAAATATTTCTACTGGCGAATGCAGGGTTGGATTTTTGCGCAAACGATTTGAGTCGATCATGAAAGACAAGTCGTCAAAACTTCAGCTCTTGTCTGGCGCGGAGCAGTTCAGGAAACGCATCGACAAGCTCCTGTCGTGGTTTCTTGGTATGTTATATTGTTTATCTCTATTCACTGTTTGTAATAATCTCCGAGCATTCCATGCTTCAGGTTTTTACTGTCCGCATTAGCACAGGAAGTAATGCAATCGCCTTTATCTGTCCGTCTGTCTGTTTTCACTGTAACTTTTGAACCGAGTGACCTTTAACCTTGACAATTCAATTTGCACGTGTATGGGATTGAAGTTAGATGTAAGGTCAGAGGTCAGGGTTAGGCTTAGAGTCTCAGTTTGAAACATGGTCGGTGGGACTTCGGTCCACAGTCGAAGAGAGTTCTAGTTTTGAGTGCATTTGTCTTCTATGATGTTAAGTTAATTTCACTGACATATGCTAGTGTGATACGTCTGAGTGTTGTGTTCTGACATTTACATGGCTATTTTTGTGGGTCATTGCAGACGATGGAGTAAGTGGGAGTGACTCGATCATACCTCACATATTGTCGTCATCGTCGTTGGCCAAGTCAGAGCTTGTGTCGCGTGTTCCGAGTAAGTATCTGACAGCGTGGGGCTTCTCGTCGACGACATTTTCCGGCGAGTCGGTGTCGCACGTGTGCAGTTGGACGGTGACGGTTGAACGCAGTACCTGCCGCTGGGGTGAACCGCTCGCCAGTGCTGGCTTTCTGTTCGGCATTGGCGTGTCTGGCGTGTCGCTCGGTCCAAAAGAAGTGGCGGGAATGACTTCGACGTCGCATGCGTTGGTGTGCGCTGGTGGAGGAGCACTGTGCTATGCACACGACGGCCATCACGACCCAGTCGCTCCTTCCCTCGAGACACTGCCGTTAACTGTCACAATTGCCGTCCGACCAGTGGCGCCGGACGTCACTGTGTTCACGTACAAGTTGGCGTCGGTGGCCGACGGTCGACATATATCACTCGTCGGTCGACGCATCATCCATGACTCCTCCCTGTGCGAGGCTGCATTTCCCGTATTCACCGTTAGCCAGCATGTTAAAATACTATTTCCAACCTACGTTTAGACTCAGTTAATTTTTGTCGTCTGTTTTTTTGTAAAATTTTCTGAACAGGTGAAGATGAATATGAACAGTTTAACTAGTGAAAATTCGGTCTGTAAAATGTATGTTCATGGCAAGGAAGTACAGTAGAATGTCAAAACAGCTGTGGATAGCAGTAGATAAATATCTACGTAAATGTCTACTGCAGTCTCTGTTCTGATGGTGTTTATTTATTGCAGTGATTTTTTTCCTGTTAAAAATTGTATAGCTACATCTACATTGCAGCTCAGTGGCTAAGGCCGTTGAATCTCGTTCGTGTGACTCTAATTCAGGTAAGTCGCTAGTACTGACATAAAGGGCAAAAAACTGCTGTGAAGCTGTTTGTTGGACAAAAAGAAGGCATCGCCCTGTTAAAAACCTACTCCTATCATCCAATAAGTCTTCTTTTGAGAGGCTGACTACCCAGTCACACCTGATGTAAGTATTTACAAGAAGGCTGGTTGAACGAAACGTGCGTATGTGTGGTACTTTGTGTTGCATTTTGTACTGCATTTGTGCACATACGGTCACATTTCTACAGACAACAGTTGGTTTTTATGCATTTTTTTAACATCTGCTTCTTAACTGTGGCCAGTATTTCTTGTTGTCACTAGTTTTTATGTGTGTTTTTATATATTTGTCAGTATACTTCTTGATTGCTGTGAGTTTGTTAGTTCCATAGCAGTTGATTATCTCAAGACTCATTTCCATAGTGACCTAAGTTGGGGTATTAAATGCTGCTTTTTACTGTTAACAGAGAGTTGATATTTATCTTATATCAGTTTGGACTAGTACCACTGTCCCTGTCTTTGCAGCTAATCAAAGTGCAGTTTAATAGACCAGTTTTGTCTGTCTGTCTGTCTGTCTGTCTGTCTGTCTGTCTGTCGTGAACTGAAATATGTTAGTGGCTGAATGGATCGACAACATTATGCAGTAAATACTGCATGGAGGTTAATGACTATTAGTTCTCCAGCTTCAAAGACTTCAGAGCATTTCATTAGCAGCTTGTTTATTGTGTGGCAGTGCTGCTTATGCAAACAGTTTTCTTAAGCGTAGCTGCTGATCATCTGTGGATAACTTGCTATTGACACGTGGCAGTGACGGTTGATTCCTACACACAGGTGTGCCGTGTGAAGCTCAAGCTACATCGTTCTGATTTGTTGTAACTTTTATTCAAGCAGTGTCGTTATTTGCAAAGTCACGTGCCCATTTTTCAGACCTGCAATTTGGTCCTGCTTTTTCTGGTCTTCCGTTTTGTAGCCTTTGATCTTTTTGGTCCGTCACTTTCTGATCCTGAAATTTCAGCACTCCCTTTCAAAACCCCTAATGGATTTCAATGAAACATAGAATGTAGGACTGCATCGGGGTACTACCAACTATGCAAATTCAGGTGTTGCTGCAGCAACGTCGATGGTCTCAGCGAACATGTGACATGTTGAATATTGATTACTGCACTCTATTGACATTGGCTAGATGAGGTTTAAATTATGTGATGCTTTCTTCCTTCGCTTTCTACCTCTTCATGGCACTCAATAGCCTATAATGTGCTGATATGCCGTTAAGAAACTACTCACTCACTCACCCCCCTTCTGGTAATCATTATTGTGCGAGTAATAATGCCTGACAGAATGCACAACATAAATCATTGGTATCATTGAACTGTGTGTTAAACACTCAACTTGCAAAAATGTTATACACTTATGATAAATTATAATCCCAAAAGGTTCATTTGTGCTGTTAGTGCTATTAACTGTGAACTAACCAACCGACTGTCAGTATTACTGAATTTGCTGTTGTGTGCACTGCTTCTGCCAGGAAGTTAGACTATGTTGCTGTTGTGCTTAGTTATGTGATGTACTGTATTAATGTGCAGTTTATTTATCTGTAATTTTGAGGCCTGTTTTTCGTCGCCTACCAGAACCTACCAGGTAGGTGTTTGGCATGTAAACATGGTAGTCACGTGATTAATATACTGAAAGCTGACTGGTCTAGAGTGGAAAATAAACAACTAACAGCCACGCCCTGTGTGGTTCTGGTAGGCGACGAAAAACAGGACTTTGGTTTGAAATAAGCTTTAGTCGTTGTATGCAAACATTTTCATGTTGTATAAATTTCATTTTTTATGCCATGTTCTGGCACATATTATTTTGCAGTCAGTTATTTTGGCTTATCGTACGATCAGACTGCTTAGTCTTTATTTTAGTGCAACATGCTGTCTCTCCATCTGCATGAATCGGAGGTACGGCCCGTCACCAGGTGGCCAGACGGAAGTGTGTTAATTGTTATTAAGCTGGGCTATTAGGTGACTATAATGAGGAATACCAGCAAGGTACGAATAAAAAGTGGAGTTTTGCACTTTGCAGTATCTATTGGCTTGCATGTTGCACTATCTCAGCATCTGTTGGGCTTCTTGTTTGTATTTTTTGCATGTTTGTTTTACATTTCAGCCATGCATTTAAAAGTGTCTCAGTGAATATTTTATTGAAAGGTTGATTTAGTCAGATTTCTGTGTGCATATTGATTACAGTTGAACAATTACTGCATCATGACTTGAGTTTTACTGTTGATAAACCCACAAGAAGAATTTTGATTGATGTTTTGCTGTGTTCTAAAATATATTGATATGAATGGCTTGAGTGGTTTGAAAATGGAGAAAATTATGAAAACAGCTGACAAGACAAGCTGCGAAATGGAGAAAGTCTGTATTTAGTGCATGCTTTTATGCAGTGTGATTTTTGGCTTGTGATAACATTCATGTAAACTGCGTTACCACTTTATAAAGCAGAGCTGCATAACCGCAGTCTGGTGCCGCCACCTGGCGAACTCAACCAAACACACAGTCATCTTGACCCAATTACAGTAATTCTGGCAAGCCTCAGGGGATATTCTATTAAGGAATCCGTATTCGGATACACAGTGAATCTAGATTCGGATTCAGGTGGCAAATCGAATACAACAGTGAAATAATATGACTTCACTTTTGTGTGTCACTGTTGTGTGTTTATGTTGTTTTTGGCCTATTTTGCACATTTTTCGCGCGAGATGTAATCTATACATCTCGCACTTATGCTACAATGTCAGTGTCCCTCTGTCTGTCCATCTGTCTGTGATGGAAGTGCATTGGCGCATTATAGCTAATTTAGGTTTCAAATTCCGATCCCACTTTACCGCGCATTGCGGCCGCCGTGCTGCAAGCACTGAACTTATTAATAGTTCAGTGGCTGCAAGCCGTGCTGCTTGCGGGTGGATCATCTCGCGCCATGCTAGCCAGTGCTAGTCTCTTGTAATTATTCTCTACCAAGATGCTGTTTGTTTGCAGCAGTTGTTGCTATAGATGTCTTTCTTAAATCATTTATAATCGTTAGCACTTATCGCCGACGTCACGTCGCAAGTGAAACGGGATTTAAGCAGGATTCACTGAATTCGGATTCAGATTTACTATAATAATAATATAATAATAATAATACAACATTTGTATAGTGCCATAGTGTCCTATGCGGGATGCAGAGGCGCTATGTATCCGAATGACTCATTAATCGAATATCCCCCAGTATCGCTCTGTGACCGTCACACAGAAAAAATCAGCGAATTGTGAGAACTTGTCCACAAACAGGTAGGCCTAGTACGTAATTTGTTGCATTGTCCGTCGGAGTACCAAGCCACAGGCAATGTGCACAAAGAATGTAGCTTTTAGTTTGTTATTTCGCAGGAGCAGTGCAAAATACTGTGATAAGCGCACGTCTGCTTGTCTCAGGGGCGTCGATCCCTATGGGACAGGGGGGACATGTCCCCCCCCCAATATTTATGAAGGGGGGGGGACATGTCCCCCCTGTCCCATAG
>Ga0209782_1002445_pt1 | contig 10354 bp, 8 predicted proteins | sample WorMetmaBAHAMAS1_FD_187390 | JGI IMG/M metagenome (GOLD analysis project Ga0209782, IMG submission 187390) | Marine gutless worms symbiont microbial communities from Max Planck institute for Marine Microbiology, Germany - Inanidrilus... | ecosystem: Host-associated > Annelida > Digestive system >...
GGCAGTTCGTCAATTAAATCGTCCTAAATGGACGATTTAATTGACGAACTGCCGGTGGAAAAACGACATCTGATCATTATCTGCCGGATTTAATGCCGGATTAAATTAACGGGAGATTAGTTTGCTGTGGAAAAACCGGACCTTAATGATTTAAATGAGACCAATTATCGCATAAGTCTAATGTACCAGGCTGATATTCACCAAGTTTTTTTAAGACTGATAGACATATGGGTGGTGATGAACAGTCTGACTTTCATTTTAGATCGTACAAGAGTCGTTGTTGTGGTCAAAAAATTTAAGCATGCAAGGCTGGGCAGGCTAATGCTTGGTTTTTTCGTGCATTTTCTAGTTAGCTAACGGTAACACAACTAACACAACTGTCCTCTGTCATTCTGATTGACTCTTCCATGTTGAGTTTTCACCATGTCTTATGTTGTCCATCCAAGCTGTGTGTGGTCTTTCTCTCCTGTGTGCACCTGGCATTGTTCCTCGAATTATCTTCTTCTCCCGGCAACTTCCTTGTTTCCTCGTGATGAGAACGTGTGACTAGTGCTTATAATTTTGTTGTAGCTGTGAATAGACCTTTCATCATTACAAACGTTGTCACCAATAGAGAGAAGCAGAAGAACAATTAGCAGAAGATACATGTACAATGTACCAGCCATAGCTGGTGATTTCTACAATAAAACATCACAAATTCCTCTCAATAATACACATAAACATGCTCATTAACACGATAAACAGTATACATAATCCAGTAACACTGTTATGTTCTGTTTCATTAACTTGGTTCTGTAGTATGTCTCAAATGTATGCTGTATTATTTTTCACATTTAAAAAATACCATTTTTACCGGTAACAATCTATTTTTATTCAAGCATCAACGACAAAGGGCATAAACAGCCACTTACATGCCGCTAAAAACCATAGAATTCATATACACAATGCATAATAATACTTACAATAGGCAGCAGTACACTAAATTGTAAAACTGTAAAATGCAAAAAGTTAGTCAGCCTATATAAATCACCACGGGGAGACTATAATGTTTTTCTCATCATCCTCGAAATCCAATCATTTAAAACAATGGTGCAAACTTGCCAGAAGGGCTATATAATTTGCCAATGTTTTTGTTTGTTCTTTTTTAATGGTCGACTTTCTAGACCCGGTAGCTCAGAATCTAATGGACCAATGTTTTTATCCCCTAATTATGACACAATCAAGCAACTGATATTAATTATTGCGTGTAAACATACAATCTACAATAGCCGTCTATACGAGTAGTGTGTATGCAAATTATCATATGCATTTCTATTGTTCTCCTGTCATTTATTCCTGACTGGTTTGCAATTGCTACGTAGTACCTGACTTTTTACTTACCGGTACTAGAGAAGTCAGAAGTGCAAATCTGTCAATGTCACTTCTGATCTTAAGAGTAGAGACAAATTTCTTTGCTGGCGAATCAAATTTCTTTTGCGTCAGCTCGTCTGCTTTATATTCTATCTGGAAGCCGTCACCAAATGTACAAAAACATTATTAGTGATGGATATCAATCTGTTACTGTAACTTGTTACTGTGGTCATGTCCCTGTAGCTAAAAATAAATCCATTTTCAATAAACAGTGGGTTCTATTATTATTATTATTATTATTATGTCATATCTGTCACAGACGGAGCCAATGGCTGACACGCCACTTATGTTCATTCTGCCGTATACCTTCATGCACAGCTGTCAAGATTAGCACTGACTTAACTAGAGAGCCGTGGCTTGTCGCACCCGGATGTTATTTAGTCCGATCGGCATGCTTGCCGAAAAGCTTACATATTTAGCGTCGAGTTTGTGATGTCAGTGAGTATATTATATCTTTGTCGTTGTTACTCAGATTATCACCAAGTTTGGTGATTGTGTAAGCTAGTAGTCCAGTGATTTAGGTGCTTTTTTGCATGCTTTTACTCATTGCCCTGGCGTTACAAAACGGAATGTAACATCGCTTTGTGTTGTCGTCAATCGTTGCGTTTCTGTGTTGCTGTATAGTGACAAAGGTTCTTGTCAAGCAATGCATGTATTGCAGTTCGACACCACTTCAACTCTGAATGTTAGCGACCAAATACGACAGTTAACAGCAAGCCGACGTATCACATCGCCTTCTAGGCATTAAGATGTGGCTAAGATGTGGCGGTACCAGCTGCAGCAGCCGCAGAGGCCACTGAGGCTAAGCAGCAGTGCTAAACGGGGACCACACCAGGGACATAAGATATCATTTATGAGCTGAGGATGATGATGAATGTGTCGCCTCACCGGACGACACCCTTCTGAGGTTGTGCTGGTATAGAATTATTACTTGCATACAGAGTTTCCTCCGTGAAAGTGGCGATGCCGCAGAGTAGGATTGAGTTTGCTTGGAGGCTAGAAGGGTTGCTGTTGTCGTATTTGGTCGTTAAAATTCAGAGTTGAAGTGCTGTCGAACTGCAATACACGCGTTGCTTGACTTATTCCTTTTTGACTGAAATATTTAAAGAAATAAAACTAGAAATGTGTGGCAAAGTCTAGCATATAGCCCGCTCAGTGCCGCAGTGTCGCCCCCTTTAGATAGGAAAGAGGTCCAGATCGATCATCTGCACCCAAAATGCTTTCATTCACTGAAAAGATTGCAAAAATCAGTACAGCAGATCCAGAGTAATTGTTCTTCGAGAAATCATTAAAAAGATAGAAAAAAAAGAAATTAAAGCTACAAAAAATATAGCCTGGTTTGCAACTTAACCGAGCGGGCTAAATAAAAAGTGTGGACATTTAAGACACTGTGTGCAACATTGAAGGTTTTAATAAAGCAAATATAACGCAGAAGTCGCAGACGTTTTTGAGATGCTACTGTAAATATAGGCTACTGATTGTTAGCGTAGGCGCCCGCAGGCACGGACAAGGGAGGGACTTTTCATCCTCCAATAAATGTTGTAAAGTGTCACGAGTAGTAGTCGTGATAGCAAAATGCTGATAGTGTGCATTCGGTAATAATAACTGGCACACGGCTGGTCAAATTGTAAGACGTCGTTTTTGTTTTTCATCATTTAAAAACCGGATCAGTGTTTAAACACTTTATATTCACAGTGGTTAAAATAGAAACATCTTGCTTTAAACAAAATAACGCGCATTTTTCATTTGTCTTGATACTGCTTAAACTGCATGAAATTTGGTAAGTTTATTCTCAGAAAAAATCATTGAACTTTTAGCGATCAAGTGTTCCAAAAATGCACCAAACTCTATTCCAGCTGAGGCTGCACCCCACATCCCGCAGGTGGATCTTATAACGCTCCCCAGATCCCTTAACTGGATTTAAGGGGACGTCTAAGGGAAGGGAGATGAGAAAGAAGAGGAAAGGAGTGGATGGAAGGACGGGAATGTTGAAGCAGGAAGGTGAGAGGAGGGTAGGAGTAGGATGGGGAGAAGAGGGTAGAATATGATAAGAAAAGGTCGGGGAAGAGATAGGTGGACAATGGAAGGTACAAGAAGATAAGGGGAGAAATAGGAATCTTCCCCTATCAGGAAAAAAAATCCTGCGGGCGCGCATGATTGTTAGTTTCATGCAGAGCAAGCGAAAGACAGTTGTTGATTTCAGCATCAGACTGCTGCTGCTGCGGAGGTTGATACCATCACCATTAACCAACACCGTTGAGTTGAATGCCGTTGTGATCGACGTAGCTGCTTCTACAACACAAGTCAATCGTAGATAGCAGACTTTGTCCCCGGTGCTTCATTTTGCCAAAAATTATTAAAATAATAATCCAAATGAAAATAACCACCAAATACTGCCCAACTGGTGCTGCCAACTGGCGTACACCTTCGTAAAATAACGTCGTGTTTGATTATGCTTCTTGACGACTTAGCCAGCATGTGCTGACGTAAGAAATTTTCCGGTCGTGCGGACGCATTTCAACAGCGCAGGTCTAGTTAATGAGAATAGTCTGTTTTCGACCCCACAAAATGGACATCCTTTAACCGATCGCTAATATTTTTGGTAGGGATTAAGTTTACGAGTTTTTGCTGTAGTACAGAATTTGGTGTCCGTCTATGGGCTTCTAGACACATAGGTGAAATATAAGCGATATAAGCAAAATGATAAAAAAAAAACTTCAGTTTATCTATTGTGTTAACAGCCATGGATCAAAAACTGCAAAAAATCATAAAAAGGTGATACTACCCACCATCACGTCGTCTAAATGTCAACGTGATGCTGACCATTGACCACTCAGGTCCAGTGTTGCCCTCTAACTGAGGGACTGCAGCCAGAGATCAGGCCGACCTCGCCAAACTTGCCTCCACACAATTGAATCTGATCTGATGTCTCTCCACTCAACATTGGTCCGACAACTGTCTATTATCGAGCACAAAATTCGACAGACACGGAGTTCGCTCGTGCAAACGGCAACGTCCATCCATTGGACAAGCCACATGACGATGATGATGACGATGATGTGAGTTGGTCCTCTGGACACTGTTGGTCAATAAAATTTTGCAATTTTCAAAATGCAAAATGGCGGCGCAGCCGTTTTGAGAAATCGATATATTGTGATATCTCTTCGACGGATTGACCTCCGATTTTTACGAAATTTGGCATGGTGACGTGCCTCGGCCCTCCGAGCCGCCTCACCGAATAAAATTTTCAATTTTAAAAATCCAGCATGATGATTGTTTCGATTTTTCATATGGCGATTGGCCATCATCATGATGGCCAATCGCCATATGAAAAATCGAAACAATATATCTCAAAAACATTTGGACCGTTTTTTTGCAGAATTTTAGTGTGGTGATGGCATAATATCTCTCCCTAGCCTAACTGCTATAAAAAGTAACAAAAATTACCAATAAAACAGCAAAAACAATTACTAAAAAATGTTTATTTACAACGTTAACAGCGACGGATCCAAAACTGGAAGATATTACTCAGCATTGTATTTATAGTGATACTTAGGCAACGTCACTGTTAGTCATGATAAATAAACAGTTGTTTTTATAGTTATTAATTAAGTGATTAAAGTTAAATTAATCTGTGATAAACAAAACCAGCCCACCGATTGACTTTCGTTTCAATCGTTGCAGCAACCACAAAAAATCGTCCAACAGAAATATTTTGGACAGCAGACTTCGGATGTCATCGTCTCTTTCACCACTGAAATTCAACACCTCGTCACAAACTACGTTAGTGTTAAAATTTATCATCATTTATTTAACCTGCGCAGACTATAATTATATTCTGCTAATTTTTTTCTTCCATTTTAAAAATAATTTAATGATACGATTTATCTCATATTGTACCAGACTGATATTCACCACGTTTTACGACTGATAAACATATTATTTTATGGTAAAAACTTCCCAGTTTACAACCAGCTGTAAGACCGACTGCTGAGTCATAGCTCTAAAACAGCAAAAATCAAAATAATCGCTCAATTATAATCACAAAACACATGCGCTGTATCATTTAAATCTGTCAGTCACAACATTTAAATGTAAAAACCAGTGCATGTGTTTTGTGATTATATTTGAGCGATTATTTTTATTTAGCCCGCTTGGCAAACTTACCGGAAGGGCTATATATTTTGCTTGCGTTAAGTTTTTCTTTTTTCTTTTTTTATCTTTTCTCGGAGACAAATTATCTCAGGATCCGATGTACCAATTTTCGCAATCTTTTTACCGAATGAAAGCGTTTTGGGTGTAGATGATCGATCTGGACCTCTTTTCTCTATATCTCAAGGGACGTTGCCATGGCAACCAATTTTGGGCAAAATTTACAAAATGACCTTCATTCAGCTCCCTAGCATTTTAAAACGGGATGCACTATCGTCTTGCGGATGCGCGCATTAACAGCCCACTAATTGCTCTACATCGTGTAAAAATAGTGAAAATCGGTTCAGTAGTTTTTGAGTTAAAGTGGGGAAGAAAATGAACATTGTGCTGCGACTCGGCCAAAATTGGCCTCTATCGCCGAATATCTCAACAACTACTGAACCACTCTTTAACAACGTTTCAGCGTTGGTAGATGTATATATGCGGATTATAAAACTGACATAAGTTTCACAGTAGTCACAAGTGACATTGCTATGGTAACCAATTAATTTTAGACGATTTTTGCCAACGTCAAAATTGACCATATTCACTCTTCGCTCTCGTGTTCTGAAACGAAATGCACTATCGTCTTGCTTATGCACGCATTAATAGCTCCGCTAATTGCTCTAGATCGTGTAAAAATGGTAAAAATCGGTTCAGTAGTTTTTGAGTTAAAGTGGGGGAGAAAGTGAAAATTGTGCTGCGACTCGGCCGAAATTGAACGATTTTCGTTCATTTGGCATACTGGCGTTCTGAAACGGATTAGAATATCACAATTTTGATTTCAGCAGTTTAACTGGCAATCATTTCTGTACAAATTTGTGAAAATTTGGTGAGATTCGGATTAGTCACCCCGGAGTTTTAGGAGAAAAAAATTGTACGGCCGGAGTCGATAATTGTTACCACTCTTAGTTCACCTATGTTTGCTATGGGATGGGGCTGTTAGGCACTCAGGTGATCAGTAAGTAAGTGTTTTTCACAAGTATTCGCTAGTGGGAGATACTACAGCGCCGAGCGGGCTATACGCTAGGCTTTGCCATGCATTTTCTAGTTTCTTTTCTTTCTTCATTATTTCTTCTTTATTTCTCGGAGACAAATTATCTCACGATCCGCTGGACCGATTTTCGCAATCTTTTCACGATTGAGGGGCGTTTGTATTGAGTTTTGGCATGCAGGGAGTCTTTGCCGACGTAATCTCCCTCGCCAATTTTTTTTTGTCAATCGATTCAGGGGTTTTGGGGTTCTGACCATCCAAATTTTTGCTATCTCCATATGATTGGCTGACCGATCTTACAACAGTGTAAGCACTGCCATGCTACACTGTGATGGGTGGATATTATCAATCTGATATTCGTTCTGTGGTCGCACAAGCGTCGTGGCTATGGTAACGCATGCATGGCTGGGCGGGCTAACGCTTGGCTCGCCATGCATTTCCTAGTTAGCTCAATAACACAAACGGAAAGCGTGTACAGGGTGAGTAAAAAAGTACGCCCCCCCAAAAAAAGTTCTTAACAATATCATGGCCTATTGTAAGCCTCTCTCAGCCAGATTTTGCCCAGTAACAGGCAGTTTACATCCACACATGTGTACCGAATTTGGGGAGCTTACGTTAAAATTTAATGAACTAGAGGTCCATTTAGTGCACACGTCACCCAAAACGATTTTATGGCTGAGATCAAAATTCAGCGACTTTATCAACAAGGATGAATGGCTGCCAAAACTTCAATCCGTCAGATTATCATGTTTTGGGGCAATGCTGGAAGCTTACCATAAGCTGCAGCTAAAGCCCAAAACAATTCTCGAGTGGTAGGACTAACTTCAGCAGATCTGGACTGCCTTGCCACAGAAATACATTGCTAAAGGTGTACAGGACTTCCTCATGTGACTCGAGGCCTGTGTGTCCTTATAGGGGGAATTTTTGTACATTACATGTGATCACTGACACAACTGTTACTGACAAACACTATTACTTATGATTTCGTGTAATGTTATGAGTTTTTTGTAATAAAAAGTGTTCATTATTATTGTAGTATTTAACTGAAATGAACTGTTAAAATTAAGGCGTTAAGGTTACAAAATATGTTGCAGTTCTGAGAATATCGAGATAAGTGGACCAAAATTGACACCAAAATTGATGAGAATATAAATGGCAAACAACTGAGTTATTTTTGTCTGTGGAGAAAATCCAGAAGGGGAAATATATGTGAAAGCCTTAATTGGGTTACTGTTTTGACACACCCGTCAGTACCACTGGGAAAGCGCAGGACAGTGCTCAAACAGCTGACTCAAGATCAATATGACAATAATATACTCGTAATTTACAGCTACCCAAGACTACTGATTACAAACAAACTAAACAATCTACTTTTATAATGCAATAGTTGGATTTTGACACTAAATACTTTACAGTTTATGGCAATACATTGCTGACATTAATGACCTTGTTAACAAAGGCATTTTGCGCGACGCCAGACGTACATTATATTTGGTTTAAACAACTTATGATCTCGCAGAACTACTTATGGTCTCTTGTGTTAGTTGAAATATTAAATTTATAAACATAAAATACATTCATGAGTTTTTTTTCACTTTGCTGATGTCTAGTTGCTAGTTTTATTGTAGCTATGAATACGTTTTTCATCACTAAAACGTTCTTACATATAGAGAGAAGCAGGAAAACGATCAATAGAAGATACATGTACAATGCACTGAGTAGAGTCATAACTGGTGATTTCTACAACGAACCAACACAAACGCCTCGTAGTAATACACATGAACACACGTATTATGCCGAGTGTCACACCGATAATGTTCAGGTGGTCTGCCCAAGAAATCTGACAGCCAGCAAAATTGATGGCAACTACACTGTGTCTCAAAAAAACATTCCCGATATTTATAGTTTTCACTCATGCAAACATTATCTGATTGTCATAATTTTGGCAAAAGTGTTGCTAAGAGATTAGGAAATCAGAAGCTATTTATGTTTCCCACCTCACCTAAGTAGTGTCTCTGCACTACCTTGTGAAACACAAATGACGGAAAAGGCATCTTTTTAATTAAACGCTGTATGTTGCTTTGTGAGAAAACATGCAAAACACATCGAGATTATCTTCTAGTCACATTCGGACTATAGCTTGGCACCACACAAAACCAAAATCATCAACAAATGGAACAGAACGTTCAGCAATCTGTAATGTGCAGAGTCAGCATTTACCAAGTCTGTGGTGGGTTTGGTCGGTCACTCTTTCTTTGATAAGCATGGAATCAAAGCCAATGGACATCATACTGGGGATATTTTTACTGTCTTAAAAATATTAGCTGCAATCAAACAAACTGCAGCAGAAATTATTTTATTTTTTGAAAAACAGCACATCACTGCATTGTGCATGCATCACAGTCCAACTGTTGCAGCAAAACTCTCAATTTCATCGCTCTTGAGTTACGGCCCCAACAATGTAGATTACAAGATTTCGGGATAAATGCTGCAGAATGAGCATAAATTGTAAGTCAACAAGATTTAAAAAGCAGCTATTGGCAGAAGTCTTGGAAAGGAATAATGCTGCATTTAAATGAAAATATGTTATTTCAGTGTTTCTGTGTTTTACCAGGTAGTGCAAAACACTATATAGGTGAAATTGAAAATAAACCAGTTTTTGATTGCACAATTTCTAATTACTAAAATACTTTAAAATAGCGAGAACCTAAATAGAAAGTGCTAAAAGTAAGATCTGTTATATATATATCCTGCTTATCATTTTGTTATGCATTTAAGTATTTTTGTGTCACTTTTGCAGCATTTGCAGATAGTTTAACCGAAATTTAAAAAAAAACTGGGCTGTGAAAATTTCAAAAATTAAATAAAATTTTCATAACTTTTTTTATTGAAAAGTATAAAAAAAATTACTCTACAAATCTAATTTTGACTGGCAACAAGTTACAGTAGGTCCCTACATATAACGAAAGCTAATGCAGTGAAAGTTGGGCAAGCGACTGACTACAATTTCGACTTTTTAAACATTGCCTGCTAATCTTCTCACAAAGCTGCTATTGTTACCTGTTTAGTGATATTTAGCAATGAAATATCCCGTTCTACAGAGTACCGGTTATGCAATACGACGTATATGATCGAGTGTGGCTACGTTCCAGGGTTGTCTACGGGTGCGTCGTGCAAGCAGGGTGTACAAAAATCATCTAAGCATGACAACGCATAAACACAGACAGACACAGAGACATACAGAGAGGCGAGGCACGGGCAGGACGTACAGTGTAGTCATGTTGTACTTCATGTTTTATGGACCAGTCCTGTATTCAGGCCGAGTTGTTGAGACTCAGTACTGCATACAAACCGCTATATACTGCGTAGTAACAATGGTACTGCAAGTAGCCTACACTGTACTTGGGCGGCTAGCCTATCGGCATTTGAAGCTGTCCAGCCTGGAGAGCCTCAAAATGTGTTCAGCAGCCCACCACTAACTCACATTTAGTGTTTTTCTTGGCTTTCTCTTTTTGTGTTATACTTATTGTTTTAAGTGGCAAATAAATTTCTCTCTCTCTTTCCAAGGTAGCCTATTGTAGCGACAAGTTTATGGTTAAAAACAACCCCACTACAGTTCCGCAGTGTCTGCAGTTTCATGATCAGTGCGCTTACAAACCCACTGACCAGGGGCGCAACCACGTTTTCAAAGTTGGGGGGACGAGGAGGAAAGGGTTGCGGAGGGGGTGTCCCCCTACCCACTGAGGGTGGGGTCTGGGG
>Ga0209782_1002446_pt1 | contig 10350 bp, 11 predicted proteins | sample WorMetmaBAHAMAS1_FD_187390 | JGI IMG/M metagenome (GOLD analysis project Ga0209782, IMG submission 187390) | Marine gutless worms symbiont microbial communities from Max Planck institute for Marine Microbiology, Germany - Inanidrilus... | ecosystem: Host-associated > Annelida > Digestive system...
CGACTGCAAGAATGTGATCGTAAAGTAATGATGTAATTTATTCCCAGTTCTACGATACGATTTTTCATAAATCAGCATGATCACAAGTTTCTTCTAGGATGTTCGTAACTTTGGTTATTGTCGTAATTTTATCCTAAGATCATCTTAGGATGTTTTGTAAATCAGGCCCCAGGTCTGTGACAGCCAGTGTTAACACCAAGAGGGTCTATATTGCATTGTCCAATTTACTGGAGCCAGGGTAGTGACATAGCCCTGACATAGTCCTCAAATGTGTTAAGAGTAAGTAAGTAAGTAAACAACTTATATAGCACCATGGTCAAAAGAGAATCAGGGTGCAAACAGAAGGTAACCATTAGAGCAGAAATAATCAAAATTGTACTATATAATCAGTGGACTAAATTATAAAAGTTGATATACAGATGTATTTTAAGAAAATTTGAATTAAATAGTTGAGCGTGTAGCCTGCATGCATGAGTTATTGGTGACTGATATGGAATTGTAGTGATAGTGAACTGCCCACGTCATTCTGAACACGTTTGTCCAATCAGCACTTACAATAATATGAGTTTGGCATGTATAAAATATGAAAACACAGTTTAGTATTGGGGAGGAGGTAAGTGCAGCATGGGTGGGAGTGCCGTGAAATGTCAGGGAATTTTACGTTGCCTGAAGAGTTCTAGGCACAGAGTTAGATGGATGTGTTCTGCAATATGCTGTTTGGACATACATGAGTGTGGCTGTTTTAGCACACCATTAAAGCCATGAGGATGGAAGGACGCAACAACAATAGGTACAGGGAAGATATTTGAGAAGTATGAGAAAATTTACTGTTGCATAGTCATAGTTTTAAAATGTGATAGGTTTTTTTAAATTTTGATTAGTTAGATTTAATAACTTGTCCATTTGTCAGAATTATGATAATTGAATGTTGCAATTCTGTGATTGGCAACTGTTTTGTGTTGTAGCATATACCTATGCCTGTTTTATATGGAGTATTTTTGTTCATGGGTGTCTCGTCTTTAAAAGGCATTCAGGTTATATGCGTTTATTATTACTTAGCAGTTAGCAGGGAAAACGTGTAAATTTGAAGCTGACTGTAAACAAGATATCTAAGAGACAACAATGCACAACAAGTATCACTCACGTAAACAAAATTGGCAACTTTTGACAAACAGCTTCTTATAATTCAAAAACAGAACAACATAGACACATAGTGTTTGTTAAAGTGGTTAGAATGGGAAGTCACATGCACTCTATCGAACAGTTATGTTGCCAGTGACTTTGGGGGTAACACCAAAATCACCCTATTTTATACATTTGGCACTTTCATGTTGCTATAATGAGTGAAGGTAGAAACTTCAAATTTGGCAAAGATGTTGACCATAATAAGTCCTAGCATACTGATGACAAATGAAATCAAAAGGGAGCTTGGTAGGGCTCATGTGACCCATTTTTGCGTTCGAAACTCTGGACTTATAAAAATTTGGCCACAGTATGCCGACCATCGTTAAGTGAGATGAACAATGTCATCGACAATGCACCTTTGTTACTCACACCTGTGACAGTAGATGCTAGTGATGCTGTATACTAAGGCTCAAACTCCATCGGTTCGGTTTGTTGCACATTTGTTTGTACAATATGTCGACAAAAAATGAGCAAGTGGAGTTTGAGCCTCACTGTGCAACAGCTGACAGCTGCAATATGCTTTCATTATTGACTGCCGACACTTGTTGCCTGGGGATCACACTTTTTGTGCACTGATAATACATAGGTGATGTTGCACTGTAAGCCAGATGCTGTGAACAGCCAGATAACTTCACTTGAGCAGTACAATGATGGCAGCTAATTTTCTAAAGTTGAATGATGAGCTGAAAAACTGAATTTCTGTATTGTTTATATTTGCAGCCAATAGTATCAGTTACTCAGTATGTGAGTTGACATCTCAGAATTGCCATTTTCCACTTAGCTGATGTTTGTTGGAATGATGTGAGTGACGTGTATTTGCAGTTTGTACAGCGTGTACTCATCATGTTCATGCCGCCCAAGTACCAGCCGGACTACATGTACCTCCGCCACGTCCCACTGCGCCGCGTCCATCTCTTCACAGCAATTCAGATCATCTGTCTGATCGGTCTTTGGGTCATAAAAACTATCAAAGAAATCTCAATCATTTTTCCTCTTATGGTTTGTGTTATCGGATCTGATTGCCATTGTAAATGTCTTTTTATCGTCAAGTTAAATGATGCCAACATAACTGGATGAATACTTCCGTTAACAATTGTTTCAACTTGCTGAATCCTGCATAGCAGTTTTCTTCACTCAGCTTTGGAGCATTGCAGTTTTTGAATACAAAGATTTCACAAGGTAGTGTAGCGACATGTTTGAGGTGTGGTGTGATAGTCAGTAATCGTTTCAGCAGAAATTTACTGCTAAGTCTGTAAGTAAAAGAATATTGTAATCGGTCAATGTTATACGTTGTTTCAAATTTTACGTAATCTTCTGCTGCAATTTGTTAAGCAATATTATTTTGAGATGTTTGTTTGATTAAAATGCTGACATTATTTTAAGACTGGTTAAAGGTGATCTTATGCTAAATCTGTTGTTGGTGCTAGGTGCTTGCGATGTGTTTCATCCGCAAAGCTCTTGACTGGCTGTTTTCACGACATGAGTTGAAATGGCTAGATGACATCATGCCCGAGTCACACAAACGAGAGAAAGAAGAGAAGAAGAAAAAGATGAATGAGGAGCTAATTGATGCAGCAGTACGTTGATCAATTAGGAGTTGATTTATTTAGCGGTACAATGAATTAAGTGTCAGATCCGGTTTTTCCACAGCAAATTAATCTCCCATTAATTTAATCCGGCATTAAATCCGGCAGATAGGCTGATGATCAATTTACTCAGATGTCGTATTTCCACCGGCAGTTCGTCAATTAAATCGTCCTAAACGGACCATTTAATTGACGAACTGCCGGTGGAAATACGACATCTGAGTAAATTGATCATTAGCCTATCTGCCGGATTTAATGCCGGATTAAATTAATGGGAGATTAATTTGCTGTGGAAAAACTGGACCTCAGTGTGCGACTGTTAACTGGAAGGGTTGTCCTCTATACGCCTCCTTCACCAGCTTCGTCGACTCCCAGTGAAATAATTCATAAGATACAAACTTGCCACGTCTACACGTAATTTTTTTCAGTACTCCGTTATATTTATCTCATTATACACTTCACCGAGGCTTCTCCATTCTGCCTCGGCTAATTCTCTTATGAAGCTTGCTTTTTGCTATTATGTTTTGTATGTCTGTGTACCAACTGTTTGAATGACTGCCTTCAACATTACTCGTTAGCCAGCCCCAGCATGTGCCTTCATTCTTGTTTGACTTTGGCACTGTGTACCGTAGTTATGTATTGTGATGTGTGGTGTGTGGATGTGCAGCACGTGATGAACATGGGTGACGAGGCAACTAACATGAACCACCAACCTGCCACTGCAGCAGACGCCAGCCCGTCAGTCACTCATGCGCATGATGATGTCAACATCTCGGAGGAGGTGTCCAAGACTGGCATTTGGCATCATCTCAACTCACAGCCGACGACGGCAGCACCAACGTCTTCACAGCCAAGACACCGGTTGGCTGCCAATTTTACTTGCTCGCATAAATTATATTCTTATTACCAATTTTATTATTATCAGTTATTATCAGTCATCAATAAACTATTAATTGTTTATCACTTTTTCTCTACTTACTTAACATTTACTTACTTACTTACTCGATGTAATAGTTTGATATGTATGTCTTTTTTGGCTACTGATTCATTAATTGCTGTTCGTTTATTATTTTTTTATATTTGTTGTTACGTTATGTTGAAAGACTTAACATTCAGTGATTTATATTCATATGCTGAACTTTGTATATTTTGATGATTGTAAGATGTGATCTCTAAGGCGCAATATTGCCATATTGGTGTGAAAGCGCTGTTAAACCCCAGCCAACCAACCAGCTTGCACTGGGTTCTGTTGTTGTATCGGCAATTGATTCACTGAGGCACATTGTCAACAGTAGTCCTAGTCATGTTGAAAGATGCTTCACACATGCTGAGTTTACACAGTGATACATTAATGACAGCATGACTTGAATTCCTACTTGTGCCAAGTGTAGCAGTTCTACTCATGATGCTAGTGTGTGTACCAAGATGTGCTAACTGTGATGAAGCACACTCAGCTGATTCCAAAGATTGCCGTAAATGACAACGGGAAAAAGAAAATTCAAAAGATAAAAATACTGAAAAAGGCATATCGTTTACCGAAGCCAGGAGGCAGCTGATGAACCAGCACTCTAATGAAAGTAGAACAGTCACGATGTCAAATAATACAAGTCTCTCTAAATATGTTGTGCTTGAGAGCTTGGTGGAAAACAGGCTGTTGACCTCTCTATCACCATTTCTTTTTTGCAAGGCACTACAGGCTGCTGTGGCACACTGAAAAACGTAAAACGTTTGCAAAATGGTAACAATCTCATCGAAACTGATAATGAAACATATAAGAACAAACTTTTGCAGTTGATGGAGCTCACGGATATTGAAGTAAAGTCATCAGAACATCGTACCGTAAATTCTAGCAGGGGTATTATAAGATGTCCCGATCTCAAAGTGTGCTCTACTGAACAGATTGTCGATGAGATGAAGGATCAGGCAGTAACAAGATATGTTGGCATAACTGACAAAAACGAAGAGAGAACAGACACTTTGATCATTACTTTTGACAGACCGCAACTTCCTAAATTTGTCACAGTTGGCTATCTACATGTTCCAGGTACTCCATATATACCAAACCATATCCGATGTCATAATTGCCAGAAATTTGGTCACGGTAAATCCAGCTGCAAGATGCGGACAGTGTGTGCTCGATGCAGTGAATCCGATCACACTGACACACACTGCCACAATCTGAACAAATGTGCCATTGCGAGGGTGAACATATGGCATCACATATGGCATCCTCTAAAGAATGCTGTGAATGGAAAGCTGAAAAAAGCATTCTGGAGCTTAAATCTGTTAAAGGTTTATCCGTTGGTGAAGCAAGAAAACAGGTCTACCAACGACCATCAAATCAACTACAGCTGTTGTTGCACGTGGACTGGTCTTCCGCGCATTCTGTTTTCATTCAAACAACACTCACTTGGCCATTATCACTCTCATCTCCAGTTGAGATCTCTTCTGAAACTGTGGTGCCTCTTGCTACCATATCTAGTTCTTCAGACTTTTCAGACTTGACTTAACTTTGTTCTATCCTTCCGGGGAATAGCTGATGCTGATCTTTCGATTGCAAATACATTGAGTCGTACTCCACAGGTGGCTGTCAATGCAGTTAACCAAGAAGTGATATCTGACTCAGCTTTATATGAACCACCGCAGGAAAATTCTAATGTGCTTATTAGCGAAGACAGTCAGTTCTCGCGACCTATAGTGTCCTACGCTGATGTGGCTCGCAAGCCGACAGCACTCAGCGCACCATTGAGGCAAGCAGTTGTTTCTGCTCTGTATGCAGATTTCGAAGAAAAGGACAGACGTGCAAGAAATGTTGTTATATCGGGTCTGTTACATGTTCCTTCTACTTCAGACAAAGTATCAGTTGAAACTCTCTGTCAGACTGAATTCAGTTTCAGTCCAAACATCGTCAGATGTCGTCGACTTGGACAGATCAGACCAGGACGTGTTCAGCCTGTTTTGGTTGTCTTGAAGTCCATGGAAGAGGCAGAGTTTCTGATAAGAAATGCAAAGTTGTTGCGCCAGTCCAATAATCCTCAAGTTAAAAGTTCTGTGTATATCAACGCCGATCTGACAAATGCTGAAGCACTGACTGCTTACCAGCATCGCTGTCATCGTCGCGCTTCTGCTATCCATGGTTCGACAACAGTTCCTGGTCACACTGAAATAAATGACGTTATTAAATCGGTTGTTATTAACCCAGCTCAGCTTCACATGTCATCATTGTCGACTCATGAGTCAAACCCGGAGTCATCAGCTACAGCACCAAGTTCGGACAGTAACCGTGGCATTATAAGCAACAACATTCCAGTCATCACTTCACAACACAAGGATAATACCATGCTGCTAGAAAATGATGTCACCGAACATGTACCTGGAGTCGCCGCTTGTCAGTCATCTCATAATGCTGATGCAACTGAATTTATGTTAGATTCCCTACCTTTATGACTACTGAATAACACAGAAAATGTTATTAATCGTTGTGTTTTGGTAAACGCTCGGAGTTTAAAGAATAAATTGTGCGACTTTAATTATCCGTTGGCAGGCGATTATCTAGCTGTGTCTGTTACTGAGAGTTGGCTAAATTCATCAGTTACTAATGCCATGATTGATATTTCAGGCAGATATTATGTCCATCGGAATGATCGCCTGACTAAACAAGGAGGTGGTGTCCTATGTTTAGTTACTAATAAGTGGCCATCATTTACAGTACCAATACCTGAAAAGTTTCGAAATCTTGACATTATCGTGGTAACAATTTTGACTGATATTGGACCTTTGCGGTATATCACGGTATATTGTCCACCCGAATTTAACAAACTTGGTCGTAAATATATGGCTTTATTAGTAGAGTGTTTAGAGTATTTATCCAACACTCGCAACACTATAATACTGGTGGGTGATCTGAACTTGCCGAATATAGATTGGACTTTACTTCTCTCCCCGGATGATTCTATCCAGTCTGCGTTTGTTGAATTTTGTGTTGAGTACGGACTATACCAGTTTGTAGACTCTCCGACTCGGGATCACCACATACTTGACCTAGTGTTGTCTAGTGATTATAGTATTGTATTTGATTTACATGTAATCGATACATTTAGCACCAGTGACCACTGCATGGTTCAGTTTAATGTGATTGTACGTCATCATGACAGTTCCCCTACTGGGCCAACAATAATACACGATTTTGCTAATGCTGATTATGAGGGAATGGCTTCATTGGGCCCATTCCATGGGGCCATAGTGGTCCCCTGTCACGCGTTGTCGTTGTCGTCGTTGTCGTCGACATCGATGCACAGGCGGCACGCGACAGTACCGCTAGCAACATCTGGTGAATGAGCGTTAGGCGGCTCGCAGTGGTGAATGGGCCCAACATTGTTCAAATGCTTCTTGTATTTACTGAATGATCCTTTTTTATCATGTCCAAAGTTTGATCCTGGCGAAACCGTAGATCACGTGTGCAGTAATTTGATCAAGCCAATTGAAGATGCTATACAACTTTTTGTCCCAACTAGAACGGTTTGCACATGCAGCTCTAAGAAGATTAGATGATACCCACGTCATATTCAGCGAGCAATGAAGAAAAAATGCCAGCTTTGGAAAAAATATCGTAAAGACAGAACATTAGAAAATAAAGGTCTATATGCTAAACAATCACTGCTTGTAAGAAAACTGATCTATGACTACTATAAACAAGTAGAGCACTCAGTCATTAAAGAGACAACTTAGGTACTTTTTTCCGTTATGTTAATGGTAAGTTGTCATGTAAAAGTGGTGTTGGTCCGTTAAAGGCTAGTTCTGGTGAACTAATTGTCGATGACACCGAGAAAGCTGAAGTGTTAAACAGTTATTTTACCAGCGTGTTTACTGTTGATGATAGTATCTTGCCAGACTTTGATCGTAGGGTTGATGACAATGTTCTCATTAATCATGTTGAATTGACTGTCTCAAACATCACTAAGATGATGAACCGTATGAAAAGCTCCAACACTGCAGACCCACAGGGTTTTAGTAACTTTTTTAAAGCGTCTAAAATTTTCATTAGCCAGGCCATTGTGTGCTCTATATAGTTATATTTTTTTTCTGTGGAAGGATTCCAAATGACTGGCGACTGGCTAATGTTACTCCTGTATTTAAAAAAGGTATTTCCTCAGAAGTCTCAAACTATCGCCCAATATCTCTTACATCGTCGTTTTAGTAAAATATTTGAACGTGTAGTCAAACAACAGACATTAGTGTATCTCCTAGACAATCACCTCATTTCACGTCAACAGTTTGGCTTTCTGTCAAAGTGCTCAACTTGTACACAATTACTGGATTGTGTAAATGATTGGACACTGTCAATTCGTAACCGACACAGCGTTGATGTAATTTATTTTGATTTTGCGAAAGCATTCGATTCTGTTTCCCATCCAAAACTTGTTCACAAATTACAGGTCTACGGATTCTCTGGAGATCTGTTACACATTTTGTCTGACTTCTTGTGTGATCGCTTACAAAGAGTAGTTTTGCCCAATGGTTTCTCTACGCTTTGTCCGGTTACTAGTGGTGTCCCCCAAGGTAGCGTCTTAGGGCCAGTACTCTTTCTCATTTATATTTTATTTGAAAACAGTGGTGTCTGCACAAAGTTGTATGCTGATTACGTTAAAATATACTTAGAAATTACAAATGATTCTGATTATGAAATGCTGCAAGATGGTATTAACAAAATTTATGTCTGGTCAAACCTTTGGCAACTAAGGTAAGCAAACGACCAGTGTCAACATAATCACATGACTTTATCTACCACTACATGTCTTGTTGACTATTCTGTGTCAGGTGTGCAATTGCCGACCATTGAAAATATTCGTGATTTAGGAGTGCTTGTTGATAGTCGTCTATCCTTTCGTGACCATATAAATTCTGTTGTCTCTGGAGGGCATGTTCGAGCGGCACAAATTTGGCGGTGTTTTATGTGTAAGGATGTCGATAACTTAATTAAAGCTTTTACTACATATGTTCGACTGATGTTAGAATATTGCAGTCCAGTATGGTCGCCCGTCTCTTCAAGTCTGGTAAACTACGTCGAATCCATCCAACGACGATTTACAAAACGTTTACCTGGATTTTGTTCGTATGGATATAATGAACGCTGTGCTCGGCTAGGAATTGAGCGTTTGGAGCTTCGTAGACTTCACGCGATTTAATCATGTTTTATAATTGTCCATGGTCTAGTTGCACTGCAGTCTGATAGCTTTTTTACTATTGATCATGATAATATAACCAGTGGCGGTTCTAGGCATGGGCTAGGGTGGGCTTAGCCCACCCTAATTTGCAAAATGCCAAGGGCTAGCCCACCCTAATTTTATTCATAGCCTCCATGATCTAAACGCTAAAACGCTAAAACTGGCTTATTTCTCCCGTCAATCATGCGGGGAGCCAGCCATTAAATAGCACAATTATACACAATACACACATCATGCAAGGGAGTTTGACACTTGACACTGTTTACTTACTGTGAAGGTGGTGCGTCACGATTGTGCATTGTTTTGATGCGGTTTGGCTTACTTCTTTAATACTTACTTTAAATACAACCTGCAATAAGCAGCTGAGTTTCTCCGGACGTCTGATATTGTTTTTGTTTGCATGAATCTGGGCACAGTTCAGGAGCTGTTTAAAACATATTTCTTTCGTTGAATTTGTTTTCTGGGCACTAGGATAAGCAAGCTACAACTTACAACTTTACAGGAGTGTAAAATGCCTCCGGGAGAGCGAAAAAATGTGTGTTCCAGTACTAAAATGCCATCAGCTTCAGGGGGGCTTCGCCCCCTGACCCCCCACCGGGGGCTCTGCCCCCTGGACCCCCCGCTGGGGGCTCTGCCCCTAGACTCCCGTTATAGGCTCACGCTACCGCGCTCGCCATACTGTGGGCTAAAGCCCACCCTAGAATTTTTTCCTAGCGCCGCCACTGAATATAACACGTGTTCATTCATTTAAGCTTTTTCTTCCACCGTCACGAGAGAATTGCAGAAAATATTTTTTTGCTGTTCGTGTAATTGACGCATGGAACTCAATGCCTAACGAAATTGTCTCAACAAATCAGCTATTGTTGTTTAAAAACCGATTAAGACAAGTTGATTTAAGTTGCTGGCACTTATTCTAAAGCATATTACCAAGATGTTGGCACCCTCAAGGATGCATTTCTTACTGTCAAACATTATTTTGTTTGCGCCACTTGCGCCAGCCCTGTGTTAACAGCCATTGGCTACTTAGTTTATTTGACCCCCCACAGAATCGACGTCCCTTAACCGATGTCTAAAAAATTTGTCACAGATGGTTACGTCCACGACTTCTACAGCTGTGCAAAATTTCGTGAAAATCCGTCCATGGGGGGGGGCTTCTGGGCAAATAGGTGAAATATAACCCAAAATGTTTCTTATTTATACCCCTTTTTTAAGAAACATACCTACAGGTCAGACCGCTCGTCAGATTTACACGCTTAATGGCTCTAATGACGCGGACTCACGCAAGGATGTGCCTTTTTTGGCTTCGGTTGATATTGCAGCCCATTTGGGGGGATCAAATTACCAAAAAAAAAAAA
>Ga0209782_1002447_pt1 | contig 10349 bp, 14 predicted proteins | sample WorMetmaBAHAMAS1_FD_187390 | JGI IMG/M metagenome (GOLD analysis project Ga0209782, IMG submission 187390) | Marine gutless worms symbiont microbial communities from Max Planck institute for Marine Microbiology, Germany - Inanidrilus... | ecosystem: Host-associated > Annelida > Digestive system...
ATATAGACTCCCTATGTAGAAAATTTGAGAGCTCTAGCTTCAGCCATTCCTGAGATATGGATGGGGCACCCAAAAATTAAAACGTGTCACGTGACGTATCACGCCCCTTTCAAGGACGGTTTGTGGTCCGTCGCCTGGGACTAGCCACGATCAACCTGTACACAAAATATGAAGTCTCTATGTTAACTGACTATGAAGATATGAAAGGCGACGAAAAATGCAAAAATTGGGGTGTTTTGGGGGTTAGGGGTCACCCAAGGTCATCGGAAACATCGCCATTTGATAGAGCTAATATGACTTTCTATTCAACTTTAATAGAAGCTAGACGTCTATCTTGTACCGTTTTCGAGTTATAGCGCGTTTTTCGTCGAAACTGACCAATTCTAACCCACCCCTCCTGCTTTTGTAGGGGGTGATCCCGTTCAAATTTCGACATGATCTTTGGCGTCAGAAAACTAGAGTCATGGGGCTATCGTGCGGCGTTGTTTGCGTGATCCTGCATTTAGCCGTTTTGATACAATACCGGAGTGTGACAGACACACACACACACACTCACACACACACACACAGACACACGACGACGGCATATACCGCGCTTAGCATAGCCTCGCGCGGTAAAAACGAAATATAGTTAATATTTCACCTATTTGCCCGAAGTCCCCCATGGACGGATCTCCACCAAATTTTGCACAGCTCTAGAGCTCATGGACCTGATCACCTGTGACAAATTTTTTAGCGATCGGTTAAGGTATGTCGATTTTGTGGGGGTCAAAAATGACTGCTTCCCAAGGCTTCCCATTGACTAAGCCGATCGCTGTTAACACAGGGCTGGCGCGACAGCGCCACCTGTGATAAGTGAAGGTTTAAGAGGGATCTAGACTAAGATTTAGGCTAAAATTTCGGTTAGTGTTCAGGTTAAGATTTAGGCTAGCCTACTGATTAATGAGTAGCTAATTTGCTAACTAAGATAATGACGACTTAGTTGTGAAAGATAAGATCAATTTATTGATAATCCTCAATCACACTCTTTCATTCAAATAGTAAAGTCCAACCGTTCAACGTTTACTAAATTGCAAGCATCAAGCTCAACTCTTAAGGTTGCAATAGTCAGCACAGCAACAATAGACACTAGCTCTAATTATGACTCCTTATGACTACCGGATACCCGTCAGAGTTTGTCTGTCCGTCTGTCCCGTCAGTCTCCTAGGATTCTTCAATTGCTACACACTCTAGTTACCAAACTGCTGCACTCCCAGTTCAGCAGATGCATCCTACTATATTGTCACAGCACTAGCCCGCCGGCTCACAAACCCATAACCTTGACGTTCGTGGCCGAACCGTAACGAGGTAAATGAGCGGTCCAGCGCACAGATCCTTGGGCGTCAGCAAGCTGTCCGGACCACGAGGAAGTGGTGGAGCGGTCCAGAGCGAGACGGTGACTGAACGGTTCTCTCCTGGCGGTCCATCGTGGACTCATGATGTACGTGACGAACCCGCAAAGACCCGCGTTCTTGTGACAACCAAACTTGAATTTGGCGTGACTCCTGGAACTGACCAATTTAGACATTGGGCATGCGTAATGGTCCAACTGGATTCGGACCTTTATAACATTTAGATCTATTCACCTGTGTGGCATGACTATATCATTACCGTCCACCATCAGCCACACAAGTACACGATCTCAGCACTCTGTTGTGCTATACGCATTGGATGCCCATTTGGGTGTCTCTAGCAGCCAAGGTGGAAATCCTGGGAAATGGATGAAGAAACTGTTGGATTAATGACTGTTCTGACTGATGTTATGGAAAGAGGTAAGAGGTTAATGTGGATTAACCCCAATTTTCATTTTGATTGAAGCCATGGGGCCATCCAGGTGGAGGTTCAAGGTAGTGAGGTGCCATCGGAGGGATGGCCCACATTTCATGAGGATCAGGAGGTAGATAATGGTTCAGTACTGGAGGATGGATGGCTGGATGAATGGCCCAGAAGTCTGCCAGTGGAATTTCTTGTGGTGGGGGTGGTGTTTTTGGACGTGGGATGACAACTGCGGTGGGTAAATCTGGGTGACACATGGTCCTGAATATGAGGTCGGTCTCGTGCCTCAGCCAATGCCTCCTGGTAATTGGTGGATAGCTCATCCCGGAGGAGGTGACCCACTGGTTGGCCATCCATGTGATCGTGGTCACTGTCGTCACTGTCGTCATATGACGGCCAGTAGACCCTGCGCCATCCGTTTTCGTGCCACTCACCCTGTCTGTAATGATGAGACACTCGAGCTATTTTCTTTGGTGGAGTCTCCTCGTCTCGACGATCGTCCTCCGGCTGATTTGACGAGCCCGCGGCGGTGTCCTCAGCGCGGCGTAGCTGTTCAGCTAGTCGCCGTTCTCTGCGGCGGCGCACTCTTCGACCGCCACGGGGACCACGCATCCGACGAGGAGGTGTCTCCTCCGGCTGATCTTGCCGAAGAACGTCGAGGGCATCCAGCAGAGTGGAAGTCGCTTCCTCCACATCCGACACTGGGTGTTGATCGTAACCACCCTTAGCCATCGTTGTATCTGCCTGCATTCACGTGATTCGGCTTCAACAATCTGCGTTGTTGAACACCAGCCGTAATATGTCGTGATGTTGCCGCGATGCTGTCACGCCGACAACACTCGTCTCGTACAATACCAGTCTACAAACATAACTATCAGAAACGGATGTCAAAGCAACTGAATAATATAATATTCAAAAAACGTGTATATGGATGTTAATAGTTACTTACTTAGTACGAGTGTGGTGAACTTCTCTATAGAGAGAGATAAGTAAGTAAGTAAGATCTGATCTGAAGTCAAGTAAGTAAGTAAGCCTATCCACACATATGGTGTAAAGTCATTAGTCAGAGAAGCCAGATGGGTCTCGTCTCGCGCACACTCGCAACGACGATAACAACATATATATAACATCAGCTCTGACCTTCTCGATGGTCGGCTGGGAGATTTTTTCGCCGCTCTTCCAACGAAATATCATGTGCAAGTCGGTTCTATCCCATTGCTCTACCGAAGATTTTTTCACCAGTTGATCTACCAACTACCAAACAGCCTATGTAAGGCCGGGAGATTTTTAGCCCACTAGTGGTATGGCGCTGGTATCCTGGTGCAAGCTCACCACACTATGGCACAAACACGTCTATAAATCTGTCTGGCTGCTCGGCTGACGTCATCATCCGATCACGTGATAGGATGCTAGAATGTTCTGGGTGCCATCTAAGTAATGGTTTGCACCAAGGCAGATGTCGGCGAAGCAATCAACAGAAGCATTAATTAGTGGCTGAACCAGCACACACCCAAGGACACCATCAGCAGATCACGTGAACAATATCTGGCTGATGTCCTGTGAGTCTGTACCGAGCCCTAACGCAAGCGCAAACGCAAGCTTTTTTAGACTAGCTTGAGCTACAACAATAAGCTGAACAAAAGAAAACTGAAGCCTGAACATATCGACTTTTTAGCCCCAGTAGATCTAGCCATACTGAAGTTATTATACATGGTGGTCATAATTTTCATAATATATTTCATATTTATTATTTATTTAATAGCATATAGATATTTATGCTAGCAAATTTATTCCTCAGCTGAGGTGTCATATGTGACATCACTGTGACCACTGTCGACCGGAAAAGTAGAGATTTAATACAAAATTATTTTTTGGTGCTACAGTATAGCAAGAAAATTGAAATGTTCAACAAAGTGCAAAATAATGGAAAATATTTCAGAGATTAACATCGCATGCTTAAAGTAAAACAGCCTTACTCATTACCATATAAATTTATTGGTAATTTTAATATTTAGGAAAATTATGAGATTTAGGAAAATTTAGGAAAATAATGAGAGTTTTGAGGCTGTGCAAAGTAATCTCAGTATTTGCACTGCCTGGAGGCAAATTAGCTCCAGGTGATGCAATTGCGGGCAGTCTCAGATACAAAGGAGCTGTCGGTTGTATTTCCGGTTGTGGCTTGCGCAACACAATGTCATCCATGTGACTGTTGATTGAATCTGATAAGATGTGAATAGTCACAAAATGTGGTATCTGCAACAGTGACCTTAGTTTCTTGACTTTCCAAAATGGCACTGAGATACTTGGTGGCAGAGGAAACACTCATATCCAAAACTGTATTGGTTAGGTAGACCCCATTAGTCCATAAAAGTTTAGCTGTGAACTTGTACTCGACTAAGTGGAGCGTTAACTCAGCACGTATCACACGTAGTCTGTAGTGTTTAGCCAAGTAAGGCAGATCCATTGCGGGCAGAACGTTTCATTCCCGATTTCCAAAGCTAAACGGGTTCTAGCTGTTTCTTGCACGCACGGTAGATCATGCAAATGACCTTGAAGGCAAGTGCAAAAATGATGCAGAGTAAAATCAGGATTTCCGTGGGCAGAAGAGATGTACATGGGACAAATGCTTAATTCTGCCATGACATCCATTGGTGGCTTTACCGTGATTTTGGGCAAGGTTAGTCCCACAGGCATTGCATGTGAACTGCGAGCCATCAGTAGTAAGAACAATGGCGGCACCTTCAAACGCAACATGATCACTAGTACTAAAGCAGTACAGCCTAGTATCCAGCCGAAAATTGTGAACCAAGGGCTGAAAAAATCAAAACCATTTGCAGAGCCCTGTGCTCTTATCATCTCATTGAACACATAGTGTGCCAAATTATCATAAACTGATAGCACTGGTTTTGGTGCTGTTTACGACCATTGCCATATCAAAAGCTGCAGCTTCCTCATTCGCAAACTTTTTATCCAAAAACTTATCCGCAATAGCCAAATTTGGCACCTGGATATCAATTGAGTCGTTTAGCAGCGTATCCGCAGACGAATTAAACAACTCTGCTGTGGTGAAATACTCACTGAGATATGCCAAATTGATAGGAAAATGAACCGTAGAGACAGAAGTTATGTCATCAGAATCATTGCAGTAGTTTAGGTCGGGAATAATGCTAAACTCGTCCGCATGAATCATGTCACAATGGCAATCAAATTTGTGGATTGTTTGAATCCCCTCTAGTTCAAGCAAGTGCTCATTGCCATCATTCCCAAACTGCTGAGGGCAATGAAAACGAAGCTGAGAAATATTAGTCAGCAAAAATGTATTCCCATGCAATCTATTCACCAAATGGGGATGAGGTGATTTGTGCACTCTATATCTGCAAGTTGCTTTAATATCAGCCAGTCTACATTCAATCAGACCGCGTGCACATGTCAGTTTGTTTCTGTCCAAAAATGTCAAAGTAACATCAGATGCATACCAAATGTTAGCATCAATTGGCTGTCTGTAATTGGTCATTTGGATGAAATGGTCTGCATCCCGAGCAAATCCCACTGTGGTGATGACTGTAGCCAACATGCTGTAGTCATGCATTTCAGGGGTTGATAAAGGTAACTTAATGACATCATACAACTGAAAAGTGTGTGCAAGACTGTCAGTAGTGATTAGTACATCCACCACCAAACCATCCACCACCAAAAACAAAGTCAAGTCCTTCCGAAAAGTCTCAAAAGCTGCTTGATTATAGTAGAAAGCAAGGTCTCTGTGGCTCAAGGTCATGTGGGGTTGAATATTCGTCAAATAGCGTTGCGTGGGGTCCAAAGCCACTGCCAAACTCTCATGTGGGAGAATGAAATGGCTGATACTTCCGGCCATTAGAAATTGAACCCCCTGATAGAGGGCTTCAACCTCTGTCAGTTGCAATGTCGTATTACTCTGGAAATTCAATGCTTTCGCCATGACTATACTATTCCAGTGATGTTGATATACATGTATAGCCATCTTACGCGAAAGTCATATTGAATGCCACGATACGTCTTCAGTATCTCAAAGATATTGCTCATGCGGTGTTGCTCTACCTTAAAGGCGGCGGTTAGGCTCCTTGCTCCATCACCCCAAACACGAGCAGATTCATAGATGCCTCTCTCAACCTGTTGTAGTACATGTGTGTGCAAGACTGTACTTGATCCTTGGTCGCCAATCCCGTGAGGTGGGAAAGCGCATCCGTCAAGAAACCACGACGACTACACCGGGTTAGTGTCGGCAAGTCTGCAACAACTTCATGGATGCGCCTGACCTGATGTTGTATGTACAAATGTGTATGTGAACGCACATCTCTAACAGAGTCCAAAATTTCTCTCAGCTGCACACAAGGAAGACTCCGATTTCTATCATGTGCGCAATCATCATCCAAGTCCTGAAACTCTACTTGCCAATCAGGTAGTTCAAGGTGAAAAATTTGCTTTGCATGATAGGTAGCTATGTGCACATTCTTTTCACGTTTCAACACAACCATAGTTGTGTCTGTCAATATAGTCTCTCCTGTCATCTATTTGAACGGGGCCAGAACTGTCAATATGCTCGTTATACACACCAGGGTGTCGATCATCGGCCGTAATGATGACCCCTGCCAGTAGCAGACTAGCCACTGTCCAGCTCACGTACAGCAGCAACTTGGCCATCTGTTACAAACCATCCATCAACAGTCGTATTAGTTTATAACTTTTGGTTCAGAAATTGCAGTGCTGTTTTTATTAATATATTGGCCGAAAAGTGCCAAATATATACACGACTGCAGTAGAGGTTCAGTAAATTTGTCTTAACAACGGTGCTTAATATTATACCGTCGGTTAGACCAAGTCTGCAAATTTGGTGACTGTCTAACGCGCTGTTTGCTTTTATAATGGTCAAGCAGTGGACGATTTACCCAGTCACAAGCATATATTCTTCCATCTGTATATAACTGTCGTTTTCCATTGACTAGTCTGTACTTGATCGTTGGTCGCTTCTCTGGACTTAACCTGTCTCTGTCCCACAACCGTCTGTTGTTGCTTCTGCATTTGCTGCGTCTGTCCTCTAGATCCTGTCTGCGACAGTCTAGGTAAATGCTAATTAAATTCCTGTCTGTTTACATTATATTTCTTTAGTCTATCGTTCGAGACTTAAGTTTCATAAAGGCTTACCAGTTTTTTTGTCGACGAGACGATAAGCGGGTCCGACATCCGGACGACCCACAACGATATCCTGTATGATATACGGTCCGACCATGACTTTTGATGCTCTCGGTTTAACGGTCAACTCTTGTAATAAAACTGTTTCACCAACTTTCCACGACGGTTCGATCGCTTTATGCGCTTTATCGTATCTCATTTTATCATCTTTTATCACTTCTTCACGCACTGTTTTAACTGCATCATGTACGCGTCACAATTCCATTTGTAATAGCCTGTTGGGTCAGTCGGCTCACTTCAGCACGACTTCGGGTCTTTACGTATCGAACTTGGCTCATTTCGGGTCAAGTTCGTGTCACTTTGTGAGGAGTTCGGCTCCATTCGGCCCGAACTCGAATCAGCTGACTGTGAGTCTGCTGGTATGACCGTTGGTATGGTACTTGGATCTCCAGGAACTCTGATCCACATGGGTCTACCAAACACTATTTCATACGGCGAAATTAATAATTTCGAGTGCGGTGTCGCTCGTAAATTGACCTCGATAATTGGAATGACATCTTCTTGTATAATCATCCTTAGCATAAAATTTGAGGTGTTCAGACAAGTGCTTAACCAAGGCTTCTGCCTCGCCATTCGAACGAGCAGTTCTTGCAGCTGAGGTCACGTGACATATGCCTAACATGGCATTCACATGTGCAAAAAGTGCGCTCAGAAAAGATGGTTCCTTGTCACTGTACAAGGAAAATTGCACCCCCCCCCCAAAGAAGTACAATGTGTTGAACCATTGCTCTAGGTGTTTTATCAGCTATTTGATCTGGAACTCGAATAAGATGGGGGAAGCCCAAAAAGCCTTTCACTATTACTAAAACTGCTGTGTTTCCAGCTGCAGTGGTACGTGTGAGAACCTTGTGGTCCCGCCATGTGCGGGTAATTAAGCAGTACACTCATAAGCATTGTACAATTAACGTACGAAACGTGTATATACACCCTTCAACTGTACGCATAATGACATGTCGTGCATTTCCACGGTGTCAGTTCACCATGTGCGTAATACAACAAACATATACCTATACAATATATAGAGCAACGTTGCTCTTAGGTTACTTTCCAACTCTCTATCAGTGGACAAGTACATGCATGTTATCGTCTACGTAGGCCTAATACATGCTCGGCGTCCAGCCGTCCGTTACACCACACATATTCGGTGCATATTATGGTGTCAACGTTCATTTTCCCTCGGTCGATACATGAGGGTCGGGTGGTCCAGCGTGTCTGCGCCTCCCATGTCTGGCACTCGATCGTGCTCATTATTCGCAGTCATACTATAATTTTGCCCATGACCTTACAGGTGTGGTGGCACCCCGAACGGTGCCCGCCAAGGTACATGGTATCCTGTTAGGGAGGGGGGTTTAGGGGTGTGGAGGTTTTGGCGTGAGGGTGCTCGGTGGGGTTGGGTTGGTTCCCAAGTCCCTTACATCGCCCTCCTACGTGTTGCGTACACGTTGTACGGTATTTATAGCGCTTCTAACTTGGTACGCTTCAGTGCTCAGATTAACGGTCTTACCAAAACAATTAGTCATCCTCATTCGTTTTAATTTGCGTCTCTACTATTCGCATTCGTACAATCAACGTTAACTGCTCATCGCATCTATTAAATGCGACTGCGTTAATTGCCATAATTACGTTCCGTTACTAGCATTGTGCTGAAATTATATCGCATACGGCCGTGGGAAGGTAGAGGAGGTTATGCGTGCGATCGCATAGTGGTTGACGGGCGGTAGGTACCGTCCCGCTCGTCGGCCAGTAGGCGGTCAAGCGCGGTTGGCCAGGTAATCTGATCGTCTGCTTTTGTCGTCATGGCAACTGATGACACGGGGCAGGCCGTGGGCCTATAAGCTCGGTCCGAATTATGTCATCGGGTGAAACTAGGTCGCAGAGTTCCCACGAATTTGGTTTTCGGGTATCGTCGGTGTTTGTGTTTCTCATTCTCGAGGATGTCGTCGTACGTTGCCGTGCATGCTGTTGTGCCAGTGTTGTGTCCCGATGGCGTCGTCCGTTGGGCGCCTGCTGTTGTGTACTGTCCCGTGGGTAAGATTTATGATTTTATTCCTATGTAATGCAATTATGTGCTAGTTTTGGCAATTACAGCTCGCGTATTAATGCATTTCAACATTGTGTTGTCTGTGCGACGGACACTCCCCACCGGCTGGCTCGCGTTGTCTGTGGTGGTCGTGTCCACTGTCGTCTGTCTCTCCTTGCACTGGGTCCCCGCACATTTAGCGTATCTGGTGGGGAGTGTCCGTCGTATCGGGCGTGTTCCGTTCCATTTTCCGGCGCTATTGCTGTTGTGCGGTTTGCGTCTGTCCTCGGTCGCGCGGTTGTTCTTGGCGATTCGGGGTGTCGCGCTGCGTCTTTGCCACTGTAAGCACCGTGTCGCGGTTTTGCATCTCCCGCGGCATGGGGGCTCGTTATCCGCTGTACGAATTATGCGTGTCTTAATGTGCGGTGCTGGTGCTGTGTTTGCAGTGGTGCTGGTTCCTGTGTTGCCAGTCTTGGCGGCGATGGAGTTGACGGGGCGGGTCGCTGGGTCATCCATGGCACGGTGCGGTGTGCCGGCCATACCTGGAAGTGGACACGGCGTTCAGCGGTCGGCGTCCACGAACGGGTTCACGCTCCGGACTGAAGATGGTGGTCGTCGTCCGGATGAGTCGTGGAGTGCGACCAGCGCCGACGCCGCCGCCGTCGGAGTCGTGCGGACTGGAGTTGAGCGTGGCTGGTTGGCGGCTGCCCACGGATCGCCGTCGCCGCAGTCCGCTCGCGTTGATTCGTGGTGTCCCGGTGAGGTGTCGTCTGGCCCAGAGGCGCCGAAACGGTTTCAAAAGCTTGTGCCCCCCCTGTGGGGTGGGCACGAAGGGGGCACAGGCGGGCACAGCACCATACGAGTTCTCATATTTTACAGCATTTATTTTTTAGCCCATAGTTAAATAGGTCATGTGACCATCACCATGTCCATTTTGGGGGTGATTCTTTTATTGTTTTGGTAAGACTTGATAAAGCCCACCTGCGTAAAAAAAATTTGACAGCTCTAGCTTCAGCCATTCCTGCGATATGGATGGGGCCCTCCAAATTTAAAATAGGTTACGTGACATAACCACGCCCTTTCAGGGAGGTTTTTAGTCCGTATGCTGGGACTAGCTACGATCGACCTGCGTTCCGAAATAAAAATTCCTATGTTGACGCACTACAATGATAAGAATTGCGACGAAAAATGCAAATAATGGGTGGTTTGGGGGTTAGGGACAAGGTTCGAGTTGTCCAAAAAGCAGTGGGGGGTCCTTCCTCTCCCCTTCCCTCCCTTTTCCCCTCCC
>Ga0209782_1002448_pt1 | contig 10348 bp, 1 predicted proteins | sample WorMetmaBAHAMAS1_FD_187390 | JGI IMG/M metagenome (GOLD analysis project Ga0209782, IMG submission 187390) | Marine gutless worms symbiont microbial communities from Max Planck institute for Marine Microbiology, Germany - Inanidrilus... | ecosystem: Host-associated > Annelida > Digestive system >...
CTGGTGACCTTACTGATGTGCTGTTTCATAGTTAATTCACTGTCCAGTAGAACGCCAAGATCTCGTACAATGGTGAAACATGGGACGGTGGATGAGTCCAGAGAGAGTGAAAGATGTGCCTGTGATATCTTGTTAAGGTTGCATCGTGCGCCAAACCAGATAAACTCTGTTTTTGACGGGTTGAGAGGAGTAAGCTTTCGAAAGGTCACTTATACAGAAAGTCAGGCGACTTACAAGAGCTGGAATGTCAGAGGTGAGACAATGACCATAGGTCTGAGTGTCATCGGCATACAAGTGATATAGGAGTGAATGAATGGAGAAAATGTCGGTGGTATCTTCTGTGTAGGTAAGGAAGGAGGTTGGACCAAGACCAGATCCTTGTAGAACACCACAGGAGAGTAACAGTGGCGCTGTGTGGCTAGATGATGTAGTGAACGTTTGGGTACAGTTGGTGAGGTAGGAGTGGAACCATGCTAATGCATGATCGGAGACTGCAAATCTATCCTGAAGTAGGGACAACAGGGTGGGATGGTCTACAGTGTCTAATGCAGAGCTAAGGTCAAGCAACATGAGGGCTACCACGTGGCCTTGGTCTATGGCACTGACAATGTCATTATGAACTACTAGAACAGCCGACTCAGTGGAATGAAAGTTCCGGTAGGCTGATTGTCTGGCCGGCAGAAGTCTTGTTTTGTCTGCATGGTCTATAAACTGCCTGGCTGCAACACGCTCCACTATCTTGGACAGGAAGGTCAAATTCGAAATGGGGCGGTATAGGAGTTGAGATCGTCTGGACTAAAGGAAGGTTTCTTGAGGCGAGCTCGGACTACAGCTCGTTTCTGTGAACCTGGGAATACACCAGACTGGAGAGAGGCGTTGCAGATCGCGGCAACGACGGAAGCCAACATGCCAGCGGTGCGTTTTATCAACCACGTTGGTGCTGGGTCGAGATCACAGTGTTTGCATGGCGCTTGGCGGATCAGACGGTGGGCCTCCTCGGTCGTCACCAGCTGAAACGACGACAGGCCGGTCTCTGACGGACGACTCCTGGTCGGCTGTTGGTCAACCAGCAGAAAAGACTGCCCTGTGGGTCTCTGTAGCTTGCAGCTCACTGAGATCAAGACACGGCCACCGACTCCGACGTAGGCTACTAACTGCGTCCAATGAAGTAGGCCTACAACTGTATGAGTTGATCCATTTGTATATGTGTCTCTAGGCTCATTCGCTGAAGGTACGGTTCAGTGGATGCCAGTAGATAGTCGATTTTTGCTATGTTGCTAATGGGTGTGTGTATAGATCCTTGATTTCATTCACAAGAGAACGGCAATTTAGGCTAATTAAATCAAGCTTTATTAATCACAAGGTCGGCAAAGCAATGCACTGACGAAACATCGGAAATATGTCGCACGCATACATAGATAGGCCTAGAGTCATAAACTACATCGAAGAACGACGGACGGAGCCGGTGCATGGCTCACATCAATCAGTTGTTTTTCAGCAGGCCCCCTGGGCTATATTCCTATAATATTGACATCGCTCATCATACAACGTGCACACTACACAGGGCAACCGAAGCACGCAATTAACGTAAACAGTTGTTAAATTAAATCTGCAGCAAATTAGACCTATAGGCCTAGTACATCGTTAAATGCAGGTTCCGATAATTTCAAAAAAATGATCAAACTCAAACGTACATATATAGCTGACAAAGAAACTGCTCTATATAGGCTCGAAACAGCAACCTTCGCAGATCTATGAACATAAGATCGCAGAGAAAAGTGAATGAACAGAGGCAGAAAAAAACTGTGGAGAAAAACTTAATATAGAAAGAACGGTTATTCAGTTCTAAGATCGAACTCGTATGTGACGGCGTCATGTCGCGAATCGAGTATCGGCGCAACACTATTTGGCAGATTAATGCATCTAAAATCGCGAACTATCAGTGACGATTCTGACGGGATGCAGTTTGCAGATGTGTGTTGCCCAGTCGATGGGCCTAGCCTACTCTAGAGTGGCGGTCGGCAGCTAGGCAGCGAGTGCGGTCAGACAGTCAGTCGCTGGATTGTTGGTGATGCGGCGGGCCGGCGGCGACCGTTGAAAGAATCTGGTAGTCGAGCCTGGCTAGCGGCAACATCGCTCGCTCGCCAGACAGTGCAGTGTGCATGTCAGACAAACAACGAACAAACGTAAGCTTCGATCGACAGACGAACGATCGTCTCGAAAATCAATCAGGAACAGCATCGGCACGTGCAGCAGTAGATATATAGAGCCGGGTTTGGACCACTCTGTTTCCGGTTCCGGTCTCTATAAGCCTACTTGCAACACGCCCGACCAGCGTGCTGTGTCCACAACAAGACCGTCGCGCGGCACTGCTTTCTCGTCCCGGCGTTCTCGCGTGTGTCTCGCAGTTTCATCACAGTTACGAATCACAGACGAATAGCCACTACGACCAGCAGCTCGCCAGCACTATACAGCAGTGGCCGCAACATCCGCCATCATGGTCGAACAGTCCAATGACTAGGCATCAGCATCGACAACACTCACTCACTCACGCCACATGAAGCACAAAGAAACAATAACCACTAATAATAACAACAACAGTAAAGAGCTAATGCGTCCGTAACGCATTAACGTGAGAACAGTAACAAAATGTTGACGGAAATAGCAATAAGGAAAGAACAACAACGACAGTATATAATGCAATAAGCAACTATAATAATAATAAACGACATTCGCTTATCTACAGAAACAACAGTTTAACATGTTTACACCCGTCACTCCACTGTCTCGAGGAAAGTAACGAATACACTCAGATGTTTTGATGTCTGAATGTAAGGTTCTTACATAATTAAGCCGCATACGACGTACACTGTACAATATTTCACCACTACTATGCCACTCTGTAACAGTCCTAGATTCTAGAATGCAGTGTGCGCAATGACAAAGGCGACGGTTGTCACAGCGAACTGGCTAGTCTCTATAATGAAAGCATAATGAAATTTATCACAAAGAACAGATGAACAGCAAGCTTACTGAAGCGACATCGAACGCAAGTTTCACAGTGAATCGCACGCGACAACACAGATTCGTCGTCAAAATGTTCTTAGAACAATGATGCTGGAATCGAATAAAGACGCAGTAGGTACATAGTGAAAATAATGAAAACCAGTCCTTCAGTGCCTGTGTAAAAGTAGCATAACGAATGAGAAGAAGAGCTGTACAATATCAGAACTTTTCTACATATTTGCACATATCTAATGGCAAGCGACCGGGATTAGCAAAAACAACAAAAAGTCAAAAGTACTAAGCACATCGACCATGGTATGCATGGTTAACGATATGCATTTTAAAGAACTTGAATATAAATAATAGTAAATGTCTCTGTCTTACTTTCTGTGATTTTTCTGTTACAATCTAGACTTCATTTTTAACTAAGAAAAGTTCATCCAGTTTTTCACTTATAAGGCATATGGTAGTTGTTGCATGATATTAAGTTTAAAAATTTAAAAGATCAAATGCTTAACAAGCAAGAACGTAACTCAGTTAGCCAACAGTGATCATTCCTGTAATGTAGACTTAAGTGCCTCATGATATGAGATGCTTTGTTATAGAAACTGCACAACAACAAAAAACAATAATAACCAGCAACACTAAGCAAAAACAACATTTGCAAATATTCACGTGGAATGTCTGCACTATAACACAGAAATGAGAATGCAGAACTGAGGAAAGCATCACAAAGTAGATGACTCGACAATGACAGAATATACTCAGCATTAGCAGCAGCAGCAGCAGCACTAGCAACGCGGCATCTGCTCTCTCTAGTTAGCTCAATATCAGTCACAAATTCATAGGCTATATGACCGATTTGTATGAAGGTTGTCCGCATGACAATACTGAGTGACTTTCTTCACAAGTTGACTGCGTACCGTCATCCCCACTGATAAACACTGCAAAAATAATCAGCAGTTTTACAGTTCATAGATTTTTGTTTTAAAATAACTATCACTATTTACAGGCCAAAAAATAAAACAACACTGCAGTACAACTGGCTGGAGGAGAAATGAAATAATTCTGCGATAACTGTTTACCTTCATTGTGGTAAATAGGAATATATAAAATATAAGTTAAGTACTATACACTGGCTGACTGCATTTTGCAAGGAATGTATGCAACTCATTCAGAGAATCATTTGTAAATGATAGCAGGATTTCACAAACAGTTGTCGACAGACGCTGAACAACTAATAAGTGACGTTAGAGCACAATAAATAAAGGTACTCAGCCAGCATAGACAGTTACAAAATACAATTACGTGTCATCTAGTGAGTTAAGTGGCTACAGTAATGGTAGCAAAGGCCGCATTGCCAGTAAGCACAGATAGTTCCATCGTATTTGCCAGGTGGCACTCACATGCACCCCTCTCTGATACATGGTTTCTTGGCTCCACATGATCTGCTCCCCAAATGGCATCTCGATCAGTTCAGCCATTTTTGCAGAGCTCATGCATGTGACCAACACACAGACACACACGGACACACATGCTATGTAAGTACCTAGGCCTATAGCCATATAGCAATAGCCCACATCTAAGCACTAAGTGAGTGCAGTGTGGGTTAATAACTGTACTAATTAATGAAATTATATAGGCCTACTAACATCATATGTGCGTGTTAAACGGCATCATCCTTCACAACTTCCCAGTCTTCTCCAACGCTCTTCTCATGATCTTCAACACACACACATTCCACTATTCAGCTGCATTTCGGTGGTAAGTTGTAGAGAAAAAAGCGACGCTGCCCATTATGGGTGCTGAACTTGAACATTGTTGAACTGTACCAAGGCCTGCGAGTCCTACTAGAATACAGTTCATTCTACTCTGGTAAATTTGTCATACTTCACTTCTATCTAATGCTCCAGTCCAGAAGGAGGTAACATCGCGAGAGTTTTTATTTTCGTACAATATAATAGAATGATACAGCTAACGTCAAAGAAGTCCGTAGACACGTTCAACCATTCGCACAGCAATCGTATCATTCACCGTGCTTTGCAGTAGAAAATAAGCTGTTCTGCTTTCCTGTCAAATGACGACGTCTGGAATTTTAAAGAAGATGGGTGACTATGACTATGAAAACATACCTGGTAGGACATCTACTGCTGACGCTGCTGCAGGTTGCGTTTCATCAGCCGAGTGACCAGTCCGTTCGACTGGCAATGAAGAGAACGACTGTTTGTCGGTTGTTTCCAGTCGACGATTGTCAAGGCAAACTTCTACATCATCAAGTCGGGGAGTTCTAGGTTCGTCCAGCACGATGTTGCCCTCGGAGTCGAGCAGTGTGGAGGTGTTGTCGAAGGAGAGTGCAGTGAGCGGCTCCGACAGACGCCGGTCGGCGCCCACTTCACCACCGCTCGTTGCCGACACGTCCGCCGAACACGTCAGTGCTTCGTTGTCGCTGCTTGATGCCAGAGTGGTGCACGAAGACACGTTGGACGACTGACTCCAGGCGCCCGATGAACCGAACGAGATGTCCATCGGAGTTGTGGCACTGCCGGCCACCAGCAGCGAGTCCTGTGACTGACTGCTGACGAGCGTCGGTTCTTCCACGTCATCTTGGAGCGAGTCCGCCTCAAAGCTCTCCAACGACGCCGAGCCGGACACTCCGGCATCGTCTGCAGGTGCCTGCTGGCCTGCTGCCGCGCGCTCTAGTGAATCGGTCGACTCGGCGTCTCCTTCTGCAGACCTCTCGTCATCCTGGCGCTCGTAGACTGTCACCCACTCGCCACTTGGCTCTCGACTGTCACTCTCCAGAGAATCCACGGACCGCTCCATCAGACCGCGCCCATCATCGGCTTCTGTCTCGGCCTCCAGTAGGGTAGTCGCACTGGACGTGGAGCTGGCATGAGCGTCGGCGAGTTCCAGAGAGTCGGTCGACGTCGTCATGGTTGTGTCGGGCTGCAGCGAGTCGGTGGACAGCTGCATCACATCCTCAGTCAACGAGTCAGACGACAACATCATCAAGTCGACGTCATCTCGCTGTACCAATGACGTGCCAGCTGTCCTCGATAACTCGTCGCTTCTGATTACTTTATGTTCCACCATCTGTTCATACTCCTGCTTTAATGTGGGAGACTTGGCACGTTGTGTCTCTTCACTATGCTCTACGACGACTTGGTGTTCTGTTTTCAACACCCTCTCAGTACTAGTAGAGACTTTCGTCACTGTAGCTGATGATGTAGTTTTCACTTCTGAAGTCTCAGTGTTAACTGATACTGACGTTGTCTCTTCTTGTCGTAATCTAGCAATACCATCAGCTGGTGACACTGTCTCTGTCACAGTTGATATATGACTGGTTTCATGATCACCAAACTCGAAAGTCTGCACATTCTTCGACGCCTCTCGAATTATGTGAACAATGTCTTGGTAATGTGGATACTGAGTGTCAGTTGATGCTGCAGGCTGCACATGTTCTTCTACTGTCATGCTTTCAGCCAACAGTGGAATTTGCTCCTTCGACAAACGAACGTCGCTTTGTGAACTGCCTACTTCGGGCGATTTTTCCGCCGGCGAAGCATGACTTTTCTCCAACATTGAAGCAACCTTGAGAGCCTCTGATTCCAGTTCTTCATTTTGTCGCAGTTGCTGTTCAATATACTCGAATTCAGCCAGCGATCCAGAAGATGATCTAAACTGTTCTTCGGCAGCAGTACCATTTTTGTCCATTTCTTCGATGCGCTCCAGTTCACTGAAAGATGAACTGTCCGTGTGATGGCTTCGTCGGTCGACTGTGATGAGCTCCAGTGATCCAGATTGGCCAAGAATATCGTGTTCGATGCGTTCAAATTCTGCCAGCGACGAGGACAGTGACGTACTCGATTTGTGCTGAGGTGACTCGGGAAGAACTGCTGCTGCTGCGGACTCAGAACTGCCTTTGCCTCCAGAGCATGACTCACTGCTGCCTTTCTCCTGAAGTTCTCTCTCCAGTCGTTCAAACTCGGCGAGTGATGATGACACTGATACGTCATCTCTGTCGGAAGACCTCTCATTGGTAAACTTGCCAACTGCATGAAACGTTGGGGACTCAGCTGCCTGCTGCACGTCTGGCGAGCTGCCTACTAACTTGGACGAATCCGACACTTCATGTTCGAGCTTCTCTGAAGAACTGGTGGTCTTCTGAGAACTTGATGTTCTCTCCTCTTCTTCAAGAATTGATTCTAGTGCCGTCGACATTACCAGTAAGTCAACAGTTGGAGTAACAGTCGCTGTTAAGTAATCCTCCATGGCATCGATTTCCTCATCGTCATCCTCAGTAGACTCCAATCCTCCAAGAAAAGCTTCATCTTTTATCTCAGGGGACACATCATGTCGGCTTTCCTGGCTGACTACCAGTTCACTGTCTGCGAAGAAAGGTGTCAAAGTAGATGGTTCATCCACATTATGCTGCTGTGCATCTGTTATTTCTTTCTCTGTAGCTACAACAGCCGAGAAGCTGTCGACAGTTTGAGACTCATCACGAGTGTCGACTACTGTCCAGTCTGAAGCTGTGGAACTCACCATGCTCTCCGTGCTGCTACACAACAATTTTGCGTCATGCAGCTGCTGTGCTTCAGCCAGACTCTCAGTCAACTCCTTTCTCTCATGTTTCTCGTGTACTACCAACTCAGTCTCTTCATGAGTTTCTTTCACCCTCTCTGGAATGTACTGAGACAAATTGCGTTCAATCTCTGGAGTCACTGGTTCCGTGGGTTGAAGTTCTTGTTCTTCGGTCAGTTCAGTCTCTGTGCGACTTGATTCTATCAACAGCAAAGGTTCTGCGGCCATTGCTGCTGGACGATCAGAAACCGTACTAGTGTCATCTTCCTTAGCATGGTAATCAGTCGCTTGTCCAGATTCGTCTTGGTGAACAGTTGTTAATACTTCAGCATCTGAGCACGTGAAAGTATCTCCTGATAGCTCATGACCTTCTTCCACTTCATCTTTACATACAGTTTCCTCCTCTTCAAATGCACTAACAGGAGCACTTGTCTCTTCAACGTTGACTACGTCGTCGTCATCTTCAGCGTTTACTGAAGAGCACACACTTATTGATATCTGTGGCACAACTTCGGCGTATTTCTCCTGCTCTTTGTCATCCTGCACTTCAGCAGTGTCAACTGCATCCTGTTCTTCATCCGGTTGCTTCTCACCAGTCACTACGTCATCTCGACATGACAGTGCAGCACGATCTGCTGATGATAACTCGGAATCCTTATCAGCAGAACTAACTGCATGCACAGTTGCTTCGTGATCACCAGCTGATTCCAGGCGTGATGTATCTTCCAAAAGTCTGACTTTATCTGATGTAGCTATCATATTCAGCGTTTCCTCGTGAACAGCATCTGTATCTGGCTGCGGATACTCCTCCTGACTTGACTTTGCATCCACAGCAGCATGATCCTGCCTTTCTTCCATTTCTGCAGCTAGTGATATATCTCCAGTGTCCAACAGCTGAGGTTCTGTAACCATCCGCTCGTGAACTTTGTCAGCATCCTCTCCACTGGTGGTGACGTCATGCGACTGGAGAAGTAGACTGGCAGAATCAGCCGAGTCCATCAGATCCACTTCTGCAGCGTCCTCGACAGCCGCCGCCTCCATAGACACAGTTCCATGCTGACGATCTGATGGTGCAGAGTCACTCATGGCCGAAAACGTCTGCGGAGACGTGGAGTCTAAGTCGAAAGTTTCCTTTGTAGAAGGCGAAAAAGGCTCATCGACGTCGGTGCTCTCAGAATTCTGTTCTTGTTGAATTCCACTTGCAATAATATCTGAAAGTTCAGCCACAGTGACTTTTATAGAATTTGTCAGCACTCATACGATGCATAACAAGTTTTAGCGCTAGATGTAATATATACATCTTGTGCTTATGCTACGATGTCAGTGTCCATCTGTCTAGCTGTCTGTCTGTGACGGAAGTGCGTTGGTGCATTATAGCTAATTTAGGTTTCAAATTCCGATCCAAATTTACCGCGCATTGTGGTCGCGGGGAGGGGTAATCTAAACAACACCATCTCGCGCTATGCTAGCCACTGCTAGGCCCTCTTGTTTACTATATTTTGAGAAACAGCATAGAATAATTTCATCTATATTAACTAATATTTTTTACATCGATATTTGCTTTATTTGCATTATGTGTACAGTGTACACCTACGACATCAGTTCCAAAACATGAAAATATACATGCCACTAGTACAGCAGTCACATCTGCCATGTACCTCACTACCTTATCTTTTACATTATTCATATTATAAAACCAATAATTAAATTAATTAATCCTACAGGACACAAATGCTGATAATAGGCTACAATAGGTTGCATGGTTTCTTATAAACTTATAAAGACGTAGAGGATGTACTGGTGCAGGCAATGTGCCTCTACAGCAGTATGCCAAATTTACACGTGGCTGACAAGATATGACTTCCATTAGTCCCTGAGTGACTTCAGGTTTTTGTGGAATCACTGTACAGTCATAAGCCATTTCAGTCAGCTGAAAAAGAATAAGAAGAATAATGGTTCAGAGTATTTATGCAGCCGCTTTTTCTACGTAATATGGCTAATATGGCCAAAAATTATATAGTGCAAAATGTTATGTTACAAGTCGTAAACAAATAATAGTTTTTAATCATCAAAAATGCAAAATGCAATGTTCTAAGCTACAGAAATAAATCACAGATATTAGTTCAGCCAGCACCTGAGATCTTTTACTAAGTCAAAATAAAGGTAATGCAAAAACGATTTTAGTTACTTTTAATAAAAGTAAAACTAAAACTTAGTTTTGAGTAATTTTGCTTTCACTTTTACTTACTTAAATCTAGCAGTATGCCTTTCTTCATACTGATGTATGGCCTACAGCCTTACTTCCTTATTACTTAAGTTAACGTGAAAAACATATGCACATTTAAATTTTTTTTTTATTTTTGGTTCAAACATTTGGTACAATACAACTAGAAGTGAAACTAAAGTGAAATGATTTTTTCTACTCTAACTGAAAATAAAAGTAAAATAGTAAATGATTTTTATAAGTAAAACATCACTGATGATCACACTGGTTGTCAAACAGATACTGAATAGCTGCAATCTACGACAAGATGGAACAGGGAAGCAACCTGGCGAAAGGCAGACGTCATCGAGCTGTGCCATCTCAGAGCTTGATGAGCTCGTACACGTGACACCAGCACTGATGACACGCTGCTGTGCACCAGGCGATGAACCTGCTACACACACATACACACACACCAGACTTACCATCAACACTCTGCTTTATCTCACTCGCTGACACCATACAATAACATACTGTACCGCATCACGCCATACC
>Ga0209782_1002449_pt1 | contig 10348 bp, 9 predicted proteins | sample WorMetmaBAHAMAS1_FD_187390 | JGI IMG/M metagenome (GOLD analysis project Ga0209782, IMG submission 187390) | Marine gutless worms symbiont microbial communities from Max Planck institute for Marine Microbiology, Germany - Inanidrilus... | ecosystem: Host-associated > Annelida > Digestive system >...
CTATGGAATGGGGCTGTTAGACACTCAGGTGATCAGTAAGTAAGTGTTTTTCACATGTATTCGCTAGGGGGCGACACTATGGCGCCGAGCGGGCTATAGGCTAGGCTTTGCCACGCATTTCTAGTTCCACATATTTCGGCATTTTCGGTGGCATTTAATATTTTTTGTAGTAATTTTTAACATACAAACTACGAAGCACACATCACAATCACTTTGATTAACTGAATCAAACATATTCCTTCAATAAAGTTTTCTTCCAATTAGGCCTACATGTACTTTCCAGCTTTGCTGTAAATATACTAAATAACAGCTGTGCTATCAATCCCTTCAAAAACGTACCATGTCAGATTAATGTGAACATGCAATTGCGGCCTATTTCCGCATATTTTTGCCGCATATAACGTGATGTTATGATCCGCATATTTTTCAAAAAATTGCCGCATTTTTCTGACATGCCTAACAAGTATTTCTTCTTTATTTTCCTACTAGCTATATAGCCGCCAGCCCAATCCAGCCATTTGGGCTGGCGGGTATCCAGCTAGACCTATATAATTATTACTTCGCCCCCAGAAAAGATGCAATGTATTGTAATCACCATGTCTGTTTGACTTCCATTTTTAGTGCGAGATGTAATATATACAGCCACTCGAGATTCAGGGACTACAGCAGCAGCAGCAGCAGTGTAGCTCAGATGGCCCGGTGACCTGAGATGACCGATAGGCCTACTGTCATCCTGATCTACATTCAACTTACGCCTAAGCCTATATCTCACCACCACTGCCGCTGCCCTGCTGCTGCTGCTGCTGTTGCTGTGACTCATAGACTTCAGTTATGCAACTTTTTTTGTTACGACTTTTGTTATACAACATGGATCGACGTCGGACAAAACCTATTCCCATCTACTGGTGTCCAGTAGTGCACAGGCCAAATTTCGTCGCCAAACTCGAAGCTGTTTTCCAGTTTGAGTTTGGCGACATTGTACAAAATTGTAACGTGTGTAATTGTAATTGTTGACAGTGTGACAGTTGTTGACTGAAATGAGTAATGAATGCATTGCAGGTGTCGACATGCCAGAGTTGCTACCTTGTGGATATCTTGTTGGCGACAACACAAATATTGCTTTATCGCTTAAAGGTTGGATCATCACTGATAAATAATAACCTGTGTATTTATATTGCATTGTATAAACCGTCCCTTAGATTTTCTGGTCCAGGCATGTAAACAAGTCATTTTTGACATGCTAGGCAAACATTGCAACACTTAGTAACAAGATTTGGAAAGCAACTTGCATAGAATTCAAAGCAACAATTTGACAACTATTTTCTAACACTTTTTGCTGATAAATTTCTCCCAATCTTGCAATCAGCAAAACATTAGAAAAGCTATCTGACATACAAATGCATTTTGATATGAATCTGTATTGCTAGGTTGCCAAACGTAATGCTGAGCAGAGTCTGCGATAGGTGGAGCATACGACTTGCCGGCGACAGTGAATGCTAAGAGTGAACCGTGGCCGGCGAATACAGAAATTAGATGTCAGAATTATGCTATAGTCAAATAATGAAGTGTAATAACGACAATAAACATTACACGGAATGACAGGCAGAAACAATTATGTACACTGTGTCCCAATAAAAACTGGACCTCAACATAAATTGATATAATTCAACAAATGCACTTCCAGCGTGGGAATGCATGTCAATAGGACTGTTTAGGTTTTCTAGTTCTTATTGTTCTTACACATCAGGTGCTGGTGACAAGAGTGTCGATGCATTGGCGTTTGAGACTCTGATACCAAAGTCAATCGTACAGCGCTACGTGTCTCTACTGGTTGAACATCGTCGAATCATTCTCTGTGGTCCGAGTGGAACGGGAAAAACTTTTCTGGCTCATCGACTTGCAGAATATCTCGTCCTGCGGTTAGTTATTTCTCGAAAAATTTCATTCTTACAGCCATACCTAGATATTTTGAGATTATTCTAATTTTCTTGTCTTGTATTGTAGATTTTATGCAGCGAAACAAAAGAACTGTTAACTGTTAAGTGTTACTGCAACTTATTATTGCGTTTAAATCTTGGTTTTTGGATAGTGACAGTTTGGTGCACTGCAAACATGAGTGAAATTACTCTATGTTGAGCCCAGTTAGCACTATGTCAGTGGTCAAGTGTTTTCGTGTGCAACCAGCTACTTAGGCCAACGTAGCTTTCTACCTCTGCATGATGCAAACTGAGTACCGGCAAGTGAGCAGTGGCAGTGTTGTTGCTGGATCCGTGCATTTTAAGGTACTTGTTAAGATGTTGCCAGAGTCTCGGTATCCACTCCATGACGCTGTTGGCTCAAGGACCTAATATACCGAGAAGCATGATGCCTAGATTTCTATAATGGCACGTGGACCGTAACACTTTGATCCAACAAAATGCTTCAGTTTTTCAATGCTTGGGGAGTGCCAGCTAACATGATATGTTGACCTGCTTAATGGCCGTCAGACAGCTGTTTCTGTTGCTGAACTAGATGCAAAATTGCCAAAACAATGATCAGCTGTGTGGATGGTTGTACTGCGCAGTGCCGGTGAACCTCTGAATCCTGGCACTATTGCCACGTTCAGTGTTGACCACAAGTCCGGCCGTGAACTGCGTCAGTACTTGTCAAGCGTCGCTGACCAGTGCGAGCATGGCTCGGCGGAGTTACCATGTGTCATCATCCTGGACAGCCTTCACCACGTCACCTCGCTCAGCGAAGTCTTCAACGGCTTTCTCAGCGTTCACTATCAAACGAGGTCTGCATCTGCCTCAACCTGTTACCGTAGTTGTTGCATACGTTTGAAACAGAAACAAAATACTTTAAAAGCACGTTTTCTTCTAAGAGAAATGCAAATGATCGGAACTACCATGCTGCATACTAATCTAGATATTTTGTATACATGTAACTTGAAAGTGAAAATGGTGTTATGTTGTCCTTCACATTTTTTGATTATTACTGATATGTTAATACCTTGACTGAAAATTCAGTATTGACAACTATGATGATAGAATGCAGATTTGCTGGTTTCTCTTAATGTGTGTTTGTCGACTGTCTGTTCTGTCCATGGCTGGTATTGGTTGAGCAAATCTGTTTTCTGGGACGACTTGGTTTCTTGGTTCCGATAAAGGTTCCAAGACCAAGCTTGATTAACTAAAAGATGCATCTTTTGAAAGTAATTGTGATTTTTGTAGCTTTCATAACTGTGATCTACAAATGTTACCGAAATGTAATCAGAGTTTTTCTGTAAGGAAGGTAGATGATTGACTGATTGACGGAGTTGAGGTTTAACACCAATTTCGTCAAAAAATGCACCATTTCGGAGAAGCTCTTTTTTCAACCAGTAGAAGTAACATAGATGGCATCATCATTAGTTTTCTGCAGTTTGGTGCAAAGTGTACAAAGTGTGGAACGAATGCCTGTTTGGTTGGTGTGTGCTCAGTCCATACATCATTGGAACGATGAACCAGACCATGTCGACATGCTCGCCGACAGACCTGCAGCTGCATCACAACTTCCGCTGGGTGCTGTGTGCCAACCACATGGAGCCGGTCCACGGCTTTCTTGCACGCTTCCTTCGACGACGCTTCGCTGATGCCGAGGTCCGTGCCAGTGGCAATGGTGCCACAGAAGGTCAGCGTTCGACAGACAACAGCATCGTGGAGTGGATACCGAGAGTCTGGCAGCATCTCAACAAGTTCCTTGAGATGCACGGATCCAGCGACGTCACTATTGGTATGTGATGCCAACACTCCCTTTAGCGTAGCTACAGCAGCTTTATACATACCCCACAATGGTCTTCAATCTTTCCTTGTTGGGGGGCATTGAGCAGTGCTGTGATCTGTCCATCCATCTTTCTATATGTCCCATTTGCAAGATGGTTGCATCGTCGAAGGGCCCCGTCATTTGGCGGGAACCTATCGTTTTGCTGCGCAATACCTTGTTGTTGTTGATATAGTTGTTGCTTGAGTTATGGTTCTGCTGAATTTAACGGCCTCCAACCATTGGTGTGCTGCTTTAATTACCAAAAGAGCCATTTGGCACCGTTTGACTTTGGCTCAGCTATGTGGCTATCACCTGCATTCTGGTTTTGTTTCTGGTTATGCTATTGTTATTGCTTTGTCTAATCGTCTTTATGTGACGATTGTCAGAAGTATTCAATACTAGAGCTGTCTGAGCTGTGTGTTTATCACTGATTATTTGCTCTGGCAGTTTTGTTACGCCTTTGCGATTTTTTACGACTTACATGTACCATAGGTCTGGAATTAGCTAGTCCAGTTAACTTCCGTCTTTGGGAAGGCACAGCGAGTACACTAGACTACAATGGCAAAAGTTGGGAAGTAGTCAAAATATTCTCACTGGTGCATGCAGTAGCAAAAATTATTGCATCCTGTTGGCGTGAAATGCTGTTACTATTACATTTGCTGTAGGTTTAACTTTAGTATTTAATGACAGAGTTTCCTTGTAATTTCTATTAAATGTTTTGCACAGTGAATGATGTTGTATTTTAGGACCACGACTGTTCCTGTCTTGTCCAACTGATCGCACGTCAGTTCAAGTATGGTTCACCGACCTGTGGAATTATTCCATTGTGCCTTACTTGCTAGAAGCCATTAAGGAAGGTGTCCAGGTAAGCACTTTTGCAGAATATTTATTGATGCATTATGGAAATTGTGTTCAACACCTCCTATGTGTTTCTACTTCGTGTTCTGTAGTACTGTTAGCTGTTATTGCATAAGTTTAACAACCATCTGTTGCCTCCAGGTGTCATCAATCTTCTGTTTCTTGTGTCCATTGCATATTGCTGTTATTAGTCATGTCTCACTCTTCACTAACTTCTAGCTCAGTAAGTCTTAGTCTTTGTTCCAAATTTTTTTTTGAAAATTCTGCAAGTCTTCTAATTGCAAAACTGAAGTGTTCTGCCAGTTTTGATTGCTTATTGTAATTTATTATATGGTAATTTTATACCATGCATAAGTATTAATTATATAGTAATTAGAATCATTGTCACATGTCGATATTAGAAATTGTTAGTTTGCCACATTTAAATGCATCAGTTTATAAAAAAACAGTGAGGCTGAAATAATGCGGCGCGTGGTGCAAAAGTGGACCACTAGTCAGAAATGTGTTATATATATATCACAGCCAGTGTAGTGATACATTTAATAGTGTTTTCACACTAGAACGCAAATCACTTGATGCATCGCACGATTTGTCGGTGCACATGCGTGCATATGGTGAACATTTGTACAATACCTATGGAGATTATGAGGGCAAAAGTTGAAATTTTGCAACACCTGAACAAAGAACTGGACAAAAAATGGCATATCCCACCAAATATCTCAGCAAATCCTGGATTGATCTTCACCAAAATTTCAGCATTGGTAGAGGTAGACATGTGTATGGAGATCATTATGTTGACAAAAGTTTTGCGATATCCCAAGGGACGTTGCTATGGTAACGAATTATCTTTGAAAGCTTTTTGCAGATGTCGAAATTGACCGAGTTCACTCTTTGCTCTGGCATTATGAAACTGAATATCGCCTTGTCAATGCACACATTAAAATGACAGTAATGCCTCTACATCATGTAAAAATATGGTGTATATCGGTCCAGTATCTTTGGAGTTTAAAATGGCAGAATTTGAAAATTGTGCCACGACTCGGCCACAGTTTGACAATAGTCCTTCATTCGGCTCACTCGCATGACAAAACGGATTGTAATGTAGTATCGCAGTTTCGATTTCAGCATGTTAATCTATGCCACATAAAATTTGGTGAGATTTCGTTTAGTGACCCTGAAGTGTAATACGTAAGAAATTGTATGGCAAGCGTTGAAAGTTTTTAACACACTTAGTTCAGCTACGTTCACTAAGAGGTGGTATTGTTAGGCACTGTGATCAGTAATTGGGTGTTTTTCATAAGTATTCGCTAAGGGGCGACACTACGACGCCAAGAGGGCTATACACTAGGCTTTGCCACGCATTTTTAGTAATCTGCTTAACATGTTGAACTGTTTACGTTATGCTGTGAAAATCTGTTCAGACGCATGGTAGTAGGGTGCCATGGGAAGATCCGTCGGACTGGGTCATCAAGACCTATCCATGGACCAGCCAAGCCAACGAGACGTCGGCAGATAGTCCGCCGTTACTGCGACTAAGACCCGAGGACGTTGGCTATGACATACAGGCCGCTGCAGCTGCTGCAGCTGCTGGCAGCAAGACTTCCCCAGCATCTCTTCAGACTGAAACAGAAACTACCGCTGACCCTTTGGTGTGACTCTTGTCTTCTTTTCGTTGCAAGTTTAACCTTGTGCATTTGAGGAAGGCTTATAATTTTAATCTGAAGTAGTTACAGGCAGAATTGTTTCAGATATTTAATTATTGTCATAGATATTACCTTCCAGTAAGGCAGTATAGCTATAAAGAGTTTAAGTGGCTGCTAAAATCATTTCTGTTTTGTATGTAGTTTTTACTGAACATTGTGAAATTTGTGTTTAATTGGAAATATCCTTAATACTAACTGATTAACTATGTGCAGTCTTGTTGGTAACTTGCTGCATGAAGTCAGAACAAATCTGTCAATTTATATTTCATGTCAAAATATCAATTAATTTCTCAAAGTACTGGTGATTTTGTTTGGCTGCATGGAATAATAGTGAGATTAACTGACCTGAAAACTGTTAAACAGCAGATGTTGTTCAACAAATTGAAATGAGATTTGCAGAGAAATGCTAATTTACTTGAAAATATTTAAGAAAATGATAAATGTTATAGTATATGTGTGTATGTGCTTTGCAGCTGAACATGCTGATGAGACTGCAGGAAACGGCTGGGTTTGCAAATGCAGACAAATAGTCATGAATCTAGTAATTCGGTGGCTGGTTGGCTCTGATCAGCTGGATGAAGGCAGCCAGATAGGCAGAGCAACAGAATTGACTATTGACTGACCGTAATGCAGCTTGATACTTGTTTGTTTTTAATCATTTGTTGTTGATGTTGTTGTTGTTATTAGCAGAAATGGATGCAAACAGTATTTAGCAGTTACTGTGGATGACTGCAGAGAGTCATTTTGCTATCGTAACTTGTGAGTTTATGCGTCGTAGGATTCACATTATGGCAGACTAACACTTTCGAGTTGACAGCCAGTAACTTGTGCCTACAGACTCATGGTTTCTACACTGATGACCGTTTGTCTTGTCTAAAGTAGACCCTGTAGATTTGATGACATCACTGTTATTGTGGCGTGAATATCACAGCATGATGAGACAATTAAATGGTTGCATTGTGTTACTTGTGTCGTTGCGAGCATTACGTGTATCGTCTGATGTCTTGTTCACTTTGTGTTTTGCCAACTCAGGTAAATGATGGAGCTGTCATTACATGTATGGTTTGTCGGGCGGTCATCTAATCGCTCGTTCTCATCTATGCAGTTTGCAATGTTGCTCGACTGTGCATGTTTTTCGTACTGTACATCATTTTATCGTGATGATTGTGTTCGGGCTGTCGTTTTTGAGTTCTGTGGCTTTTTTAGCATCGACGATCGCTTGCAGCGTGTGTAGAGTCCATACATATGCGTGTCATTGTTTGATCATGTCAAGTCAACTCTCAAGTCTCCACGTCTCTGTAATATTACATACAGCCTACAGGCTGGTGCACAAAAAGCTGAGCCTTTGTGAGTCAAAAAATACAAAATATTTATACTTCATTAGGTAGTTTAGTGAAACATTTAATGTGTGCTGGGATTCATAATGATGATCATTTCTTACAGTTTTACAGCTGAGTACCTTGAAGTTTTTAAAAATTGGTCAGCATTTAGGTAAGTTCATTGGCGTCAGGGCCGGGGGGATGAGGCGGATTGATCCCCCAGTTTTAAATCCGGGGGGATAATCTCCCCACTTTTCAGGCAAAACTGCATGTAAAAATTACGTTACGTGGTCGTTAATAACTACTTACTACTTCCCTGCTAGGCTGCTTAGTTATTCCCGTACTTCCAAATACCCTCCAACGCCACTGGGTAAGTTACTTACAAAAGTGTAGTTGCAGCTTTTTGACTCACTTTCCCAGTTTTTGTGCCACCTTAGTTATGGTTTGTTAAGTTTATTTACACATTCTGACATTAAGGCGTATTAACATGACAGACAGTACACCTGTAGTGAGCATTGTTGTAGCATTACAGTTTATGGCTTATGACAGTCATTGTCATTAGATTTAATCAGTTTTTAATGAATTGTGAGACGCACGATTAACATACTGTCTTGCTTTAGTTTATAACAGCTGTGACGTTTTCGGTTCTTTCATGTAAGTATTAATCATTATTTATGCATACTTGATCAGAGTTGCGTTCGTATCTGTTTTCCTGTAGAACGGTAGAACGAGTTATTTCGACTGTAGTAACCAGTAGTTACTTATTTATTTGTACTAACTGAAGGTAGAGCAACTGCAATTCTTTTTGCATTTTGTTATTGTTTGTTTTGATGTGTGGCCTTAGCGCAATCATGCAGTTTGCAGAAGTAGAAATGGTTGCGATGTAATTCTTTTCTTGTTACATAACTTTTTCATTGGATTTATGCTTGATTTTAATCTTGAGTTTGAATACTTGACTGGTTTTAGTTTTATGCAGTATTTTATTATGCATGTTCAACTAATGTCATGTTGTCTGTTGTACTGGGTATCGTTTAGCTTTAAACATTAATTGTTGAAGACGACAGATGCTTTTTTCTGTGATATTTCAAAACACAGTTGCTGTCAGGCCCCTTTCACATTAGAAATTAATTTCGAAATTTATGTATATTAGTTACTTTCGCAAGCAAATTTCTCGTGTGAACAGTCAACTTTCGAAAGAAATTTCAAAATTTTATTTTGCAATTTAGAACGTTAATTTTGCGAAATTTCACAGAAGAAATTTCAGTTATGGAGTGCTGTGATTGGTCAGTCAGCCAGTGAAACGTCGACAATGTTGGATTTCTAAAGTTTATTTCCAGTGTGAAAGTGCTTACTTGTGAAAGGAAATTTTTTTGGAAATTTTTATTTTGAAACAGAATTTTGAAATAAATTTCTAATGTGAAAGGGACCTCAAAGACATGATATTACTTCTAAAATGCTTTAAACATTTTTGTATTTTATTTAAACTTTTGCAAATGTTGACGTCTAAGGTTAGTTAAAATTTCAATATTTTGACATAAAATTTCAATTTCTCTAAGATTATATGGCGAAATTTATTCATAATTTTATTTAGAAAACATTTACAATCGTGTCCTAAGCTAAAAGTACTCCTGAGTTCTTTCGATACATTTGGTATTGGTCAAACATTTTTTGTTCTGCTGTTCAGAGTAATTGTCTGTTGTTAATTACATAAGCATGTGTTGAAAGTCATTATCGGTACCAAGACGATGGCATATGCCGGTAGAGCCTCTATTTAGATTACTAGATTTATGGGATATTCGATAAGACGAATCTGGATTCGGATTCCATGAATGTATTAGCGATGCGCACGTGTAAACGTCGTGTACACGTTTACAAAATTACCCGATAGGCACATCCCACTATGTATCCGAATCTAGATTCCTAAATCGAATATCCCCTTAGATTACTCATATGACGATTTTGAGGTTTTCCCCGTGTTTTGCCCCACAGCATGGCATACCCGGCGTGGGATCCACAATTAAAAAAGATCTGTAACAATAAAAACTGTGCGATTTGGTGTAGAAGAGCATGTGTGCCAAATGTCAGTTCGATAGTGGCAGGGGGATGAGGTGAGTATCCTGCTGGGATTGCAGCGACTGGGCGATGCTTACGTTTTCTAGTTTAGATTAGGAATAGTTAGCAGACAGCTAGAGCACCGTTAGCACTGCCTTGTTTCTGTAGGCCTGTCGTCGACAGGTGGTATGAGACTTTCGTTCAATTCGCATCGTATGCTGCTGTTTTCGTTCACGTTGTTTTGCTGCTGTTGTGTTGGTCATGTAACACCGTGTATAGACAGAAAACTTTTATTTCTCTTCAAAGAAATCTTTTCGATAGTGATTCCTGAACACGCTTCGGTGATAAATAGGCCTATTGCTGTTTGCTGTAGGTATTCATCTGAAAGCAGAGGTAGACAGAATATACTGCCGGCGATCACAGTTTATATAAATATTATGCACACTTCCCTCAGTAAGTAACACGCAGCATTTATAGGCCCATGTTTAGCGTCAGGATGGGCCATAGATAGGCCTAGACCACCGAGACCCTCCAACTCCCGGGTTTGAGTTGACGGCTTTAGCCAAGGGCGTCGATCTCACAGGATTATTGGGGGGACATAAAAGAAGACTGGGGGTCTGGGGACCCCAGCGG
>Ga0209782_1002450_pt1 | contig 10347 bp, 9 predicted proteins | sample WorMetmaBAHAMAS1_FD_187390 | JGI IMG/M metagenome (GOLD analysis project Ga0209782, IMG submission 187390) | Marine gutless worms symbiont microbial communities from Max Planck institute for Marine Microbiology, Germany - Inanidrilus... | ecosystem: Host-associated > Annelida > Digestive system >...
CCTACTGGTCATGACTATAACTGCCGTTCAGACCAGCTCTAACACTGAACGTCACTGAAACACCCAATAGTACATCGCAAACCCCGCCTCTGCGCCCCAGCACCCGGTAGCACGAAGGAGTCGTCTAGTCTTGGCGTCTGCCGTCGACTAGGACTGGTCGCAACCAATATCACGCAGCCCGAGGATAACGTTGGAGTAAGGCTGCTGCGTTATAGCGTCCATTATACTAAACGAGTACGACGTCATCCACAAAACCGGAAGTACATTACATAATGCAACGCCGCCAGAAGTTCCGACGTGCGGTTACAGAGATATGCATGCGGATAGACAGACAGACAGACAGACACGCTCATCACAATTCTCCGCTCCCATACCGCGTGGACGGAGTAATTAATGATGAAACCGCATCAACGCAAGTCAGTGTCAGAGCGGATAAACTTAAATTCCACAAAAGCAATTTCCTCGTAGCATCCTCGTTGCATCCACGCGATATCCTCGCGAGAATGTTGCTAACATGTCACGAGGAAATCGGGCGTGTCGGACGTGTCGGCGAGGATGCTACGAGGAAACTACTTCCGTGGAATCTTAGCTATACCTTGAGTTTTGCGCCCGGTTTCAGAATCATGTTTTGACCGAGCGGGTAGTCGGCTACTTCTTCGCCGTCGGCGTTGCGCTTGAGGCTCCACCCACTCAGGTTCTCCTCCTGTCATTCGTACACACGCAAACGTACAGCAGATGACGTCAAAACTGTAAAACAAGTAACTGATATCCTATGTTTTCAAAGCCGATAGGCCGATAGTGGAATAATGAAGCCCGTGGCCCAATGTGGAACCGAACTACTTCATTATTCCGTCGATTTACGGATACAAACGCATACGAAAATATGGGAGACTCGCCACAAAATATCCGTAGATATACAGATCTTTTTCACAGTGTAGAACGTGGAGTTGGAGCACAATAACGCAAGAGTATAATCTACTACGCGGCATGCACGTACCTTGCGTCCAGTGTTCTCCAGCGTGATGAACTTGCCGTCAGCCGAGCAGTCTCCGATGCTCGTCGGTCCCTTGGCACTGCGCGAGTGCGTCGTCTTGGCCGACATCTCTCCCTTCACCACCGACCTCACCGTCGCCGTCTCCGCCGCTACCGCACCAGCAACATCAGCACCAACGTCAGCATCCAGACAACGGTAAAAATAACCGACCGGGTACATAGCAGTTCGCAGCAACATCGTACAGGCAGGAACTTACGTGCCATATTGGATCACTGCCACCCGCCAGATATGACATTTCCGCCTTTACCACAGCTAATTAAGGCTGGTACTCGATTTAGCGACCCATAAGGGATGCAAGGCTGAGTTGGCCTAGCTGGCTTGGCTACATACCGAGGTGATGATATACCCGCCCGAAGACGGTCACCCATCCCATAATAACCGGGCTCAACGTAGAGAAACTTCGTTCACGCGATGAACGACGCTACCACTGCGCCAAACCACCAACAATACCAACTAGAATAATACCTAGTCGTATCGATATGCAAACCCACGCTGCGCCCGTGTAGTTTGCACTTGCTAACCTGTGACCTTGTCCTTTGACATTTTAACCTCGGGTTAATGCATGCTGACGGCCTGATAGCTGCCATACATTTACCGGCTTCGGAGTTGACAGCTCAAGTCGTTTTTCTTTTGGAACGCGAACATGTAATAGTACATACTGTCACATACTGAGGTGATATACCACAGAGACACAGAGAAAGTCAGAGACGTAATTGTTATTACTACATGTCAATGTCAATGTCAATCAAAATGTTTTAGCGTGGCTAAAATAGCAGAACTATTACGAAGTCCACAGAGGCGTAGTAGAGTCGCAATACAAAATCAGGAAATGACTGTCGAAAAAGAAATGTTTTTAGACGTTGACGGAAAACACGCAGGGATGGAGATGACTGAAAGTCAGTTGGCAGTGAGTTCCATAGGAGTGATTCAGCGACTGGAAAGGAGCGTCGACCGACGGTTGTGAGCCGGAACGGCGGCACAAGCACCAGCTGTGACGATCAGGAACGAAGTCGGTGGCGACTGGGTAGGTCGGAGACGCGAACTAGCTGGTGTAGGACTATACATGCGTGTGTTAAAGCAGATTGAGAAGTGTATAGTGACATGATGACACAAACCTCCCTCGCCGATAGTTGAGAACGCCTCGTACATGCTGTCGACGACTTGACGAAGGCCGCTCCTACGACAATACAGACCACTGCTAGTAAGCAAGTAAATACGTTTATATATAAGTTAAACTCACTCTACGATGTATTTGAACGAGGGTCTAGAAAACAAGAAAGAATGTTGGTTGTTCACAAAATATGCACAGTAATGTCACGAGTTTGCAAAAAAACACTAATTGCATTTTCAGTGCATTACGACAATCAGTTATGTGAACTCCAACTTTGCTCACAAAGTTATTACGATATCAGCAAAGTAAAAACCTTTATAAGGTTTACCGGTATAGGAAGAATTACGTCCAAAACGGCCACAAACCAAAACGGCCACAGCCAAAACGGCCACAAGTTAGACCAAAACGGCCACACCGAGCATCCAAAACGGCCACAAACCAAAACGATGAAGGTATAAATTGACTAGGCTAGGCCTATACACATCAGCGGCATGCGCGGACGGGAGTACGGACGTTTCGCCGACAGACGTTACGCCGACAATGTCGAGGATGTCGGTGTCGTGGAATGCGGTCTTTATACAATTGTATGTGTCGGCGAAACGTCCGTACTCCCGCGGACGGACCTGTTCTCCTCTCCCTCGAGCAGTTTGCGGTAGGCAGCGATCTCGAGCTCGAGACCGAGCTTGGTGTCCATGAGATCCTGCAGTTCCTTCATGATGGCCTCCAGCTCGGCCCTCATCTTGGCCACGTTGCCCTGAAGCTCGGCGCCCTCGTCCTGCAGCTGACGCTCACGTTCCTCCTTCTCGTTGCGCAGATCATCCAGCTCGCGCTGAAGAGCGTCGTTCTGTCCACATACACGCAGCCCCTACCTACTCAGCTCAACCGAGGAAATAACAGACAGCAGACTTCGCCCCGCTGCGCAACCAACGACGTACACTTGCTGATCGCTACTGTTGAGCAAGATTTGGCCGGAAACTTCGAATCGATGCAGTATAGTTTCGGTACGAAACCGGAAGTACATAACGTTTCGCAATCCGTCGGAGGAGGACCGAGCCACGGCCACGGGGAACACGCACAAAAAAATTAATCTTTGGTGAAGTTTGAGTTTGGCCGTGTGGTTTCTGATATACGCAAGTGGACAGACAGACAGACAGACAGACAGACATACTGTACTTATCACAGTACTTTGCACCCCTTTTGGGGCGAAGTTATAACCTAGCATGTGCATATTGCCGTCGCCGGGAGTATGCATTACTCTATCGCATAATCGCAATGAGCGAGGTGTAATGGACCTGGACTGTTTAAACACATTACGTTTGTATTTATTTCGAAATTAAAACACGAAAAAATTGTCTTAGCTCACATCGATTAACGACATATCTTATTTTTTCAGCACTTGGATAACTCCTCGCGACCTCTGCATGACTAAGCCAACATGACGACTAACACTGTAGTCGTAGTATGTTTTCGTGAAGGTTCTTTCACACCGCGCGCGATCCGGCACGGCACGGTACGTACGGCACGGCGCCGCGCGGCGCCGGATCCGGTGTGAAAGAACCTTAAAAAATATATAGCCCTTTCGGCAACTTTTGCCGAGCGGGCTAAATCAGCAGTCGGCATTGAATACGCTCACAAACAGACAGGCAGACAGATAGACAGACAACTAGTACGCTTAAACTCACCTTGTTCTCGAGATCGTTGAGTTTGCCGCGAAGATCTCCGATCTGCGTCCTGAGTCGGGTTGTCTCCTCTTTGCTGTGAATGGCGTCCATTGCACCTCGCGTCGCGCCCGTGCGAAACTCTTGCACCTACAAAGTAATGACAATCACAATTAGCCAGAAATTCAAACGTAATTGTCAAGTAGCCGCGTCGCCGGAATGTTGTACGAGAATACGTAAGACGCTCGGTCAACTAGGCCAACTCAGCCTTGCATCTCTTTGGGGTCGCTAAATCGAGTACCAGCCTTAACTGGCTGAGGTGTAGGCGGAAATGTCACCTCTGCCGGGTGGTAGGTAACACTCTGTGATCCCACGTGACAACTGAGTTCCCGTAGCGGTGACAGCATGTTTGCTATCTGCTATACTCCGTTTACTTACTTACTTACAAACAGTCGATGGGGCAGCTGCCCCCCACCGCCAAATAGTCTCCAAAGTGGATACCGACATCATCGTTGACAAATTTCCGCTGTGCACTAAGAATCTGTGGAGCTATATATAGAACTGACGAGTCGTTGAAGAGTAGAGTGAACCTTGAGGTTGTAGTAGGTCTCGACGTCGTTGCGCGTGTCGTCGAGCTTCTCGTCGTAGACCTGCTGGATGTCCCTCAGCGCCTGACCCATCTCGTTCTTCCAGAACTCGCGGTTCTCGTTGGTCGTGTCGCGGTACGCCAGCGCCGCCAGCTCCTTCAGCTCCTAAGCATCACGCGGCCGCAAACGCGCCACGCAATCGTACACATCCGTCTCCGCCCCAGTCTTCCCCTCTCCTCTGATAGACAACATCTGAGCTATGGTGTTTGTCTGGAGGTGAGAGGGGAGATTATCAGAACTGTTCTGTGTTGTATTGCATACGACAGTTGTGCACAAGCCTAGATTTAGTTGTGTTTATCTGTGTGTATTTTGTGTTTTTGTTTTTCATACTGCATATATGTTGTGTTATTGTCAGCACAGTGGGGTGGACCTAGTAGGATTGAAGCCTAGTCCTTAGGACTCTCTTCTTTCAGTGTTATGACACTGTTGGTTGGATCTTTTGACCCGTGAAACCCGTACCCGATATAACCTATGTGTTGGGAGGGATGTTAAACCTTGCTCAATTGCTCCACCCCAGTCCTGTTCTGCATGCCCCCTCCCATTGCCCCGGTGAGTGAGTTCGAGTATATATACCGCGGCGTCGAATCAGGGCTGCGACTGCGAGCCCCTATTTGCGTTGCCTGACGGACTATAGCCGCAAAAACTGACGTCATCCACAAAACCGGAAGTGCATAAAAGTACATAACTTATTCCGTCGCCGATTCGCCGCACAGAAAGACCGAGTCAATGTCATAGACAACATGCACAGAGAATTCGGTGTAGTTTAGACGTCTAGTTCCTGAAGTATGCGAGCGGACAGACATACAGACATACGCGCTCATCACAATATTCCGCTCCACTCCGCTACAAGGACAGGGAAGTAATCAGCGTCAACCAATCAATAATGATACGTCCATCATAACCACAATGGTTGTTGGATGCCTGGACTCATCCAGTCAAATGACTGTGTTTTCAGACAGGTGCGTAGGTCTATTGTAGGGGTTACCGACTGAAGGTTTATACGATAAAAAATACTATAGCTTACTACAACTTGTCAGAGTTGGCACCCATAATGATGCCCACGAGGCCTTGAGCCAAGACGGAGGCAAGGTGTTGGGACGCTTCGACGAGGCGTCGACACCGCCGAGGTGCCAAGGCAATTTCGGGCACTTCCGGTTATCGGAGCAGCACGCCGATGGTTTCACTTGACTCGCAAGGTGTGACTTCCTATTAGTATTCTGTAGCGTGCAACGATTGTCTAAGCGTAGACGCACCATAAGGCCCATTGTGCAAAAACGTGATTTGCAGTCAGTAAGACTACTACGGGCGTGCGTATTGCGGCATCTTGCTTGGTCTCCTTAAAATCTCCAGTATGAAGAAGAAATACGTATACTTAAAAGTCAGAAAAGTAAACCATGGCACTTAAAGTTATGAAGTTTCTGGCCCACTACTAGCTGTCATAATGTGATTTGCAGCCAATGCGGACGTTGTTGGTTTGCAACTGGCGTGTGAGAACGAGAACCAAATGACGTTGTATATTACTACACGATGTCTGACATCGCTAAGTGCTGGTATTGACCAGCCAGCCAGCCGACTGGCGTGTCTACCTGTGTGTATTTCTACCTGTGTATCAAGGTGTTTAACAGGTAAGAGTATAATGACTCAGTGAGGCCTGTATGTGCCTGTGTGTGAGACAGACAGACAGAGAGAGAGAGAGAGAGAGAGAGAGCTATATAGAAGCAGTCAGTCAGTCAGTCGGTCGGTTCAGTCGACCGTGAAATATCCGTCACACGGTCTGTTTGCTCTGCAGTTTATTACCGGCCATCAGAACGCTGTATGATAGTGCTGGGACGATCGAGTTTTTTAACGTTCAAAGTACTCGGTTGAGTATCGGTTTCGCATACGACAGTCAAAACCAACACGACAAAAAGCCTCAGATAAAAAGACAATTGCTTATTACCACGACCGTTTTTTTTCTCCGCAAATCAGTTTTGGTTGCACTCTTTATTATTTCCTTCCTTGTCTTGGGTGGCGTGCGGCAGCTTAATGAAGTTGGTTAGCATTTGTCGGACGTATCGTATCGTATCGTATGAAATGTAGGCCCCATATGCACACAGTTAGCGTAAAATCAGGCTTACGAAGTAAACGAGTGTGTACGAACCTAAAAAATAGGCCTAAGTTACCAACTTCTGATATCTTCGAATACTCTGCCCAGCTCTATATGGCTGTAGCAGCAGTGGGCTAATAACTGGATGCCGAGCAATGCGATGTCGCTGCGAGTGAAAGCCTACGTTATGTTGACTACAATAGAGAGCGTACTGGTCGGCGACATGTCGCCGTTGTCTGTCCCACCGGCCGGCGCCAGTCTTTATACATCACGCACCTGCTCGTACACTGTAAAAATATCCGCGGATATTTTGTGGCAAGTTTAACATATTTTAACGGAATCTGTTCCGCACGCGTTTATATCCGTAAATCGACGGAATAACGTAGCGCGGACCCACATTTACGGACACGAACGGTTCCGTTAAAATGTGTAAAACTCGCCACAAATGATCCGCGCATATACGGGTATTTTTTTACAGTGTAAGCCGTCGGCCTGTTTGGAAGTGGTGGGCGCTCGACGTCTAATTACATGTTCACAGCGGTCACCGTTCACCGATTACGTTATAGGCCCTACCACCTCAGGTCGCCGGCCGGACCATAGCTCATTAACAGTGTGAGACGCCGCCGCACGTCTCAGCCACCTTGAACTTCGCTAGTGCGGTATTCGGGCACATTTAACAACGCAACTTGGAGCACTTGACTGCCATAAAATGACAAACCGCTTTAGCGTTCGAGAAATTCTCGTTTCAGCTGACGGCGAGATGAAATACCGTCGTGTGTGAACACTGGTCGGTCGGTGGTCACTGGTATTGCAATATGATCTTTTTGGGCCCATTCCATGGGGCCATAGCGGGCCCCTCTGTCACGCGTTGTCGTTGTTGTTGTTGTCGTGGACATCGCACGCCGCCTGCGCTATAGCTATAGCTGGCGTGCGACTAGCGACACCTGGTGACTGGCAATGTAACGGCGGCTCGCAGTAGCGAATGGGCCCAACATTTTTCAAATGCTTCTTGTTCTTACTAATTACTAATCACAGACCTACTGAAGGCACGCTGTCAGTGTCACATAATGGCGCAATGAACCATCTGTGCCTGATCTACTAACAGTATTTCACGGCCGCGACGTGCATAGCGAACTGTAGTGAAATTCCGTCACTTTCACGCCTACTGATAGGCCTACAATTTGTCATAATTTTAGTATTTCAGGTCAGCCAACTCAGCCTTTTATCCTTTTGGGGGCGATAAATGAGTAGTAAGGTGAAATCGGATGTGTGCTACTGTTCATACGGTTGGCGCCATCTGGTAAAAGATACGGAGGTAACCGCAGTCCGGGCGGAAAGTAATGGCAGCCTACCACCGGGTGAATGGCTTAGTTACCTGCGGGCTGACTGCCTGTATGCTACATTGGAATCAGCTCTGGGCCCAACGCTCGGTAACAAGTATGGGTGAACTTTTTTTACCTTTATTTAAATATCTAAACAAGAGCTGTAAGCACATGATTTGGGCAGAGGCACGCGATTCTTATTTTGTGGACAGAAGTTTTGTCTAAAATATACAGAAAGCGTATACGATGACATTTCCGCATAATTTAGTAGTAATAATATACTCAATCAAAGAACACAGTGAAACTAAGTATTTTCCGCGTGAAACTGGCTGGATTCTAGACTGCTACTCAGGTACGCAGGTGCGGCGTGTGATAATATAGTGCACCTGTAGTGTACCTGTTCGTGAACTTGTTTGAGGAATTCGAGTTCGTCTTCGAGCGCTTGTCTTCTGTTCTCGGCGTCGATGTGCAGCAGCGTCTCGTTGTCGAGATCCTGCACACACACACAACACCACCATCACCACGTCATCATCATCGTCAGCATCAGCAGCACCATCCTTCAGCGCAGTGGCGTGACCGCGGTTTTCCGAGGCTAACCAAGCTGGAAGCGGTTTAGCGGTTTCGAGGAATAGATTCATTTGGTTGGTATAACAATTTACGTACGATAATTCATAAATCACCAGCTTCTTCTGATGAAGGTCTCGCGATGAGACCAAAACGTCAAGGTAATTAAAGAATTTGGTTGTGATTTATGAATTATCGTACGTAAATGGTTTAGCGGTTTGGTAAAGGCAGGAACATCACCTCTGCTGAATGGCAGGCAGCACTGTGTGTGATCACATACGGCATCTGAGTTCCCGTGGCGGTGAGGCACGTTGCGAACGGCTATACCCGGTCACTCTACGTGCACTTTACTTCACCACTTTTCGGCGCCGGAAGCAATAAAGTGCACGCACTCCACTGAAACATGCCAATAGTCCGATTTTCGGCTAAATAACTCGAGCTTGTTTTTTTTCTGCAGTTTGCAAAGTGACAGCCAGCAAATACAGTACAAAACTGTTACTTTTGGATCATTCGGCAAACTGCGTAAAACTCATTTTTGTGGTTGTTAGTCACAAATATTTTTGAGAGGCTGATTTGCACCCCCCCCCCTTACCTGTTGTGCCCAGAATAAACTGCACTCGTCTACGTCTCGTTGCCTTAGTTACGCCACTAGTTCAACGTGCTCACTTAGCGAAGCCAGTCGATCTGTGAAATGTCATTACTCCGTTCTCGGCAGGTGAGTGAAGTAAGTCTGTCTGTCTGTCTCTTCGCTTGTCTGCTCTCATGCATATCTCATAAACCACACGTCTAAACTTCACCAAATTTTCAGTGTGGTCTCCTCAGGCAACGCTGCAATACGTTTGTACTTCCGGTTTTGTGTATAACGTCATTTTTTCATTGTATGAACCCAGTGGAGGCGTGACGCTTGCATACAGACTAACAGCTCTGCTTCGCGGTATTGGATGAGTCGTGTCCTATTATGACGACAGGCTGCAGGGCTAGATGACTCTTTCGTGCAAGGGGTGCCGCGTGCAAAAATTGCAAATATTCGTCATTGTTTTGTTGAATTTGTAAAGTGGGCAGCTATAATCGACATTCATGAGCCACTGTCACAGTCAATTAAGCATGACAGTATTGAGCAGAACAACCAAATATTATAACAGAATATAACTGTTTTCATGCCAGTCGACGTTTTATGATAATAGGCAAATAACTATATAGAATTCGGGCAAAAATTATTGAGATGACAGAATCAGACAGATCCGGGAAGGGTTATGGATAGGTGGCAGCGACTTGCAAGTTGCAAGAACATACTTCTGAAATTAATTATTATTTTGTGGCTCTGCACTACGTGCTTTCAATTACCTGATTTATAAGTAATAGGTCCTATTTTTCTTTAAAATTATTGAAATCAGACAATGCTTGCTCACGTCATCACAAAAGTGTGGGGGATACTGACATTGAGACACATAGTGCAGGCTTATATTCCTGGAAGCTCTCACTTAGTCAGAAAGTTTGGGCGGGGGCTCATCTCTTGGAGCTAAGCCGGGCTGACTGATAGCCTCTAATTAGCGTGGATCAAATTTTGAACTGAAGTTTAATATTATAATCAATGCTATGCGTGAAGACATAGCCAGACAGACCCATAAATACGCAGTCGTAAATAACAGCTATATAGGCTATCAATGGCGGATAGCGGGGGAAGGGGCGGAGGGGGCATGCCCCTGCCCTTATCGCCACCGGATGTAAACACTAAATGGCGCTTTTCAACAGAGCTAACAGGGCGTGGCTGGTGTTTTAGTTCATTATATACTGTATAGCTGTAATGCTAGACATCAACTCGTATTGCTTTTTTTCCTAGTAGACGGTTGTTGCCATATTTTTGTGTTAGTGACTTTTTATTGTATATGTTAGCAGGATTTCCAC
>Ga0209782_1002451_pt1 | contig 10345 bp, 8 predicted proteins | sample WorMetmaBAHAMAS1_FD_187390 | JGI IMG/M metagenome (GOLD analysis project Ga0209782, IMG submission 187390) | Marine gutless worms symbiont microbial communities from Max Planck institute for Marine Microbiology, Germany - Inanidrilus... | ecosystem: Host-associated > Annelida > Digestive system >...
TGATGTTTGTTCTACACAGTTGAACTCTGGAGATAAAAGATAAAAGACTAGTTAAGTAAGTGTTTTTCACAAGTACTCGCTAGGGGGCGACACTGCAGCGCCGAGCGGGCTATACGCTAGGCTTTGCGATGCATTTTTCTAGTGTTATTTTTTTACTATGAGCAAAACTATCTCAGTATCTACTGGACCAATTTTCACGATCTTTTCACCAAACGGAAGGTATTTGCGTGAAAAGTCCGGTATGACACAAAATTGGTTGCCATGGCAACGTCCCTCGAGGAATCGGAAAAACTGGACCTGATCAAGAAAATTCACGCAAATACCTTCCAGTTGATGAAAAGATCGTCAAAATCGGTCCAGTAGATACTGAGATAGCTTTGCTCATAGTAAAAAATAAAGAAAAAAAGAAGAAATTAACGCAAGCAAATATCCCTTACGGCAAGTTTGCTGAGCTGGCTAAAAATGGGGCAAAATTACCAACCCCCATGCACTTATCGCTCTGATAGATCTGAAATTTTTTTTTCAATATCTCAAGGGATGGCAGTCGATAAATATACCTGTAGTCGGCGGGTTGGACTGGCTGCAGTTTCTGGACGTCGCGACGACGAGCTGGCATAGTCTCGAAACGCGAACATCTCGACACCTCGGATGTATTGTCATCATCAAAGGGAGAAACAGCATCAGCTGAGCCCAACCTCGGCAGATCATCGACTGGAGTCATCCTCTGCTGATCCGCCGGTGGACCGGAGTTCGAAGGACCGCTGATCTCTCTCAGCCAGCTCTCCAACGACATTGCACTAGCACACACGCACACAGACAGTACACTATACGATGTACCGTGCATCCTAGTGGTGTAACGGTTTGGGGGGGTGCCAAATTGGACTTGTAATTTAGAGGTCGCAGATTGAACTCTCGAGTTGATTGCATGGCACAGTGGTAGAACAACAGTCTCTGGCCAGTGAACTTTCTGTTTTGCGCTCGACCTGCAGCTGTGACCATCACTGTGAGTAAACCGTCCGCTACATATCAGCCAAGAGCCAGCCAGGCCTACTCAGCCTTTCATCCTTTTGGGTGGATAAATACGTATTAAGCTGGAATTGGATGTGTGCTACCGTGTACGGTTTGCACCATCTGGTGAAAGCTACTGAGGTAACAGCAGGCCTGGAAGAAAGTAATGTCGGCCTATCGCCAGGTGGATGGCTTAGTCACCTTCGGGCCGACTGCCTGAATACCAGAATCAGCTCCGGACCCAACACTTGGTAGCGAGTACGGAAAAATTTACCCTTTTTAGTCGCGTCTCTTGCATGCTGCGAGGCGCGACTCAACCAGTCAGGATGCCGTGTGTGTCAGTCTGTGTGTGGAATTTCCGACCAACCCCTAACTCCAAGCTGGTTTGACCGATCTCGATGAAATTTTGCATGATGGGAGGTCTTAGGGGGTAGCATCCCCTAAAAAATTTTGGTGAACTTTGGCCCACTTTTTGGGGAGCACAAATTTCCGATCGCGGATATCTCCGGCATTTTTCAACCGATCGCCACAAAATTTTGCATGGTTGGGAGTTTTGTGGAGTAGCATCCACTCCCCAACTGTTCCACCTCCTCCCCCCCCCTCAGAGGCGCGACAATATACCGCTAGGTTTTCTAGTTTAAGATTCAACTCCCGGCAATGTTGCTGTCAGGTAGCGAGCAACCTTGGGCAAGTTGTTCGTCCACACGTGCCTCTGTCTCCAAGCAGCATAGAATGGTACCAATCCAAAGGCAGTCATGCTCTACGGCTGGGAAGGTAACCGTAGGTCTGGCGATGCACTGGTCATGTGCCACAGATTTAAGTGGTTTATCTACCTATATACTGGCTCAAGGCCTAAATATGAGATTTACTGACTGAGTTGAATTATTACGTCCCGCTCGAGACACAAAATAGGCAATTTTGGCAATGTTCTTCTCAACCAATCTCTTGGATAGTACTAAGAAAGCCCGAGTAAGGGAAATAAGCACCATACCTACACTCCTCATAAGATATAGCACTTGGTACTTTAATATACCATCCAACGATCTCTTCTGGAGCAAGTGGAAGAAGAACAGTGGAAAAAGGAGCGATTGATCCAGGTTCAGCCGTTAAAACGTTAAAACCACCTTTATGTTTTTTCTAATAATTAGTTAGATTAGTCCAGAGAGACAGAGACAGATGAAACGATAAACGGACAGACAGATACGAACATACATACAATTAACATTGTCGCACAAGCACAATATTATAATTATACATCGGCTGGTCCACTATTAATTCTAAACCTTAACATACACAGTACACACACACACACACACAAACAATTTTAACTAACGCCAATCAATGTTATGAAAATGTCTTTTAAGTGCAGGCGGTGAATGCAGAGAACACAGAACATGTGGATGTGGAAGCTACCTTTGTCGAGTTCCGTCAGTGTTCCCCCTGCTTCCAGCCACCATGTTGTGCAGACTGTGCGGTAAGCGCCAATTTTCGAGGGATGCAATGGGTAGTGTTCTGAGTATAGCTGACGTTGATGCATGCAGCAAAATTTCATTAAATATTTCCGTTGAAAAATCAGCCCTACAGCAATGTGGCCAGTTCTCAAAAATTACTTTCAGCAATCTTGTTACTTCGTCCCCAGAGGGGTGTAAAGTATTGTGATGAGTATGTCTGTCTGTCTGTCTGTCTGTCCTTTTGTCCACTCGCATAACTCGAAAACTGCACGGCCGATCTTCACCAAATTTTTATGCATGTAGCTTACGGCCGTGGCTCGGTCCTCCTCTAGTGGACGCTGCAATACGTTATGTCTTTCCGGTTTCGTGGATGACGGTCCACTTTCACACAATGACTTTATGTGTATATTACTAAATGATTATAAAACACGTCAAGCATAACGGCAGAGATTCCATCCAAATTTTGCTCAACTATAAAGACCAGTAAGTATTCACTGGGAGTTGTGCAGCGAGGGCAAAGTGTGCTATCTACAATTGATGTTGTAATACAGCGGTACGATACCTGTCGTCCGCAGGTTGGAATAAAGTCTGCGTCTGTTGGACTCCGTGACGACAAGCTGGCGTGGCGTCGGATCGTGAAAATCGTGTATTATCATCATCAACAGGTAGAACAGCATCCTCATCAGTTGATTCGGAGGCTACTGCTGCTGGCAGTGACAGCGTCGACGTCGATGACACTCGGCGTCCTTCACCGACCAACACACGAGGCAATCGTAGAAGACAAACGTCGCCCTCAGTGACGGCGACGTCGACCGTATCGCCAAGTACGGTACTCGACCCACGTCGAGTACACAGAGAAAAATATATATTTAATTCAAGTAAAATCACGTGACGTATTTGTTTATATGAACGATATTGAAATCAAGTAAAAAAAGATTCACCTAGTAGGCCCCCATGCCCAAACTTAAATCAACGTATACGGTACTTGGCGACTACGGTACTTGGTTTATCCTTCAGCAAAATTTGGTTGGAACGGACGCATTAGTTGCAGTTCAGCTACACCGTGAAAAAAATATTCGTATATCTGCGGATATTTTGCGGCGAGTTTTCCATTTTAACGAAACCGTTCCGTATAGCCCTACGTTTGTATCCGTAAATTGACGGAATAATGAAGCGCGGGCCAACAATGCATATGCCATACTAACGTTGCGTATTTCTCGCCATCTAACATGACGTCATCCACAAAACCGGAAGTCTAAAGCATCCCAAGTTCCCAACGCCGCCAGCACGGCCATAGGTAACACGCACAGAAAATAAGGTGAAATTTGGACATGTGGTTTCTGAGATATGAGAGTGGAGAGACAAACAGACATGCTCACAATACTTCGCACCCCTCTCTGGGAGTAGCAATTATCATAGTCCCGCGCTACAAATACGAAAGACCATGTACTCCTGTCCGCATATAAGACAGTGCATAACATACAGATTAGATTGAAACATCAAAAACACCCTTTACTCTTAAGAGCTGTTCCAGACATATTACTGTTTATTGCTATAAGCCGAGCAGGCTATACGTGCTAAAATTTTACATGCATTTCTAATTATTTATGGACTTAAACTCCTTTGTAATTTGAACAAAATTAAGCCTTCGTAACAACAACTTTAAAATATTACTCAGTTTTGCTCAAAATGATGAAATGCTGCTGTGATCGGCCTGTTGGCTCATTTTTTATGGGGAGGCATTTTTGTCTTCCCACGCCAGAATTTAAAACAAGAGGGCCTAGCAGTGGCTAGGATAGTGCAAGATGACCCCTCCCCTTTTCCACCAGAAATCCCGGCATCATTCCATCCGACGATCCGGTATAAGGCGTTGTCAGTAAGTAGCAAAGACAAATCTATCCAAGCATGCAAATGTATCCGGGATCCATTGCACCCTGTGATCACAATGCACAAACGTCACAGACAGACGGACTGACAGACAGACGGACAGTCTGACATCGTAGCACAAGCGCTAGATGTATATATTACATCTCGCGCTAAAAATGTCTTCTCAGACGCGTGGCCACCGGGTGTGGAATTTGTCTTCCACTGCGTGTCACAGAGCTTACACACTGCAGAACTACGGAAAGTCTGTGAACTATAACAAGAGACCTAGCACTGGCTAGCACGGCGCGAGATGATCCGCCCGCAAGCAGCACGGCGAGCAGCACGGCCGCTGCAATGCGCGGTAAAGTGGGATCGGAATTTAATTGAAACCTAAATTAGCTATAATGCGCCAATGCACTTCCGACACAGATAGACGGACAGACAGACGGACACTGACATCGTAGCATAAGCGCGAGATGTCTTAAAAATGCATCAACATGTGAGAGAGAGAGAAGTTTATTCGCTAAAAGCATAAGGCGACTATTAGTACGAAACAAAGTGAACGAACGGAGACTGGGTCTGATGTGTTCGGCGGGGAATGACGGCAGTAGAGTCGGCAGTTTCATGAGGCGACCGGCTGACGACTCGTCGAGTGGCAATCTCGTCTCCAGATCCAGAAAAGACGACGGCTGCGAATCAGTCTCGGATGTGACGAACAGCTGGTGTCGCGGGATCCTTGACTGACTGCGGGCTGCAGCACATCAACAAGCACTCTTTCAGGGGCGAGGTCGTTGAGTTGGGGGCTGGGGTTGAACCACCCCATAGGGCCACTCGTAGAATTTGCACAAAACCGACCAAAATTATTGGGTACCCCTCCCTTTTGTTGCGTTGCACAGTGGTAGAACGTCGGTCTCTGGCCGGTGAACTTTCCGTGTCCCACGCTCGACTTGCAACTGATGGGTGACCAGTAGCCTACTGTTGGTAAATCACTCGCTACAGACCAACTCAGCCTTTCAGCCTTTCAATAAATGAGTAGTGGGCTAAAATCGGATGTGGCGCCATCTGGTGAAAGCTACGGAGCCGCAGGCCTGGCGGAAAGTAATAATTCAGCCTACCGCCGATCAACGAGTATGGGAAAACTACCTTTTTATACAACAAATGGGCCTGGCCTCTCCCCTGATCTCAGTCTCTGACAAACCGTTCTTTGTCAGCCACTATAAGACCGGGCAGGTTCACAGATAGGAGAACCCTTAGAGATAATAAATTAATAGTAAGTTCGTACGTCAGCTTAGATGCCGTTCCAGTCGCCCTAACACACGTCAATCAATTATCGCCGGTAAAAAAACTGAATAACTTGATCCTCCCTATAGGCCTACTAATAGGATATTCGATCTAGGAATCTGGATTCGGATACATAGTAAATCTAGATTTGAATTCGCATGGTAAATTGAATACAGCAGTGACGTAACATGACGTCAATGTTGGTTCAGTCCTATTTTGCACATTTTGATTATTTACAACCAAGATTCTGTTTATTTGCAGCAGTTATATTGCTACAAATGTCTTTCTTAAATCATTTATAATCGTTAGCATTCATCGTCGACGTCACGTCGCAAGTTAAACGGGATTCAAGCAGGATTCGTCGAATCCGGATTCTGATTCGTTAATAGAATGCACTTTGTTTACTGAATCCTTATTTGGATTCGCTATGGATCCGAATCCTAACGTGAAAACTGATCCTAACACTAACATCTGCGAGTTATGGAGCGTTGACGTGCCAGCCTGTCACCGTCCATGGCTGACCGCCGCTGCCATGATTCAACGCTTCTGCCACTCTGCAGCGACATCGCTGATGACGCTCTATCCACATCTCTGGTCAAACTGTCCGCTTTTTTCTTCGTCGCATTTGATCTGCTACCAGACGCACTCGGGCGTCCAGCCCTTATCCAAACCGACATATCTACAGCTAGCTATCGGTAGTTTTGGATTAGCATTTATACCATTTAACAAGATCGTTTCGCTTTTACGCGAATTACGTCACACGTGACGTAATCTGACGTAATATAATCAAAGAGATATAATAATATGCTGTGGTGATGATAAATAAGTAAAGTTGTCATAAAGCAGACATCGCATTTGCGTAGGATTATACGGTTTACCGGTCCAGTTACTCACTTCAGTCAGTTGTCATCATGCCAACATATCCGTTGCTCATGCATCTGGCTTAAATCTCTTCTCAACTTGAACTGGTTAAACCATAGAGCACGTAAGATGATGTTACACACGTTGGTAACAACTGACAAGGACATTACACGGATGCATGCTCAATGATAGGCGCAACGTTGATGTACTGCGCGACGCTGCTTCTTGCAAAATCGACCACATCGCACCGCCCACCGAGTATATTTAGGGGGCCTACCAGAGGCATGAGTCAGTATGACTGCACATTTTTCTAGTTTAGAAATTTTGGTCATTAGTAGTAGATTTATTGGGCCCATTCCATGGGGCCATAGCGGTCCCCTCTGTCATGCGTTGTCGTCGATGTTGTTGTGGACATCGATGCGCAGGCGGCGTGCGACAGTGGCGGCATGCGACAGTAGCGACACCTGGTGAATGGCAATGTAAAACAGGCAGCGTGCGGCGGCTCGCAGTGGCGAATGGGCCCAACATTTTTCAAATGCTTCTTGTATTTCTAGCATTTTCAGCTGATCAAGCCTCACTGCCTCAGGTTTCTAACCACAGCATGGGAGAATTAAGACTAATTAAGACTAATCTGGACAGATTCTCCAGAATTTTGTAGATATAATAACTGTCAGGATCAGCTACTTTCTCAAGATTTGTTTCATCTAGGGAGGAATTTTGACTTAAGACATTCCCTTCAGTTCGAAGCAAGAAGCTATAAAATGTTACAATCAGGTCCTCACTGATAGGCAAAATTGCAAAATTACAATCGTTTTCTACTAGAAATCAGCTCTTTTAAAATTGTTTTATGCTAGAAATCAGCACTTTTCCCACTGTGGGAGCTGATAATGCTCCCATGACCTCGAGTGATACGGGGATGTGACCCGGCTTCCAGCTTTCACTCTCACAACTGATATCCCAATAAAAGAACGTTTTAATGGCACTGCTGAAAACAGTTTAGCTTACGACTTGCCTTTCACATTATAAATCATCTTACTAGTCAAGTAACTAAATAATGACTATTAACCATTAAAATCTCAAGTAAGTATAAAAGCAAAGGTAAAATGCTGATCCAACAGACCATCAAGTTATGCAAACCAACAATGTAATGGTACAAACTAGCAATATGACTGCAAAGTGATATGACTAACAATAAATGGTAAAATTGCAAAGCAGTCTAATGGTCTAACAATACTCCACTTACACTGTACACTCAGGTGCATAATTAAGCACACTAAACAAAAATATGGTAATAAAAATATGCCAATACTTAATCTCAAGAGACTGATCAGTGTACGAGATCAGTTTCTCCGGGCACCGATAATGACAATTAAATTCAAAATGACCAAAAATACACAGAAAAATATAGTAAACACAAAATTTAATTGAACAATCAAACTGGCCACATCAATTTTTAAATGGCCTCTTTTTTCTACAATAACTCAGGTTGAACCAGGTACTTGAAATGAGCACATTTGGGGTCAAATGGTGAACATCTTAAGAAAGGACAATGTCCAGTATAAGTATCTACACTGAAAGACACAGGAATAGAAATGGTATTTGGTCTGTAAAAAAACTCTAAACATGTGCTCCATTTGTTCGAGAATTCTGCCCAACCTGAAGCAACTCCAGAAAAGAAGGCCTAGAAACACTAGAATTGGTAGTACACGAAGAAGCAATGGAGATCAACACAAAGCTAATTAGATTGCCTGCCATGCTGCCAGAACCTAAAAATTATGTAATTAAAATACCCGGCAAAAACCATATAATACTGCACTTAAAATAACAGTGTAATAGGCCGATCATATGTAGCATACAAGTACTTAGGCCTACTCTATACACTGACAGCTGTTTACGTGCTTAGTTATTATAAAATTTAGTTAAAACTGTTCGAAATAAATACTCATGGATTCCTCTATGCCATGGTCACATGCTATTGATGACATCGACATGTCACAGTTTTTAATAATAACAAAGCTTGGTTTTTAGTAACAAAGATACAATTTTAATAAAAGGTTTGTAGAAAAACAGGACATGGAGCAAAGATATTTGTTAGTTTTTGTTCCAAAACAACACTAGTTTCTGTCATCTTTAGCATACTTGTTGATCACAAAGATCAATGAAACTGTTATTGTCAAAAGCAGTTGCTGTGTTGGAAACTTTGTTTTCATTAATGCATTTTAAATGCAAATAAGATTGACATTATCATTCACTTCTCGAAAACAGTATGTCAGTTCTTCTTAATTTGTCTTGTAGTTTGTGTGCCTAATTTTTCAGCAAAAGTGGCTAGTCATGTCTTTGTGAGAAATTATGACAATTTATAATGTTATTATCCACATACAGTGTAGACATGTTTCATAGACAACAACGTAAACAGATTTTCAAAGTTTCATAATACTGGTTACGCCAAAAATGGCCGATCAACTTCCAAAAAGTATACAAAACTGTGAAATATAGCTTCAGGAAAACAATCTGAAGTATAGACTAACATAACAGTAGATACAGGTGGCAACATGAATTAAACGCAAATCCAAATGTTTTAAAAATATAATGTGAAAGACTAGAATAAGAGCATTCATTTTTATAATGTGTCTGTCACATATCACAAGTTACTGTAGGTAATGGAAACCAAGGGACAACTGCCTAATCCACATACACTGAAAACAATGCAATAATAGACGATTCTGCCCGGTTCTCAAAGCCATATTCTGATAAACTGTACCAAACACTGTAGTATCTTGGCATCCGTATGGCGAACTTCTTTTAAACATAAGTTGCCACACCACCCGTGGTGGCAGCTTGGCCACAGTCATAACCGGTGACTGCTTACATATGCACGGAGATGGCCCGAGTTGACTGGCACACCCTTGCCCGGTCGATGTCATGTGCTCTTGGCCGCCTGGGCACCAACACTGCTTGCGAGCTGCTCAGTGGCTTGTGCCCGGCTGGTAGAAGAGAAAGGCCAGCCGATGGCCATAGGTAACATGCACAAAAAATTTGGTGAAGACTGGTAGCATAGTTTTTGAGTTATGCGAGCACAGACAAACAAACAGACAGACAGACAGATATACTCATCACAATCCTTTGCAACCCTATTGGGAAAAGTAAAAATGGACACAAAACGAATATCGTGTGTGCATGGAATGTTGCATGAATTTTAATCCACTTTTTTGTCTAATTGGCCAGATTATTTCTGACCTCAGCCACCTCAGTCCTCCTTGACCGACACATTCTGCAGCCTCATATGTACATTTATCTACGTATAAACTAACATACTAACGTGGGCAAAACCTAGTGCCTCATCAAAACACTAATCCCGATGCTACCCATAACCCTAAATAATCCTACTAAACATAAACCGACAGAAATCACATAACTGAACTAATAACTGAGAAATACATACCCCTAACTCGACTAAATTATGCCAATCTTCGAAAAAGAAAACTACTGAATTGCAGACTGATTCCTAACTCTTATGCAATCGATAGCATCTAAGCAAAATAGCAGCCACATCCATCACAGGAAAAGAAACAATGTATAAAAAGGAATCATTGCAAATCGCCAAAACCATACTCTAGAATGACAAAACCATATAAACTGTTACTGTCATGCTGCTTCAATATATACACACATAAAGCACCGTCATAACCGCAGTAACATGTTTCACAGAGAACAGAGTTGAGTTGAGCAAGGTTTAACGTCCCACCAAACACATTATAGGTCATATCGGGGACGGGTTTTATGGGTCAAAAGACCCAACCAACAGTGTCAAAGCACTGAAGGAAGAGAAGTCCTAAGGACCAGGCTTCAATCCCATTAGGTCCACCCCACTGTGCTGA
>Ga0209782_1002452_pt1 | contig 10343 bp, 6 predicted proteins | sample WorMetmaBAHAMAS1_FD_187390 | JGI IMG/M metagenome (GOLD analysis project Ga0209782, IMG submission 187390) | Marine gutless worms symbiont microbial communities from Max Planck institute for Marine Microbiology, Germany - Inanidrilus... | ecosystem: Host-associated > Annelida > Digestive system >...
TTTACCGCGCGACGCTATGCTAAGCGCGGTATATGCCATCGTCGTGTGTCTGTCCGTCCGTCTGCAAATAATGCCACACGATAGTTTTTAAATGGGATGTTTTGTAAGTTGCAGAATTTCTACTGACCAGCGCGTCGCGCGGTCCCTCTGCCATAGCAGAGCCACTTGTGATGATAACGATCTATTTCATATGCAGTGATATTAAAATTAGGAAGCAATTTTTTTGTTGATGCAGATGCAAGGAGATAATTATGAAATATTGCATTGCTTTGCTAATATAAACATTAAATCTGAAACATGAATCACAGAGCATAAACTAGGAACTATAAGTAAACCTCAGGTTATGCCCGACAGGATAATACATCACAAAATTCACCTGCTCTTGAACCACTCAAACTTTATTTATATTTATTTCTAAAACTTCAAATATATGCATTACTTACGTTTAATATAAAGTGCCAGAGATTAACTTTTCTTGAAAGTGCCGCAGTCACTTAAAGCATTCGTGCTGTTATGTCATAGTAGATCGCTTGTTTACTAGTCACACTGGTGAGTCGGTTTGGTTATATATTCTGTTTCGTCATGAATATGTTTACATTGAATTTCTTTAAAAATTATAACCATATACATTAAATTATAACGTTACTTTTGGATAGTTTTTATTATAATTGGTTAGTACTTTTGTGTTTTACATTTATGGTTGGTTAGATTGAGTGCTGTGTGATGAACACAGTGATAATAATGGCGAGTTAATAACATTTGTTAGTGTTTATTTTGTCAACCCCCACATTAGATCAGTACCTGAAAATCGAACCTAACTGAATCGTCGATTTTTTTTTCTAAAAATTTATGGAAGTCATTCATATACTAAAAAGTCAGAATCATCACAGCACTATTTTAATCAGTGATTCATAAGTAATGGTGATGTTTGTTTCAGGCTGTGCTAATGTTTTGTTATTTGTTAATCTGTGATATTTCATTGAGACTAAAAGCTTATATTTCTGATGGCAGCTTACTTGGTATGCAGGTCCTGTGTTTGGGAATCGTGACTACTTTTCTGGATTATCAATATTTCTTGACACATACCCAAATGTTGGTGGAGAACATGGAGTAAGTTTGATGAATTTATTTATTTTTGTTGCAAGTTGTACATACATTTGTGTTTTGCATAGTGTTAATACATTTACTAGACTGCAGGTCAGTTGAAGTAGGAATAAAGAAATCATTTTAATTCGTGATTTGTCTGTCATTCTGCGAACAGGATTACTAAGAAAGTCGCATACATATTTTCATGAACCTTTATGAACAGGTATTTTGATATGGGGAACAGACATTTTTATTCTGGGGTTACTGACCAGTCTTGGATTTAAATAAAAATAAAAAAGCAAAATTTGACCAGCGGCACATGATATATTGCTTACCTGTGCCATGCCATGCAGAAATTGGAATCATCTGAATTTTCACCACTGTGCTGTGTCTGATTTTCTTATTTTTCACTTTTCAATCAGTTAGTTACTAGACTATAATTAAAGTATCTAGAATATGTTCTGGATCAGTTCTAAAATTTATTCAGTTTTCATATTCTACTTAATTGACAAATTTTATGAACATCTGCCAGTAACTTTTTGAGTTTTCCTGCTAACAGACAGACAAATGGCAGTGCAAAACAGTAGTGGCAGTCTTTAAAAAAAACAAACTTTGTGCCAAACTGGGAGTGAAACTGTTAGTGCATTATTTCCAACTGTGAGGTATACAGTATGTAGATAGTGGTGCAGTTTACTGTTTCACTTGGATGTAGTTCGGTTAGTATAAGCAACTTTCACCAGCTGTGCAGTGTTAAGCAGAATGAACATTAATCCAGTTCCTAGCAAATAGATATTGTGGCATATTCATTTACTCTTATTTCCATGATTTATGCATATCCCCCCTAAACACAATTTCATCAGAATAGTTGAAAACTGAATGATAGGCAATTTTGACTTGACAGTATCCCTTCTTAATAGTGATTACTTCAGTGCATTAAGACTGTTGGTTACCGGTAAGTGATTGGCAGAGATGTAGCCCAAGCATTCTCTGTCACTGCTGCTCGTGTGTGGAACAGTCGGCCTTCTCCATTTCTCGTCACATTCCGTTGTGAACTCAAGACCTTCCTGTACGATCTCGGCTTTTTCAAGCATTGACACGTTTTATGTGACTATGTAAAGTGCCCTTGCAGCATTTTCGCGATGGCGTCACTATAATAATCTACATTCGATGCCAACCTCACCATGGCCCCTCATATTAAGGCTTTATCAAGCAGCTGCTTTTATCATATCCGTTCTTTTAGGCAAATTCGTTTATCGTTAGATGACACCATGGCTCTCTTTGTCGCATCAGCACTTCTTTCTTCACGCCTGAATCAGTTGAACTCCATTTTGTATGTCACTTCGCTGAAGCACATATAGCTTGCCTTCAGCGAATCCAGCATGCAGCAGCTCGGGTTGTCTTGAACCAGCATTCTCGCACATCTTCACTATCTTCAAGTGAACTTCTTAAAAAGCTCCATTGGCTTCCTATTGAGTGGCGTATATGGTTTAAACTTGCTACCTTGACCTTTAAAGCTTTGCATACTGGTCGCCCGCCATATCTTTCCAACCTCTTGCAACACCATGAACCCATGAGGTCACTGCGCTCATCTAGTTCTCATTATCTTTCAGTCACCTGTCATAACAGACCGCAGACCTGGTGCTATATAAGTCGTTTACTTACTTAATAATAATAATAATAAAAACTTGTGCAGCTTATCCTGTAGCTTCTCCTCTGGAACATGTGATGGATGAAACCAATCTTACTGTCTGACTAAGGTGTACAAACAGCCATAAAAATGTGGTGATGGTGTGACTGCATCATTCTTTCCGGCAGAATGTAGTATTAGTTACATGCATTGTCATTAGCATGTTTGGTATTCTGGTTTAATTATATATGAATAATGTAAAGCTGTAATCAAGTTTTTATTTTGTCACGCTTGCTGAGTACGAGGTAATTGACGAGAATTTTTTGGCTTTGTTTGCTAGCATGGACATCCATACATATCAGCAATGGTCAACAATGGATCTCTGCATTATGATCATGATCGCGATGGCACCCATACAGAAATAGCTGGTTGTGTATCATCGTTTCGAAAAATCGAACGAGAAACTTACCTTGCGGTCCGCTACGAGATGAACAAATTATCGGTAATGTTGTGTGAAACTTACCTGTAGTAAAGAAAGTGTTACAGAATATGAACAAATTACCCAGTCTTTAAGAAGTTCTGTTAGATAGTTTTCTTCTAGACCAATTTACATGCTATGTTATAGAATGATAGTCACAGTGTGTAGAGATATGACTTGTGTTTTTCAGTATTACCAGAATTTGAAACTCTGAGATCATTTATGAGTTGTTCTTATGGAAGAATTTGTTATGTTATAGAATGATAGTTATGCTGTGTAGAGGGTGACTTGTGTTTTTCATTGTTACGAGAATATGAAACTCTTGAGATCTTTTTTGTCATTATTAAGGCATTAAAATTGGTTAGCCTTTTTTATCTTATAGTGACAGTACTTTTCTATTCTAAGTAAATGCGCAGTGTGTCACAGATTCTTACATAATAATAAAACTTTGTTGAGCGCTAATTATTTTTTAATGCAATTGTTATGTCTCAAAATATTGGAATTTTTGCTGTTTTTATGATTTTTTTCAGTTTTGGTTCTAATTTTTTTAGGGAAGAAGATATCGTTTATGTGGTTGATACAAAAGCCATCTTACTGCTGAACGTTAGGTCTCAGGAGTTAATTTTGTAGATTGAGAAACAGTAACGATAGTCAGTAAATATTTCTGGTTGGAATCATTACTTTGAGTTATTATGAGTCCTTTAACATTGTTGATAGATGACATGAAGGGTGTCTGGTCAGTAAAAAACCAAGCTCCATTATCCCAGTTGGCAACAGGTTCTTTTCCGAGACGGACTTTGCTAAACATTGAGTGTTACCAGAAGACAGATTCAGTTACAACAAAGCTGTATTTGTGTGTGTGATGACAAAGAAAGGCAAAAGAACAGTTTTGGGCTAGTCACATTGTTTTGGGATTTGTTGACACTGTTTCAGTCATTAATATGATCGAATCATGTCTCTTGTGTCCGTATTTGATTCTACAGTCAACAGTTTTCATTCGTGGTATCAGAAACAACATCCTGATATAGTTGTTCCCATGTTTTGTTAGAGTGCTGTTTTGTATATTGGTGTGTGTGTGCCTGAGCCGTTTATTAATGGGGTGCATCGTGTTAAAAGGTGTTGTCTACCTGTTGAAATGAGTGAATGTGTTTTCATAGAGTTCATTTGAGACTTGTTGGCTGCTTGTGACAGGTGTCAACTGATATTGAAGGTAAAAATTCTTGGCTTCAGTGCTTTGCTGTCGACGGAGTTCGACTGCCAACTGGTTATTACTTTGGTGTGTCCGCTGCAACTGGCGACTTGACTGGTCAGTTTACTCCGCTGAGATTAGTTTACTTCTGTATCTAGTGTGTCAGTCAGCAAGGTACGTTAGTATTTTAATTACCGGTACGTTTTTTGAATATCTGGAGTGTTTAGCAAGGTAGTGATGGACGTCAGACTCCACTCTTGGTCGGATGTTTCCCCCTATTCCCTGGTGACTGCTCTTACGACATTTGTCCAGTGCCTGCAGCCAACACCTATGCCATTAGCCACTTTTTATCTCAGTGAGATTTGTGTATTATTTTTTGCTTTGTAATTTACTGAGAATTATTAGGTGAATATTGCATGGTATATGTAAGGTGCTGTAAGATCCTGAAATAGAAAAAAAAACAGAAAATTTGAGGAGAGGTTGTGCTAAGACCTGATGCAAGGATGATAGTATGGACCATAGTAAATGCTGGAAATTAATTAACAGTATCAGATAATGACTTCAGAGATGTGGAAGGAGGAGGGAGGTGGTGTTTTGTACTGGCTTATCCAGATCACAAGCTCTGTAGTCGTGCCAGCCAATGTTAACAGTGACTGGCTTAGTCAATTACAATAGGCAATTTTCGACCCCTCTCAGAATCGACAACCCTTAACCAATCACGAAAAAATTAAGCATGGGTGATTACCATACATCCATGACTTCTATTGTTGTACAAAATTTGGTGGAAATCTGCCATGGAGCTCTAGGGCAAATAGGTGAAATATAACAAATTTTTATGCTTTTTTTTGGAACTTACCTACAGGTCACACTCACACCGCATGACAGATTTTGCACTTGATGCCTCAAACAACTTGGAATCACACAAGGATGTGGCTTCTTAGGGTTTCGTTGATATTGCACTTCATTTTGTGGGTTAAATCCCCCAAAACTGCAATTTTCAGGGCATGGATAGACATTTTCCAGCCAAACACACCGAATATTGAAATTTTCACATTATCAAAACTACTTCATCAATTGCATCTAAATTTTGCACAGTGATAGAGACCACCAAGAACTCTTTGTGGGTGATCCAAATATGTCACAAACAAATACAAGATGGCGGCTGTTTGCCATCTTAGAAAATTGCAATATCTCTGCAACGGATTGACCGATTTTGATGATATTTGGCATGGCAATCTTCTTGGCCCTCCGGGCCCCACCAGCCAATAAAATTTCGAGCTTTTTAAAATCCAAGATGGTGGCAGCTGCTATCTTGAAAATCGAATAGATCACGATATCTCGAAAGCAGTTGGACCAATTTTAGCAGAATTTGTGTGAACAATGGCCATAACTATGATAAGGGCTATAAAAAGTACCAAACTGGCAGTATAATAGCAAATATAAAAGCAACTGTGTATCCATAATGTCAACAGCAACAGATGAAAAACTGCAAAAATCATGAAAAGATGATGTTACTCAGCGTAACATTGATATTTAGGCAATGTGATGGTGGGCAATATCACCCTTTTATGATTTTTGCCGTTTTCGTTCTGTCGCTGTTAACATTATGGATAAACTGTTTTTTTTTTATATTTGTTGTCTGATTAAATGAGTTGTAGTTTAATCCATTTGCTGTATCTCATTGTAACACAGTTGTGTTACTTACAGATAATCATGACATTATTTCAATGAAGCTGTATGACATCAACGTTGGCCACAAGGTGCTGTTTATTTTTATTATTTAATACATTTATTAGATAGCTGACTGCTTTGATGAACTTTCTTATTTTTTGAGCTTATTATTTTTTTCTTTTTTTCGGTAATTAGTAACTTTTGTTTGTGTCACAGACTATGCTAGCTACCTATCCGTCCCTTTTAGACAAAAGCACATGGTATTGAGCATAAATTATTGGATTGGAAGACTCCTGGATTTTTTCTTCCAAAAGAGTTGGAATCATAATACACTCCTGGAGGATGTATTTTAGCCACTTACTTTTATTTTTTTAGAGTATATGTATTTTGGTTATAGAGTGAGCTGTGTGCTTTTGACATATTGTTGTCGGTAAATGTATTATTGGCTTGTAGGAGTGATTCGTGCTGGTAATGGTGTGATCGATTTTCGTTAGCATTACACAGCCTGGATAGGCCTTTATATTGCTAAATGCTTATGCTGTGTAGGATGAGGATGGAGTAGATTATAGTAAAATCCAACCTTCGGCCGATCATTTTGCACCACCCAGAGGTATGAACTGTTCCTGTCACTTATACGATTCAAGAAATAAGACATTAAAATGCAAAACCTGAGTTGTTTCAGTCATGGTTAGGTGTAGGGGCAGTTTGTTTTTTAAAAGAATTTTCCTTAGTTCAAATAACAAACAGGACCAAAACACTGCAGTAGCAAATACAAAGTGGCCTGCTGTCCACTCCTCCATGACTGGCTGATTTTATTGAACACTCTTGCAGCCTTTAAAAGGCTGAATAGCTGAATATAACATGTATGTAAATACTAAAATACTAAATACTAAGAATAGAAAGTACAATGGAAATAACATGCGTAATGTGACTAAGATCTATATTATTGTTGGATTGTAGTTTAAATGGATTGTTTAGGAGATTTGGCTTGGTAATATATGAGGACATAGTTTATAAATGAACAGTAGTATTTTGTATGAATGGAGGGCTTTGGGTATTCTTCATATGATCTCAGCCTTGAAATGACTGAACATTATCTTGGAGGAGGAATTACTTTAGCGATACTGGTAGCAGTGTAGGTCTCGTTTTTTATGTCTGGACTATAAACCCATTGAAAAAAATTACCTTTGACCTACATATTTGTCATGCTGATCCTCCTTGACCTTTCCTTGAATAGTGTAAGGTTACAGTTCATGGTAGCACGATTAAAATGTTTGTTTTTAGCTGTGGATGCAGTTGATTGATTAAAATGTGAAAGTTAAGTTGGATTGGGAAAATAACTTACAATGAAGTACAGGAAATACAGGCAGTAAAAATACTGGACCACTTTTGGTGTGGAATGATGGAGGAATGCACTGTTGCTTTAGTTGCTTGTTTGTCAAGGTCTTTGTGCAAAAAATATTTGACGAGACCTCGAGTGAGTGCTTTCTAGTTACTAACATATCACAACAATTAGCGTTACACATTCTTCACCTCACAGTTTGCACATTAGAGTTTGGTTTATGTGTGAAATTGTTGACTGTTTGTGTCACACTTGCAGCAGTGTTTGCGTGTATTTTGAACAGAACATGTCGATGATGCTCCACGAACAAGTGGATGGAAAATAGTTCTGGTCGTCTTTCTTGTGATCATTGCACTGCTCTGTCTTGTCGGTGCTTACGTTTTTTACCAATCACAGTCATTCTCTAGAAAACGTTTCTATTAATCGCAGACTTCTGATGTTAGTCTGCTTATCAGAGAATTTCTTCTGTGTTATTGTCGCCATAGCTGAGTTCCTGTTTGATGTTGCATTTGTGACCTGTTTCTCATGCTGCGTTTAAAACTGAATTTGTGATGATTGACTATTTCAACCGCCTTCTGTGTTCATGCTGTCGATGTTAAAATGTGATGTTAAGATTTGGGCAGTTTCTGATATTCCATCCAGGACGGTGGTTACTGGAGTTGGGATGATATTACTATCAATAGTTTTCAGTGTTACAGACTATTGCTTGTGGCGATATTAGACTGATAGTTCTGGCAGTTTTTGCATGTGATCTTGAAAGGTCATATTTAGTCAGTCAAGATTTGAACATTTGCTTCCAATTAAGTAATAGTTCTGCTTAGAGTGCCACTTTGGTGAGTTGGTTGGGGATGTGAGGTGCAGCCATTGCAGTGACAACAGTCTTCAAGCAGTCAGCCATCGATAGAATGAAGGCCAAGGCAGCCCAGCTACGGACATCATCCGCTATTATGTAAGGACGGATAACAGAGGTGGTCATGGTCCAGCATCATGATGTGGTAGTGTAAGGGGACAGCTAGGCCATGAAGATAGTGGAAGTGTTGAGCCTAGGCCTGCCATCTCTGCCACTGTTGTCAATGCAGAACAGCTTCTAACTGCTGATCTGATGATATGAACAAACAAGATTGTGGTTGGAAACTGACACATGCTGTAGCTCATTTTAGATGCTTCTATAGTTTAAATAAATGATCATTAGTGCCTCTAGTTCTGCATTTAATAACAGTTATTTTTTGTGTGGACTGACTGCTAGATTAACTGGTAAAATGTAGTGGCAACAAAAACAGTTGCTAGCATACTGTGACATCAGCCGATCGTTGTTTTACCGTTACTATGACCGGTCAGACTATCGGATTTTCATGCAATCATTCTAATTCTGGTTGCTGCCAGTATGGAAGTTTGTTGCTTGTGCAGTCAGTTAAATTTGCTAAGACATTTGATTTACTGGACAGCTTTCTGAGTTTTATTTGATTTACATTCTAGCTTCATCCCGATGTTTTGTGTTAATTTGAGTTTGCATCGTATTTGTTGTCAGAGTCTTTGCAACTAACTGTGTGTTTTCTAAATACATGATTGACACTGACAGATGTTTTTGTGTTTTAGGATTTTTTTGTCGCCGCATGTAATGTGGAGACGTATCGTTTACTGTATGTTTTTTGTGTGCCGGCAACAAAATCAACGAAGTTTGGCAGCAGATATTTCTCGTCGGAACGAGACGAAATTTTGCAGGTAGCTAGAGGGGGGTTATGTACCCCACCACCCAGACCGGTGACATTTGGCACAGGAGGCCAACCTGAGGAGCCAAAATATTGAAGGGTGTAAAAAAATTTTTGTAATGCTTTTCTCCAAGATGGTTTCACCGATCTCGATAAAATTTGGCATAATGAGGTGTTTTAGTGGGTAGCAGGTCTTAAGCAATTTTGGTGAATTTTAGCCCACTTTTTCGGGGAGCACAAATTTTCGTTCGCAGCTATCTCGGACACTTCTTATCGGATCGCCACAAAATTTTGCATGATTAGGGGTCTGGCCAATGGTCATTTCCTCCTCAAATTTGGTGAATTTGGTTCAGGGGTCTAGCAATACCATGCGGCAACATGCATCAGTCCGTCACTGATGCACTTGTTTATAGGTTGGATGCTTTTTCTGTTTCCCGACCAACTCGAATACCTCAATACACTGCGTAATTTTTTATACGATATCCTAGGCTGTGATTTCGTTAGAAAAACGTGCAGATAGATGTCTAGGTTAACTTGTGTTGTCAGTTTCGATGATAAATGATAATTCTTAAATAAATTTTTTTCAAAACAGTGTAAAACTAGAATTTACTAGACAGTCTAATCATATCAATTACTGTTATTTTTGATATTAAGTTCATTTTTATTAACATTGATAACTTTTACTGGAAACTTCATTTTCTAAAATGTAACTTTACAGTGAATTGGTATGAAAAATGTAGTATTCTGAAGGCATGGTATTGGCATTTTTATTATGTGAAATTGCCGTTAAAATTGAACTAACCAATCTGCTAAGGATTACAGCTAAGGATTAGGCCTATGACTGTTTTTATTTGTCATTGCCAACAGTAAAGCTTGAGCCCAGTGTGTGTAGCTTATGTAGATTGTAGTGCTTAGTGGATTGTGTGCATATGCATTGTGCACCAACTATCGTAAAGTTGCTGTTTACTTTTTACATTGTCTATTGCTTCTGCGTCTCGTGATTATTGCAGCTGCCAGTAATAACTGTAATACTGCTGTAAAACGTATGCTTTATTGTTTATTATTTCAGTTGATTTTTAGTCGCATCTCTCGTATGCTGCGAGGCGTGACTTAAGTAGTCACGTTTCTGTCCGTCCATGACAAAAAAAAATGTCGCCGGTCCAACTGACCCCCTCCCCTCCGCAATTCACCCAAAGGGTGAAAGTTCAGACCGATACGGATCAAAAAGTCCAATGTAAGGG
>Ga0209782_1002453_pt1 | contig 10338 bp, 7 predicted proteins | sample WorMetmaBAHAMAS1_FD_187390 | JGI IMG/M metagenome (GOLD analysis project Ga0209782, IMG submission 187390) | Marine gutless worms symbiont microbial communities from Max Planck institute for Marine Microbiology, Germany - Inanidrilus... | ecosystem: Host-associated > Annelida > Digestive system >...
GCTATAATGCGCCAATGCACTTCCGTCACAGACAGACGGACAGACAGATGGACACTGACATCGTAGCATAAGCGCGAGATGTATATATTACATCTCGCGCTAAAAACGTTGCGTTGTATTCATATAGCAGTTTTCGCTAAAGGCCTACGCGACGTGGCTAAAAAGTCCCTCATCAGATGATATACAAAGTCGACGACGCCGCGATGACAGCTGCAATGAACCGGAAGATGCACAGGCGCATGCACATCCGCTAAAACATGCACGAAAATTCAACAAGTTGGTACAGATACAGCAGTGGTATATAACGACATGCAGCCCGCGTAGCCGCCGAATGCGGATTGGTGTTCAGTCGTATTGGCCAGGTGACGCCCATATGTACCCTGATCTAATACACGTTTCCTTGTGCCCACGCGACTGACGCGAGTCTGTTCCCAAATTACGGCATCACGACTAATTCAGCCGTTTTTGCAGAGTTCACGGTCGTGACCAGCACACAGACACAGACACACAGAGAGACAGAGTGACAGACAGACACAGAGACCACGCCGTGTGCGACAACTGTAGCAGTAGCACTAAGCACCACTAGCAGTGCTACGAACAGTAACAGTTGCATGCCAACAAGCGACAGCCCGCATCGCCGCCGCATACTGGTCGCTCAATTGCTTCGACGGGTACACTGTAAAAATATCCGTATATCCACTTATTTTATTTTTTGGTGGGGAGTTTACCAAACGTATACGGAACCGGTTCGGATAAAAGATGGAAAACTTGCCACAAAATATCCCTTGGGGCCACTATACAGCATCTTGTTAGTTTGGCCTTTTTGCAGGGTTTACCCTTTTATCAAACTCCAATTCCTATGCTTTACAGTAATTTTCAAAGTGCCGGACAACCCCTCAAAAGTTTCCCTTCTCATGTCAGATCTGGTTCCCCTTTCAATTACATGTGAGCCTACAGCTCACACGAGAGCTTAGTCGCGTGCATATGGCTCTAAAAAGTAGACTTACTATAAAAAGAGGAGTATCGGTGAAGTGCTCATCACTCTTATATACTTAGGCATTGAGCCCGCAGGTTGATAAACCATTTACGCGAGTCACGTATGGCCAGTGCAACCGTGCAACGCCAGACCTACGGTTACCTTCCCAGCCACCTGACTTCACTGCAATACGCCAGGTACCAAACTATATATACTGCTTGGTGACAGAGGCACAGGTGGGTGAACAACTTTTCGAAGGTCGTTCCCCAGCAGTGGAACGGCCGGCGGTCGAACTCGCGACCTCTTGAGTTGCAAGCCAACGCCTTAACCATTCGGCTACACCAACAGGCCAATACATTGGCGGTTGGTTGTGAGGCTGCGGGTACGACGACGTCGCCGTACCTGGATGGTGGCGAGGCCGAAGCCGAGTGCGTAGCATGTGTTGTTGGCGTCGCTCCACGTCTTGAACGACGCGTGAAGCTGATAGCAGTTGCCGTCGTTGAGATCAGCTTCGCCGTCGTCACAATGTATAGCACCGGACACTGTCTCAGCAACCGCGCATCCATCCAGCAACACACATCACCCAGCAGTCAGTCCGGCGCTGAGAACATATCGTGTCCTTTGGCGATTTGCGTGCTACATGCACGACTGATTGCATGCTCTACACGCGACGATGACGATATTTATGATATAATTGGGCCCATTCCATGGGGCCATAGCGGTCCCCTCTGTCACGCGTTGTCGTTTATCGTCGTCGTCGTTGTAGACATCGATGCGCAGGCGGCGTGCGACGCCACAGTAGCGACACCTGGTGAATGGTAATGCGGCGTGCGGTGGCTCGCAGTGGCGAATGGGCGCAACATTTTCCAAATGCTTCTTGTTGATATTAATAGCTATTATTAATAAGGTACTGTGAGGCGAAGCGATATGCCCCACGCTGATAGCATTTGGATGCGGGCATAGCCTATCGCGCTGTCCCCTTTCGAATGCATTTGAAACGGCGACGCGTGCATATCGCCATCTATAGCAGCGGGAAAAAAATCAGAAAACTGGATAAACAGACAGACAGACAGACAGACAGACAGACAAACGTCGGACGGACGGACGGATCGCATTCAGTATCGCTTTATGCCCCCTATACCGTAGACTGGGGCATAATAACAGTAAATTGGCAGTGGCGTTGGTGAACGTTAGTGAACTACTGGCGATAGACCTCTAGCTGTTTGTGTGCCACTTTATGTAACAAGTACAAAGGATTTTATGAAGTCGTGTATGTCTCAGCAAGAACTGGAAACCGGTAACAACACAAAATTACTGAATTTTTAGAGATTTCTCGAACTCACTGGCATTACGCAAGTGTGTGGTTACGCTCTTTGACTTTGAATACGCAGCCATCAGATCAACGTTGGTCGATCATTGCATCGTCTACATGCTGCATGGACGCAAAATTTCTCTAATCTTTGAATACATGACCAGGTGCACTATAACATGCAGTGTGGCCTTATACTTCAAACCTGACCAAAACATGTACAATTTCTAATTATTTATGCTCTTTCACGTTGATGTCAAGTTAGTAAGCTATTTGAATCAGCAGACACATCTCGAGTAGGCCTAATAATTAGTTAGCCTACCTGTCTGAACAAACAAGAGCGCCACTGCTGAGCAGTATGCAGACGTTTGCCGCCGAATTAGCATTCTGTCTTCGACGAAATTCAGGCATCCGTTGATAGTCCAATACACACTTATGCGACATTCGATCGTTTAAGGTCTGGTCTGCAACTACGTCTGCATGTGCACATTTTGTGAGCCACATCCAGAGCGCCCTTTCGTAGACTCGAACGCAGTCTGATTGTCTATTCTGGGTCTGTAGCGTGAGCAGTTTGCTATACGGCCGCAGCTAGACGGTGACTGCCGACCTGGCACCGTGGAGTAGCCGTGGAGGCGTGCTGTTGGCTCTCAATTCGGGTGTTGGCAATCATTCTTCCGTCTGCGTTGCTACTGACAACGACACGGGCGTCATCATCAGTCACGGGCTTCAACGGTGTTAATAATATTGAGCCAACGAATGAACCATGCTGTAGCTCTATCCTTCTTTTTTATCGTAAAAGCTGCAGCCTTGCGTGCGGAGCCAAACAACAATCTTATCGTCGGCCAGATGAAGAGCCCGCAGGTCGCCCGGAAATCTAGTCAATAGACAATCGTCGACGTGCTTCATATGGTCTGCGCCAAGCTCAGTCCACAGGTAGGCCCCATGCCGGTTTGTTCAAGGACTGACGTCAATAGACATGGTTTAGGCCTATTGTACAACGACCTTGAGTGGGTCTGAAATGATTCGAGGTAGAGCATAGAGTGGGGGGTCAGTGAAGTGCATGAATACTTAGCGACGTCTGCAGAAGATCACTTAGAATGTGTCAACGAATCTTCCGCGTCGACAGTCTAGCCAAATCGACTGCCTTGACAGAAGACGAATAGAGTAGCATGCATGATGTCCGACTTGGATCATTTTTTTGTTTATTTAGGCCTATATTTTGGTTGCTGCTTTCCGACGGAGGAGGTGAGGAAGAAAAATGTCACTGAGCAGTGTTAACCAAGAGAAGAGGAGTTAGGCGCAGGGTGCCTGAGATACGCCTATGCTCATAACATAGCATATAGGCGATAGTGATAGCGAGAACAGTATTATAGGCTTACATTTGCCTCCGTTTTAAACTAGTGACATTTGGGATTGATGCATCGCTGTCACGTCACAAATTTCGACATTACACCAACGTCGATGTCGACATGGACTTTTATTTGCGATGATACATGCCAGAGTTAAACAAGAGGCCCAGCAGTGGCTACTGTATAGGATATCACGAGAGTCATCTCGTGCTACCCCTCCTCTATTCCACCAGAAATCCCGGCATCATCCCATCCGACGATCAGGCGGGTGAGGCGTTGTCAGTAAGTAGCAAAGACATCCATCTATCCAAGCATGCAAAGGTATCTGGGTCCATTGCCCCTGTGACCACAATGCACAAACGTCACAGACAGACGGATAGACAGATGGACACTGACATCGTAGCATAAGCGCGAGATGTATATATTACATCTCGCGCTAAAAAGCCATTCCAGTGGCAGAAAAGGCCGCGTTTACACCGTATCTAATGCCGCAACGCAACGTCGCAAGATAACGCACCGGCGCGGCAGAACGCAGACGCCTTAGACCCTCGCTAATAATGTATTTAAGACAAGTCTTAGTTATAACGCCGACGGACCCGCGCGACACCGTCGCGCCAAATCGTCCATCACGCTGTATATTATAGCTGGATGCTGAGTGTGATCAACATGTGACGGTCGATGTATCGACGACTGTTGAAAACACTTTCTTCCACTGTCATCGTTAGATGTGTCGACACAGATCCACGACTGTCGGTTGTTTGAATATGTGCACGGCAACTGCAACACAACAGGCAACGAACAGGACAGACATTGGCCCGGAATTGACAGCATTGACATCTCGGTGTACTTTGGCCTACTATACAGACTTAACGACGGTATATACCAGATCGTGTTGTTGTTAATTGTCACTTGCAGTCATTTTTGCCATGCACCAGAGCGTTATTATACAGAAATAGCAGCATCAACGTCTTCAAAATGTTTTGCAAAAATAAAGAATACATATGGGCTTCTTCGTGGATTGATTCGCTAAGCCCAGACCTCTCATAACCTTGGTTAGAGTGTCCTGCTATGAGGCTACACAAGGTGAGATGCAATGTTTACTAAAGAGTGTCGCCGTTTCGGTACGAGAGTCCCAAACCGGCAGGACAGCTTACCGGTAATCTCAAATTGAATTTTGGAAAAATTCAATTTGACATCGTGCCGGTTTTGAGACGATTTGGCGTTGCTTACAATTGCACACCTCTAGTTATATCTTCATCTCAGGTTATATCTATGAATTGCGCCATTTCTATGTCGGTATACAAAATGGCGGACGCGTCATCGGGAAAAAATTTTGGCAAGGTTATTCAAAAAACAGTTTTTCGCACGAAAGAGAAGGTAGCGACTTTCTTCTAGTACATGTGCAATGGATATTATAGTTGTAATGATTGCGTCAGAAGATGTAACGATACAGTAGCTTGACAGTGACAGCTGGTGGGCGTGGCCAGTGTAAGTCGTAAAACGTAAATATTCGTATTTGCAGGCCAGTACGCACATATCATACCGACGAGTCATGTTAGAGAACGTCGCATGGCTATAAATTTTCGGATAATCACCATATTAAATGTAATTAAGGGCTACCAGATAACTCGTTATCATAATCATCATCGCTTGGCCGTTGAGTGGACGTTGTTGTTTCCATGAGTGACCAATCAATCAATCACAATTTATTTTCTGAGCAATAGAAATATTACAGTGTATGCTAGCGCTCAAAAGGCTGCCAGAGAAGCATACGCTCATTAAACTGGCCGCCCAAACAATCAAAAGAACACAAAACAAACAGGAAGGGGGAAAAGACGGGGGAACAAACAATAACATGTGCAGTGCAAGTGCAAGTGTAGACACAGTCATTAATAAATCTACACTATATGTACAGTCTGGTTTAAAATATAATAATCTATGTGGCAAATGTCCAGAAAGAATTCATTACAATACATTACATCGGGTCACAAGACAACAACAATTTTAGTTTTTTTCCGAAAGGGTTGGGATGCAGTGCTATTGGTAAGGTTACCGGGTAAACGATTCCACAGTTGGCTACCTTTATATCTCAATATGACCTATGTGCAGAAGGCTTATTGATGGTAAACACTAGCTGATACGTCCACGGTAGCTCTCCAGGCAAATGCGGGCAAGTTGGGTGGCCGAAAACCAGATAATCGCCCTTTGGTTGCCCCAACACGCTTAACAGGTAGACTTATTTAGTGGCGGCCTACACTCTCCAGGTCACAGTCTGTCATCCTCATGGCAAATGAAGTGGCAGCAGACTGCACCACCAAGCTGCCGCATCCTCGTCCTGGTAGAACCATCGCCGTTGGTCTGCTTATTTGTTGGAGAAAACTTCTTATTTCGCAGCTAACCTCTATCTATAGGCCATTCCACTGTATGCCACCTGTGGACACGGGTGGTAGCAGTACAGCTCAACCGCATGAGTCAAGTTATCACAGTCAAGTCATCACACGGTCAAGTCGTACCAGTTAGTTCATCACATGCGTGTCTCTGCACACACTTAACTCGTCACGAGGAAGCACACAACAAGCCATCAGCTATGATTGCTGCCCGTACCCACAAACAGTGTTCAGTAAGGATATAATATACACGTTTTTACCACACCGACAGAATTTCACTTTTGACAACACGTTATCAACCTCGGCATACACGGTGCCACATTTCTTGCAGAAGTGGCCAGCGATATCAACGATGTGAGTAGTGACCAGCAGGCTGGCAGCAGCAGCAGACTGCTGAGCTGTCACCTACTGAAGCAGCTGATGTCACATCAGCACAATCAGCAACTTTCTGTGACAGCTGCGAGGCAGCCCCGTATGATGGCGTTGTCCTTATGCCTAAGTTACGGCCACTCCGGTCATGTTTCTAGGTGTTATGTGTAGACGCTGTAGCCAAATGTTTAACGGATGTCCTGCATCTCACAAGCGAGTCAGCGTGGATATTAATGATTGTTGCTGATAGTTACACTTTGGCTCTATATTCAGTGCATTAATTGTTTGTATCAATCAATTCAATTTTTGACAAGTTTACAATCCCATCCATGCCATTAGTGCATTTAACAACAGCAAGAACAACCAGATGCTGTCACAAAGCACGGTCAACTCGTCACAACTCTTGTTTAACAGAATGATCAACTCGTCACATGATAAAGGGGTGTGATAAGTGGACTGGCAGTCTAATTAAGTATAGAAAAATTGTTAAATTACCACACTTGCACTTGTTAGTTACTACAGTAAGCAATATCTTAGTTGTCATATCGAGATTATGGGTAAAATGCAGGATGAAGAATTAGCAGTGAGTAAATTGTTGGTTAAAGGAGTGGGGGTATCCAAGTGCTAATTAAATTTATGATTTAGTCTTGTGCAGTTGACTAATCTGGTTACCTCTTAGTCTTAATTTTCAGTAGGTTTCTGCCTTCTGTTATGTTGATGCACATGGTCATGCTGTATCTTTTATGTTAATGGCATTTAATTTTCATCATATCCAAGTGCTCTGATGTAGGTTTTCCAAAGTCTTGGGAAAGCGGACCGAACAACAGATGATGACTTTATGCGAGCTGTGTCTGCATTCAATGATCAACAGGTATGATGTGTGGTGGATTTCCAAACTACCACTCAGTTAAATGGTAGCAGATTAAATCGCTGTCATGCCACCCTGCCTAATGATAATTTGATGAAAGTGAAGTCTTCTCATTAATGAGCCAAGTCACACGCTAGTTTTCAGATCTGCTAACAACCACCTGCAATACCTTTGCAATTGTATCAACAAGCACATGTTGGATTGACAAGTCGTAGAAACTTATGAAAGTTTATGTCTATTGTAGTGGTGGTACGATACTGTTTTTTCATTAGATGATCGATTTTTCAGTTTTTTTACTTAAAAATCGACGATTCAATTTGATTCGATTTTCGGACAGACATAAAATGGGTAGTATAATTATCAACATCCAGCCATTATCTGTAGGCCTGTAATGCAATCAGGCATTCTGGGTGTTCGCCAGTTTCGTCGATATAACAAACGCACAATGTGAACCACAAACAGTACCAACGATATATATTTAATAAAAATCACAATAATGGGCACATGATTTCAGTTTTTTTCATTTTATTGCATATTTGATAATGGCGGCACTAGCATAGAATATATAACAATACGAAGTGACTATTCGTCCGGTTACCAGAACAATAGCTTGCTATCTGTTCAGCCAGTCATATGAAAAGGAGGCAGCGCCTCGTTTTTAGTAGGCCTAGTTCATGTGCAATAGCTGTTACTTATTGTTCACATTTCATGTCATTTCGGTTCCAGTTTGACATTGTTTACGTCTGATATCCATTATAAACAAGTGTTTTGATAAAAATTGAAAGTTGGAGTAAGCGAAATTGCGATTTCGATCTCGAAGCGATTTTAGGCAAAGTGGTGATTATGATGTCGATGTTAGAAATTGAAACAGCACTAGTCAGAGTGTGCTAGTTATCTCATTTATGAGTGGACTTTTGTGTTGAGGAGTTGACCATAAACCAGTTAAACAGTGTTGTGTATGTCAGGGTGCATTTTCGTATACTGTTCACTGTTGCAGAACCTTACATTGATCAGATGGTTCTGGCATGTTGGCAGCAGTGTCAAATTACTGTCACTGTTCATGTTTATCATTCAGATTAGTAAAGTTGTGGCTGTCAACGATGCTTGCAACTTGACAGAGTGATAAATAGGGTTTTCAACAGGTCTTTGAAAGTCCTTAAAGTTTTCCCCCTCATTTTCAAGGCCTTGAAAGTCCTTGAATGCAATTCATGTCCTTGAAAGTCCTTGAATTTTATCATTGAAGGTCCTTGATATCTTGTTGTCTAGAAATATGTTAGCTGAGTACAGTTTACACTCTTAGTTCAAGTTGGCCTCTTTGGCGTTCAGATCTTACTAAATTGAATTTTGGCCAGGACTTCACCCCATACCCCATTATAGAAGCCTACGATGCTCTCCAAGACCCTCTAGTTGTTGTAGAAAGGTCCTTGAAAGTCCTCAAATTGTAAAGCTACAGAAGAGTGGGAACCCTGGTAAACCACTAGCTACAATGTTGCAGTTTAGCTGGTTTAATTTAGCTGTTTTTGATGGTTCATAACGACCTTTCGCGTAAACCATCAGTCCACAGAATGTGTCTTGAAAACAGTGGTTTAACCATGATTTGGCTACATCTGTATGGGCTACTGTGATAATTAAGACTGACACAACAGTTCACCAACACAGAGATCATTTACACCGCATGCTTTTTAATAACCATTTTCCAGGTAAACCTGGTTTCGCCAGTTTAGGCGTACTTTTTACCTTTTTTTGAAGAGAACGTTTGGAAAAAATTGGCACAGATTTTTATAGGTTGATATTATTTTAGATAACAGTATCAAATCATTGCAAGGAAACTTTGTAAAACACTCTACCCCCAACATGTGGTCTGGCGTCCTCTAGTCATCTACTGCTGGGCTGCTGATGGTAGTGCCGTTGCTGTCTTCAGACTGACTCTGTTATGCCAGTGCCTGATGTTATCAGATCTTTATTTAACTCTTTTTTTCACACATTTATATACTGTGATCACTTTGTGAATGTCTTTTTAGGCTGTTTCATTGAAGCTACAGAAAGAAGTGAAGCATTACCTGGCCTGTGTAAAAGGTGATTTTATTTATTGCTATTTTATTAGTAACTAGAAGTTACTTATGGAGCTCGCAGCTGCATGAAACTGGTAAAAAAATTGTGCATTTGGAAGAATTTGTTTATTTTTAATGTGATTAATACATGTTACATTTATGCACATCAGTAGTTGCTATATGTTCTCTAAATGGTCACTGAAGTTGCGACTTAAAGTCTAATTTTTTTGTATACCTTCTTGTGTGCATTTCCAATAAAATCTTCTCCTTAACCAGAGGTGTCATCAAATACAGGTGGAGTTGTATTATTGCTGTTAACCAGTTGTTAGTTTTATTTACCTTGACAGTGCCATTTTTTAAAACTATGATGTATTTTTTTACAGAAACGTCACTGGCTAGTCAGAGTATGTATCGCGCAGTGAAGGAAGCATATGAACCAGAGTGGGTCGGTTACACAGAGCTCACTGCAGCTGTTGAGGTATTGGTTATGGAGTTGTGTGATTTTGTGGTGTTATACGTAGGTAATTATTAACTTGTGACTTGGGAGATGACGTGACTGAAGTGTTGAGCGTGACATGATCTCTGTTGTCATTCACTGATGATCGTGCTTATCAGCTGTTTGTACGCTCTCGGGGATACACTCATCTTTACAGACAACGTCTGAGCAATGACGACTTTCTGGAAGATAAAGAGGGAAGATTATCAGAGCTGTTGTATGCTGTATTTTGTTGACAGTTGTGCACACTTACATGAGCAGTTTTTACGGCTGAATGTTGATGTTGGGTTCGGTTTACGTTTATATCCTGCTGAAGTCTGTGGACAAGCAGTAGTTTGTTGAGCACATCCTTGAGGCTTAAGACTGGTTGAAAGAACCAACAACCACTAAGGTCCAGTTTTTCCACAGCAAATTAATCTTCCTTAATTTAATCTGGCATTAAATCCGGCAGATAATGATCAATTTACTCAGATGTTGTTTTTCCACCGGCAGTTCGTCAATTAAATCGTCCTAAATGGACGATTTAATTGACG
>Ga0209782_1002454_pt1 | contig 10337 bp, 7 predicted proteins | sample WorMetmaBAHAMAS1_FD_187390 | JGI IMG/M metagenome (GOLD analysis project Ga0209782, IMG submission 187390) | Marine gutless worms symbiont microbial communities from Max Planck institute for Marine Microbiology, Germany - Inanidrilus... | ecosystem: Host-associated > Annelida > Digestive system >...
TAAAGAATGGACACAGCTAAAGACATATGAAGAAATTAAAAATTTGGCTCAAGATCGACATCGTTGGAGAGCTTGCACTGCGGCATGTCAACCTTCTGTTCCAGAAGACGACAGCTGATGATGATGATGACTGACCTAGGAGGATGTACTGACCCATCCGACTTACCGCATTAGCCAGTGACCATCATCAAAATTTTTGGTTTGTACTTTTACACATATGTCGTTTTTACGCTAATGTTATGCCGAATTGTGATATTATGCCGGTTGTTTGAAAGCAGTTATGGGGGCAAGAAGGTTTTTAACGTTGATCGCAGTGTCATTTATCATGTACACGGGGACATTTAATGTCCTGATTGACATGCTATGTGTGGGGCACAGTGTGGCGTGAGGGGTCAGACCTTTGAGGGCCCACTCGTCCAGATGCGGCAAATGGTAAAATGCGGGCCTACGAGGATGCGGTGTTATGCCACATATGTCGCATTGCCAAATAACTCGCAGTACGAGATTTGCGCGACATATGCGAATTATTAAAAAAGTAGTAGTCATAGAAGGACCGTAACGCGGTTTGGTGAACAATTCCCGGAGCGCCGAACAAATGTTGGTACTAATTCTGAACCACATCTGATCCACTGTAGACTGAATCAGTGCCAGTTTATTTTTGTAAGTCGGCACTGGTCCAACAGTACAGTAATTAGTGTTTGCAGCATGTCTCCTATGACACTGACTCGTCATTAAAAATGTGGCTGGTTGCTCTTCATGCAGCATTTTATCAATAACTAGATGAACTAGTAGTCATACTACTGCATGATTGTATTACCAGTTAATTAGCACCATTAGCTGCAGGAAGTGTGGCACATTTCATTGTCATTTGTCACTACTGGATCAAGTACTGACTCGGCCGGTCCTGGCGACATAAAAATTTCTGAATCTGTCTAGTGTCTAGTCCAGTTTTTTTGTGAATCATGCTAACTCTACTGGTCCCTCCTCCCTTTATTGGTGCCATTCCTAATCTGTCTGTTAGAAGCAAGTACAGTTGAATATTTCTACTACTGTAGATAGTAACTCATTTTTTTCTGCTAGCAGTTATCATCATCATCATCGTCCTCAGAATGTTTGTCCAATGGACGTTGCCATTTCCACGAGCGACCTCCATGCATGTCGATTTTGTGCTTGATGATAGGCAGTTGCCAAACCACTGTTAAGTGGAGTTACATCAGATTCAACTGTGCGGAGCCAAGTTTGACGACGTCGTCCTCATGCGGTTTCAGTCCCTGGGTAAAGTGGGCACACTGGACCTGAGCGCTCAGCTATGGTCCATGTATGGTTCATCATGTGCAATGTGGCCATAGAACTTGAAACGTTTGGTACGGATGATGTGCAGTTATGGATGGCTTTATTATTGTCATATAGCATGTTCAGCCTCAGGTCATTTAGGAGACAAGGCAATCAAACAAAACAGGCACGGACAACCAAGAAAAACAAATGCACAGAAACCTAGAATGCTGACAGTGTCTCAGCTCATAGCCTTGTGGTGAATATTTGTTGTGTGTCACTGACGTTTGTGCTGCTTTTTACACTACACTGTGTTTATCAACAGTTTTGGATACAGAGTGAGGTGAGACATCAGAATTCTTTTTAATTAATGTGAATGTTAAGTGTGTGAAAAGTTAATCTCTGCAGTGCCTGTTACATGTAGTTAATTGTTGATGTTCCTTGCAACATACATAGCAGTGGTGTAATTATCGACAATGTGATTATGTTGCAGAACTCGTAAGGCATGAATGCATCCTTTGCTAGCAGGTTTATGTCTTTGTATCAATGTGTTTCCGAACAAATTGAGTGGTACTTCAACTATGTATATCAGAACTATGTCGACCTGTACTATGTCCAGTGGCTAATCTATGTTTTGTATCCAGTGATCGTCACACTTATTTTGCCAGTATTGATATTCTTGTTGCTATATGCATCACAATTGTTCCTGCAGCTATATCGTCTCCGACGGCATTTTGGCAGCGTGCTGCATATGGACTGTTGGGATGGTGCACGACAGATAATTGCTGCAGTGTGGGCTGCACATGGCAAAATCTGGCACGGTTAGTGCATCGGTTTCAGTCACTGGAAATCTGTAACTAGATTTGTGAAATGTTCTGCTTAAATAAGTCGACAGGATATTTCTTGTTGGTTGCATAACATACATTGTAGAAACAGTGTGACAAAAATCTCATCCAATCTGCCAATGAACCCCAAATATCAGTTATCGTTTCTTGGTATTTGATATGGCACAACTTGGAATCCCTGCTGCACAGAAACTGAATATTTTTGTAGTGTTTAAAATAAGCATTTAACATGAATAGCTTTACCATAGTAGTGTTAATGGCTTTAGTAAGTAAGTAAGTAAATAACTAATTGACTTATATAGTGCTAAAGTCAAAGAATTAGGGTGCATTGAGGGGCTTGCTAGGCAGTAGTGTTAAAGACTGTGATATGTGTTTTGAGATGTCGTTTAAACGTGGAAAAGGTTTAGAAGTCACGTATGGTATTATCAAGGGAATTCAAGACAGTTGATGCACATACACTGAAGGCACGAGAGCTGAAAACAAGCTTCATTCAAGGAACAGTATGAAGATTGGCTCAAGCTCCTTCTTCCTCCTCTGCTAAATTTTCAAAACATCATAAAATGATCTTAGTATTAAATTATGACAATAACCATAGTTATGAACATCCTAGGACAAAGTTGTGATTATGCTGATTTTCTAAAAATCCTATCAGAAAAGAAAACTAGGAAGAAATTGTCATCACTTTGCGATAATAACCTTGTAGTCCTAGCTCTAAATTCCGATATAAATATAGGCCTACCAGATTGTTTTAAAGTATGATAAAACTTACAGTTACAAACAATAAATGTCACTGAGTGAACTTTGGTTGTTTTATTCTATACATTGTATTATTTACGTAAAAGTCACGTAAACATGACGAACATTTACATCATGATGAACACTTGTCATAAAGTAAGTAAGCAACTGACATTGGCAGCCAGTCCATCGCCAATTGTGACTGGCTGCTATTTTTAATTACGATAACATTACGAGAAAGTTGGGAGAAACGTGCAATGTGGTACGGCTATTTTGGAAAATTACTTTACAACAATTTTAGGATAATCTTTGGATTTTCTAAGTCCCTAACTTACGATAATTTTCTGATAAAGTTAGGACAGACTTAGGAAGATTTTAGGAACATCTTAGGAACCTTTGAAAATTGGGCCACTGGATGGAGCATGTGGTCTCAGGAGATCCAATAAATACAATTGAGTACTGGAAGACAGAATCTTATGTGTAAGGGTGGTTAATTTGTATCTTATGTGCCATTACACCGAGAGTCAGTGAAGCTCTTGAATGAGGTCTCTGGACGATAGCGTAGGAGATCAGCTTTGAACTACAACCCTTGCAGTGCATTTTGTGTGTGCTGGAGACGAAGAATATTTAGCAGGACAGCCATAGAGAACAGAATTTGCATAATCAAGCCGGGAAGAGACCAAGGCAGATGCTATGGAAAGAGCTCTGCTTTGATCCGGTGAACAGTGAATTTATATTGGGGACACTGGCCCCATTCAGCAGGTGATGGATGTTGAGTTCAGTATGGTAGAGAATAGAGATGGTGATTGGTGAACGAATTCATATACTTGGGAGCGTGCACCACTTCCAAGGACAGTAGTGTGTCCGAGATCCTTTGGTGCACTGGTATTGCCAGGAATTGTATGACGCTGCTTGAGAAGAACATCTGGAAGTCATAATCCATGTTGACACAAAGTCAGCTTGTATAGAGCGTGTGTCCTCTGGGTGTTGGTGTATGGTTCAGAAGCATGGACAATCAGAAAGGCTCTTGCTCAACGACTGGATGCCTTTGTTACGTGGTCAATCCGTACAATCTTTCGGATTTCATATACCAGATACGTTACCAACACTTCTGTGTGGGATACTAGCGGCTGTCCTCCAGTTTCATTTCATATATAAACAAGACGGTTTTATTTTTGTGTGGCACGTTCAGATCTCAGGCAGGATCACCATCGAGCTACCAGTGCATCACAAAGACCACCAGGACCTAGAGGGCGCCAACGAACCAGCTGGCTGAGGGGGATTTATGCTGATGTACAGTCAGTTGAATGTATATTATATGCATTTCGTGCAATCGTATTGCAGGATATGAAATTTCTGGATTTGACAAAATCCCAGATGAGGGTGCTGCATTGCTAGTGTACTACCATGGAGCACTTCCTGTTGATTTATATTACTTAATGGCTAATGCCATTCTACACAAACGACGTTGTCTGCGTGCCGTTGGTGACCGATTTCTCTTTATAATTCCAGGTACTGTTTTGCCTTATTACTTTGGAACATACGTGCCGAATACACTAAGTTAACCAGCGTTCTTTCATATTTTGAGTTACTTCAGTTTAGACCGGGTCCTCTGAAACTGAATAGTTGTAGTTTATTGGATTAGGTTATTACTGGCTAAATGACCTTTCTAGCACTAGCTGTAGTCAGAGCAAAACCACCTGGCACGTGCCTTATTTTTTCTTCATCCACCACTGTCTTTTGACATAGGGCATGCTGTGTCCTTTATGCTGTCTCCTTACTGCCACTGTGCAAGCAGCTGATTGTTGTATAATTATTTAAATGTGGTAGTGTAGGAGAATTTGCTGGAGAGAATGACCAATAAGATCACGATTGTTTCTTGTTTGTGTTGAAAGGTCTGCGGCTTTTGTGGGAAGTTACTGGTGTATCTGAAGGATCTGTCAGTTCTTGTATTGAACTGTTACGGCAGGGACACGTACTTGCCATTGCACCAGGTAGTGTTTTTGCTCAGCTGATATTTTTAATAACATTGTTCTTTCAGTTTGATTACTTGATATACACTGTACCTAACCATGTACACAAACTCGATCAATATACAGGGTGAGTAAAAAAAAGTAACCCCCCAAAAGTTATTAACAATATCTTTGCTTTTCTCAGCCAAATTTTACCCAGTAATAGGCAGTTTATATCCATACTTGAACCAAATTTGGAGAGCTTACGCTTAAATTTACTGAACTGGGGTTCCATTTGGTGCACCTGTTCACACTGCACATGTCACCCAGAACAGTGCCTTAGTGCTTTTGACGCTGTTGGTTGGGTGGCAGGAAAGGCATCCGGTCTGTAAAAACTGAGTGGAGGGGTGCTGGCATGGTTATCTGTCTGGAGCACGATGCAGACTTGCATATGGTCCAGCTGATACCACTGCCACTCACTATCTCTTGCTTCAGTAAAATCCAGATTGTTTTTACCTTTTTGGAGTAGTCCCAGTCAAAGGGCCGTTAAATGGATGTGTGTGTAGTATATGCATAAAATCAATCAATCCACATATGTGCATTCGACAAAGGCATTTAAACATTTGATCTGTTTCTAATCTGCTGAAGAGTTCAAATGCTGTCAAATGTAAATATGAACTGTCGCATTATTATTGCGTAACACTTCAGCTGTGTATGCGTATACGTTCTGCCTTTGCAGGTGGAGTGAGGGAGGCATTCTTTAGTACTGAGTACTATAAGTTGGTGTGGGGCAAGAGAATTGGATTTGCAAAAGTGGCCACTGAAGCTCACGTTGTAAGTTACACGTTCTACCTGTATTCTGTCTTTCACTTGAACATAGAACACATGTAACTTTTCGCTTAGAACTGATTACTAAACTGACTATTTTATTATTTGGTTTCATTAATTTATTCATTGCTGTTTTCGATCCTGTTATTGTCATATTGGAGCAAACAGTCTATTTGTGACGATTGTTTATACACGTATCACATTCGTTTGAACTTCTTGTAGGCTGAAGTACGATCAAATAAACTGGGATTCAGTTATTTCATTGATAGTGTCTAGAGCAGTTTGTGGTGTAATAACATTGTCACTGTATAAAGTGTATGTGCCACATAGACAAAGTAAGTAACATTCGTTCTTCTCATCTGTGGCAGTTGCATCCTTACTTACTTAGCACGTTTGTGATTTGTTGTAGCCAGTCATTCCAGTATTCACGCAGAATTGCCGAGAAGCATTCCGAGCACTCAGCTTTGGACACTGTATGTGACATATTTACTAGCTGTCACTTTTAGCACTGGGATATATGTTACTTAGGGTTCATAATTCACATTTATTGGCATTTTGGGTACTGATGGCAAAGAGCAAGTGATAATGAAGTATTTGTCAGCAGTCATTTGGCGGAGGATGAGGACAGTTGATGTAAGACGTCAATATTCAGTGCTTTGACACTGTCACAGTGTCGATTGCGTGACATGAATGGCATCCGACCGGTAAATACATGCATCCCCAAATTTGCTCTTGTAGATCATTTAGAGGAAGAAAATTAAGTGGCAACCTACCGACCCAGGTTCACCTGAAAAATGCCAATACAACGTCTGCGTGTGCATATTAAATGTTCATTATAGTTTTGTGTTGTTGTTTACCATTTTTGATCGGTGCACTGTTGTGACTGATAGCGTGGTTGAGGTGGCTGTATGAGAAAACACGACTCCCGCTAATTCCAATCTACGGAGGTTTTCCAGTCAAAATGATGTACGTCGCTTTCCCATGTATCATGCATGTTTGTTGTTGTTGTTGCTTTGTACGTGGATTGCACAGTTGCTCATTACTTCTTTTTGCTGATGTTTCATGTGTTTTTTATTAATATACCTTTTACTGAATGTGGCTGTAATCAGTGTACTGATTTCCATTTATTCTAACATACTTATAACAATTTGATTATGTGATATAGGAGAACCGTTAAGGCTGTTTTTGTACTACATAAATACCAGTAGCATCAAATTGTATCTAATCTGTTAAAGAACTCCTTTCTTAATAGATGTCTCTTGTCATATATTTAGACTAGTGTTTTACACTTGTTGCATTATTTACAGTGTTATGTGCTTTTTTGTTTTTGTTTTGGTTCATTTCTACTGTTTGATTTGCCTGTGTATGATATGTGCTTAATGTAGTGTGTGCTGTTAGTAAAGTCAACTTACATACTTGCGTACCTCCGTGACACAGTATGGGTAGATGTGTAATTAGAAGATGTGTATATGAATGTAGTTTTCACACTATTAGTCAAGAAACAGTCCCAGTTTGATTTTTAAAATGAATGAGCCCAGCACAAGAACTTCCAGATACGTAAAATATTCTATAGCACAACCAATTTTAACAAACTTTATCGACGTTTCGACCTACAATCTGGGGTCTTCATCGTCACTGACTTCCGGTTTCTGATGTCAGTAAGTAAGTCCCATATGTGGCTTGGTAGCTGCCATCATCTCCATTGATGTTACTGGTCTTCCTAATCAGTGTTGCTGTCTGTACTGATATCAGAAACCGGAAGTCAGTCCTGATGAAGACCTCAGATTGGAGGACGAAACATCGATAACGTACATTGAAAGTGGTTGTGTTATAGAATATTTTATGTATTTTCATTATCATCCTGATAAAACCTTTACTGAAGAAGTTCCAGAATTGACAGTAACGAAGATGGTAAAAATAAAATTTTTTTCGCAAGACATAATGAAGATTGATGTTATGCGATTATCTGTTTCGGTTTTCTCAAGTCTGTTTACTGCTTTCATTAACACTATTGCATGGAAGTAAACCTGTGTATAAGAGCAGATTTAATGATCACACCATTATTTATATATTCTACAATCGACCAGCTTTGTGTGATTTTAGGCAAAACCCATATGCAGGGTTCGTTTTTTATGCAGTGTCTCGTGTTTTAGAGAACTCAGTTACATGCACTGCATTAATGTGTTTGTAGTATCTTACTCTTACTGATGTTTTGCAACTTTTAGAACTCACATTGGCGATCCAATTCCATTTGATCCATCGATAACATCTGAACAGCTAGCCATAAAGGTTTTTCTTGCTAATTTATTTTATTTGATTGCTGTTGTAGTAAGTAAATAATCAACTTATGTAGCACCAAAGTCAAAAGAGAATTAGGAAGCGTAGTCTGCTGATCTCTACTTACGCTACAGAATGGTTATTTGCCTCTTTTTGTCACTGACAGAATATGATGTTTAGTGTTATTACAGTTCTCAAATTTTCGTTTGTAGTCAGTTTTAGCAAGTTTTGGGGTAAAAACTGCAGTTTTGGATTCAGTTTCGGTTCTGGATTACACATGTAATTATACATTCAATAACAACAACAAACGATATGAACTAAGAAGTAAACCAAAGTCAAGACTGCTGTCTATTATGCATTTAAGGAATGTTAATAATTCTCACTAGTGTTTTAAAATTTTCTCAAACAATGTTTCTTTCTTTGGTTTGTTGTTTGTCAGCCATTTTATTGCCTAGAGTAGATATCGGCGATTGATCTAAAAAATTGAAATGGCCGCAAGATGATGCCGTTGAGTGAACTTACCTTTGGTGGAAAATGGAAGTTGGAAGTTATGAGTCATAATGTTAATCTCTTGCAAAATTATCCCGAAGTTGTTCCAGTGTCCATTTACAGCCTAAATGTAGTTAGATCAGACTGCTGAATGTAAGCCTGAATCTGAAGAATACTTATAGGTAATGTACCTATGCATCAACTTCAATAAATATGGCATTTACTGTTTCAAAAAGTAATTAAGGTCCGGTTTTTCCACAGCAAATTAATCTCCCGTTAATTTAATCTGTCATTAAATCCGACAGATAATGATCAATTTACTCAGATGTCGTTTTTCCACTGGCAGTTCGTCAATTAAATCGTCCGTTTAGGCTGCCCGGCCCGTGCTCATCTCTACCAGAAATAAGCAAACTTATAGGGATGTAACTGATTACATATGATTTTGAACAGCCATTAGGCCAAAGCATTAATTCATCGACTGCTGTTGCATTGCTTCAGGTGTACGATGCTGTCGATGAGCTAATACAGCGACACCAGAAACCACTGCCAGGCAACATTCTCAGCGCATTGTTGCAGCGGATCCACAACTGTCACTCGTGACTAGGAATTATTTATCGTGTAATCCTGCTTGTATTTATTTCCATTGCAGTTCTCTGCTGTGACACTGTAACATGCCGGTTCAGTGTTGTTGTTTTCTTAGACAACATCACGTATTTTGTTGTACAAAATATTTGAGTGTGAGTCATGGTAATTTATTTCAGCTTTAACTTGTTTTCCACCATTGCTGACTGAGGAGTATTCATCATCAGAGTCGTGCCATCTACATATGTCTGCTATGATGTGAATGGACTGTCATGTATATGTGTGTTTTATTTCACTTAATTTTTTGTATTGTATAATTCCACATATGCTGAATGATGTATAATGAATCAAAGCCAATATATGTCTATATCACTGTGTAGCATTTATTATTAGTCCACTTTGCACATGTCATGTAGCATAATGGTACTGCTCAAGTTCCGTCTTTCTGTCGATCTGTCTGTCAGTTGGTCTGTCTGTCTGGCCATTGTTAATGACTGTGAATTTTGCAAAAATGCCAGACTGGATAGAGATTTCATTTGGGGTGGTAGGTCGGGTGGGCCAGAAGAATGATTTATTAGATAGAGGTCAATATCCCCCACAGGGAAGGGCAAATTTTGGGGAAGGGAAATGCAGTGGTGCAGTGTAATGTTTAGGGAAAATGTGGTATTGGTCATGCAAAAATGGCTGAACCAGTCAAGCTGCCATTTGGGATGGTGAATTTTTGTGAGTGGGGTGGGCCGAAGGAATCTGATGTTAGATGGGGGTCGATATTTCCCATTGGGGAGTTTTTGGTGTCCGTGGTTGGTATTGGATTTTTCGGTGCATTAGTGGTGGAGCAGTGTATTCGAGTGGTATTACTGGTGTGAGAAAACTTGATAAAATTTCCATTCGGACAGTGTATCGTGGAAACATTTTCCATTGGTCAGCGTAAAGGCGTAGTTCATGGACGTTGGCAGTTATGAGACAATTGCTAAAATAAAACAGTGGATTTGAGTTTTGCATTCGCTACGCTGAACTTGGATGGCATTATTAGCGACTGTTACAATTGGCATGATGCAGCCTCTTCCGAAATAACTTTGGGCAGTTTTGTTGTGTTTCTTGTGATGAATATAATGTTGTGTCTCACCGACTTTTTTTTATCCAAATACAATGAATGTCTTGTTATTGAAGTAACTGTCTTTCTAACAGTTAACATCACAGCAGTTAAGTAAGGAACTATGTGAATGAAGGCAGCATTTTATTTGTGTTAGTGTGGTGGGTGTAAAGGCCACATTCCATTACTCTAGCTGGTCGAAAACCCGGTCGAAAACCTGGTTTTCGACCGGGTTTTCGACCAGCTTTCAGCCAGCTCAAAACC
>Ga0209782_1002455_pt1 | contig 10336 bp, 5 predicted proteins | sample WorMetmaBAHAMAS1_FD_187390 | JGI IMG/M metagenome (GOLD analysis project Ga0209782, IMG submission 187390) | Marine gutless worms symbiont microbial communities from Max Planck institute for Marine Microbiology, Germany - Inanidrilus... | ecosystem: Host-associated > Annelida > Digestive system >...
GCTCTCTTCCGCTTTCACTCTGCTGGCCACTTTTTAGATGAACCGAGAGTTGCATATTTTCAGTTTGTTTTCTTCCTCTACTTGTTGTTCCGGATTAGAATTTGTCCTTAGTTTTTTTACACAAATAATTTACGTATAGTCCTGATAATGCCACTGCCAACTTGACACAGACTGCTTTACCTCTATGCTTATTCATGTTGTCTTGGAAAAGAGGCTCTTAAACAGTTATTGTTGTTGTTGTTATGACAGATTAGGTTAATGGCTGCAGGCTTGTTATTGGCCACATTAGTGTTGTTAAGGTTTCCAAAACCTATGCCGAAACCTGAGTTTTTTTTCTAAGTCTGTTCATCACTGAAACTAGGTTTTTCCACTATAGTTGAAGGTTTTGCAGCTCACCGGTATTGTAAAAATTGTACGGATTAATTTTGTGAATTTATTCTAGCAGGTTCGATCGCCAACAAATGAAAGTTATTTTTTTAAACTGGTAAAACGACAACTGGTGTTGTCATATGCCAGCTGGCACTTTGTACCCAAATTCTCCAAACCCAGTGCTGGTAACACTGTTGAGGAGTGAGAACATCTTATCCATCATCCAAATGCACTAGTCATCTTCAGCAATGGCATGCAGGCATTAAAACTTTGCTGCAACAAAATCCTCAAGATTTTAACTACGAGGGGGGTGCTGGTTTCAGTGTATAATGGTCGTTTGGTGATGTACTGTGCACGAAACCAATTAACAGTATATGGACGACGTTGCATGATAGGTGGCGGTTCCGTACCGTGACGGGAGATGAGAGGGGGCTTGTGGTGGCGTGGCTTAGTGGTATGGCATGGTGGTCTCGATCAATGTAGTTACTCTATGCCAGGCCTGGTTAGTACTGGGATGGGTGAGCTTCATCGTCCATGCCTCCTTGGTGTTTCAACCAGTCACTTGACCAACTCAGCCTCCTATCCTCAGTGAGATGGAAATAAGTACAGCAAAATGCAGTGATGCTCTGCTGCTAGGGAATAATGGCTTATCCCACTCATGGATGTACGTGTGGTGTGATCCCTCATTAATACGTCACATACCTGAGTGTTTTAGAGATAAATCTCGATAGAACGCTATAGAAATCTATGTTGATGGTACTTTACTTTGTCAAAACCAAACAAATCCCATGCAGCTGCTAGGTGGCTAATATTGAGGGGTGTGTACAGATACTACAGCGACTACGACGAGGACGCGGAAGCCGAAGGTGACATAATATCAATCCACGACGATGACAGTGAACCAGAATCCTCTGCCGAGCCGGCGGCCAAGCTGTCGCGGCTCAGCGATGATGTATCCATGACGACCGCTGCCGAGGCCGAGAGCGAGGCACCGCCGGACGAGGAGGTGACGATGCTGGAGTACTGGCAGGCAAACTCGTATAGTGTACATTTGGCGGCCGAGGACACCGACAACGCAGATGTGTTGTTCGCCAAGTGTCCGAGGCTGAGTAGTGCCTCGTGTCTGTCTGTTGATCTCAAGCCTGGTGAAATGCTCTACCTGCCAGCGTCTTGGCTGTACGAGGTACTTCATACATACATACAAACAGTCGGTCTAGTAGTTGCTGAGATGTTGGGTCGGATATGCTGATTTTTGCCGTCTCGTACAAATAAAGTGCTGTTCTTACCCCAGCAGTCTCTGGAGTTACTAGACCGATCTTGACCAAACTTGCACACAATGTAGCTACAATATTGTCATTGGATATTGTTAAGTCGAACCAGCCATATTGCTACATGTAATTGTTTCAAAATGCCAGCCTGCGGATATAGGTCATTTTGCCAATTTTAAGCCCAATATTTTTTAACACACTGCAAAGTTATTTTCTAACCGACTGTATTCTGCAGTTAGTTCCCGCGATGTGCAGTGTTCACTCTGGACTGCTGCATTTACGGATGAGTTGTTGTCGATGGCCTTTATTGTGCTAAAACTGCCATTGATTCCCAATTAACCACCAGTCCGTAAATTGAGTCACGGCATTGTGAGGAACCTAGATCTTAATAAAGATAAAAGGATAAGATATCGTAGATATGGAATATCTATAGTGTGCTCAGAAACCGACATAGTTAGCTTAATATGCCACACTGTACAATAACTGAAAATATAACAACAAGAAACTAAAAACAAAATGAGAGAAATCCCACAAGGACTGGAAGCAGTTAGGAAACTGTGTGGTCAGTCCTAAGGAAGGTGAAGAGTCGATGGTGGGAATGGTTTGTGGAAAAGATAGGTTTTAAGCGTGGAGTGAAAGGAGTATAAGGCAGCTTAGTCCCCATCTAATCTGTACATTATATTTGGTAACATTATGTCGTTCTTTGTGATCTGTAAGACACTGCTGTTCTGCGTTTCAGTTTCTTGTTAGTTAGCGTTTTTGTCTTTAGGCCCGTTTTTGAACAGCTAACAGGGCGTGTTTGGTATGTAAACGTGGTAGCCATGTGACTGGTATACCGAAAGCTGACTGGCCTGGCATGAAAAATAAACTACAACTCACAGCCACGCCCTGCTAGGCGACGAAAAACGGGCCTTTTATGGTTCCCGCCTTTGCAGATATTTTGAATTGTCGATGTTGCTATTCATCGCTGGCAGTAACCGATGCGTGGATAGGGTGATCAGTGGCATCTGTGACTTTGTGTATCTGTGTGTGGGTGTGTCTGTAAAAAATGACTTGAGCTATCAACACCAAAATTGTTACACATATTCTCTGTGGCTGTTGCTCAGTATGCACTGAGCCTGAGTTCAAAAGGTCATGGTCACAGGGCTATGAAGTGTGTTGCCGGCATGGGTATGTGTGTCTATGTTCCGGGGCACCTGGGGGCTGGAGCAGTTCCATTTTTGGGGGTGGGGGCACTGGGTCTCCGAATGAGGGTGGTCACCAGAAAAATCTTGTCGTCATGTGACAAAATGTGCAGTTTTTAACATGAAACCAACGTATAATCACTAAATTGTCATCCCAAATGTCAACTTAGATTCACCAAAAAGTTCATTGTGGGGGTCAGTGGTTGGGGGCAGAACTCTGACTGGGGGCGTGGCCCCCTTAGAACCATGTCTGTCTGTGAGTGAATAGGTTTCTGGTTGTTTTTCCGTAGTTTTTTTAGCCTGATTGTCTGTGATGCAGGTTACATCTGTTGAGAGTGAATCGGCTGCTTCCATGCTCCCCGCTGACGATAGTTCAACTGCCAGCCACACAGCTGTTAACAGCGGTGACACAGACCGAGCTGGGATGATGGAGCGCAGTGCAGCAGACCGAGATGATGTCGCCGACCATTCACAGCTTGGCACTGATGGCAGCAAGCTGACATCAACACAAGCATCAGTGGGCGGTTACACGGAGTTACCTGTGGCTGGCGATAATTCGGTGTCTGGCGGCAATAACCTTTCGTCTGATAAGACGGAGTCGGCGACAGATGCGGTGAACGCTGAATCAGCCAAGGCAAGCGGTGACGAAACGTCTGCAAAGGAGATGGAGAGAATTCCACAGGCACCAGACGGTGACACCATCTACCAGGGTGAAAATGAGACCAGTGGTGGAGAAAGGGCATCTGCGCTAGAAACTGCGGAAATCACGACGTCAGTGGAACCTGGGATTGAGTGTTCTAAGGCTGGGAACGAGGTACAGTTGGCTGATGGAGACAAAACATTGGACAAACCGTTGTCGGAGAACATCGAAGGACCCGGACCCGCTGTGTCATCCATCCCAGAAACACTGAAATCTTCCAGTAATGTCACTAGTGATGAAGACGACACCGACTTCTTGGCTCTGGCGTATCTGGTCCACCCGCCGGACGGCGCGGCCTTTGACCGGCCATACCTAGACGACTTCTGGCAGTGCCGGTGGCAGCGGATGGATGCGGAGATCCGCAAGATGCTGCGTAAGTCGAGCCGGCTGGCAAGCGATGTGATCACACTCGACTCTTCGAGTTCCTCGAGCGAGTACGACTCGTCGGAGTACGGCGAAGACGACTACGAGGACTCGATGGCGTCCAACAGCCCGATATTTGTCTGCGAGAAGAGAAACTCCGGCGGAGGCGCGGAAAGGGAGTCGGCGAACGACATTGTTCTGGACGGGAACTCGAGCAACGCGATTGTTGTCGGAGACGAAGAAGACATCGATGACGGTCTGTTCGATGAAGCGGTCCTTGATGAAGTGGATGAGATCGATTGCTCCGCTGAAATCAGTAACGAGGGTGACAAAGACGCCGATTCGTCGATAGTCGTCTGCGATGGCGAAACCTCGACGATTGGATCGAGCCAGCCTCCTTCGGAAATTGCCGCCACGCCGGATCGACCACCGGACAAATCGGGTAGTTCCGTGCCGGAGATGGACTCTGCTCCGGCTGCATGCACGCCGGATGCATCCAATGTATATGATGCCGGGAGTGGGACGATGGCAAACGGATCGACGGAGGTTCCTGAGCCGCTGGATAAAACTGATAAAGCGGCTGCCGAGTCCGAGCATGTGAAGGATGCTGATGTCGCGAATGGAACTTGTGGCGTGGACGCGGCAAACTGATAGCAGTTTGCTGTATTTAGTTCGTTTGAACAGTTGCATCTTCTTTGCAGTTCGCTGTAGATGTCACGGCTGATGATGGTGATAATTGGCTGATGTCCATTTCAACCTTTTACACACCATAACCGCATGTTGTCGTGTGGCCCGGTGGTGTAACGGTTAGGGCACCGGACTTTCAAATCCAAGGTTGTGGTTTCGACTCACGGCCGTTGCCCTTTCAGGTAACAACCTTAGAGCATTGTTCACACATATGTGCCTCTGTCACCAAGCAGTATAATTTGTTACCAGTCACAAGGCATTGATGCCCGCAGCTGATAAAGTAACTGTCGTTTTGGCATTGCACCGGCCATGTGTCACAGACATTTGTGAATTATTCATCCGATCTGTAAGCTCAAGGCTTAAGAAGGGGAGATAAAGATCCTGCATGCACTCCTCTTAAGCTATGGCACACTTCGCCTGTACTGTCCTTCAGATTCAGAGAATGTTACCATTCTTCCTTTACAAAGTCATTAATTCACTGAAGATTGTCATTATTTATTGGTGTAAACTTCCTCATAAAATGGCGGCTCAGGTGGTGAGCCTATAACAGGAGTTTGGGAAAGAGCTCCTGGTCAGGGAGGCAAAGCCCCCTCTTCTGAAAGCATTTTGTCCTTCAGAAGTGCATCCGCGGTGAAAATTTGTCTTTTTTTGACATCCTGTAAACTGCTTAAAATACTTTCGAAAGACAAGAAGCATTTGAAAAATGTTGGGCCCATTTGCCACAACGATCCGCCTCACGCCCATTCAGCAGATGTCGCTAGCGGTACTGTCGCCTGCCGCCTGCGCATCGATGTCTACGACAACGCGTGACAGAGGGGACCGCTGTGGCCCCATGGAATGGGCCCAAATGTAGTTGCATTTCTGTTTGGTGTTACTTTATTGGACGTTACACTGTGACAAAAAGCGAGTGGGGGCTCTAGCCCATCAGCCTCATAGACGGTTACAAAAAAATGCCATTGTGGTCATCATCATCATCAGCATGTGATAGGTTTTCGTGCAGTTAAGTTGCTGTTGTACGCGTTGATTTAACAGTCGTAATGGACTGTTCAACTTGTCAGGGCAGAGTGTACAGTTCTGGTAGTTCTTGGCCTTCAGTGGCTAGGTTTCTTGTGACGCAAACATCCACCGTTGAACGACCATTTAGCTGTCGTCGCTGCTTCATGACTTCGTTATATATTATTCACTGTACGGGTCTAGATGCCCGTATTGTTTCTCTGTGGTGTAATTTATGACGGTGAAATTGGCACACAGTGGTTCATCACTGTTATTTGTTGAATTACTGTTTTACGTTGTCATCGTGTTGTTGATGAATAAGCATTACCATTTTCGCGAGACCTTACCCCATGTGGACGTCTTGCACCCTAGAAACATTGCACATTTTGGCACTAAACAGATGTTTGTGTGTTTGTCCTTATAATCAGTTAGCAAATATAAGCTTACAGGGTGGGCCAAAAACGGACTTCTTTTTGCTTCTTGTAACTTCCTTTTTCTCTTGCTTATATTTTCCTTTCTTAGGCCTATTTACTTTATCTTTAACTTTTATTATAGGCTCACTCCGTTTCCAGGTCGGATGTCGTAAGAGCCGACTAAATCTTGATTATAATTTGTGACAAGTGGGATGTTGAACCTTAACTCACTCAATCTTTGCAAGACCAAGACCACAAGTCTCAAGTGACATGCAGTCCAGTGGACTATAGCAAGGGAAGCAGGACTTTTTAGTGAGCCTGAAAGAGTGATCGACTGCCGTCAATAAACACAGTGGTAGTTTATTAAATATTAGTTTGCTAATTAATTATAAACATTATCATCTGTACTTATTATCAGTTAGCAAATATACAGGGTGGGTCGAATAATTTGACTTGTTTTTGAGAATTGATAAAGTTGCGATGGTTAATGTGAAAAAGGCATGTTATATGTCAAAAGTTTAAGAATTTTGTCTAGAAAAAAATAGAATAAATCTTGCATGTCAGCGAGTTTAAATATTCTTTGCTTAGTTTGTATAAAACTTCACAACACATGAAATTATGCTGAATTTGATAAAATGCACCACGGATTTCAGTGTACGGTGCCGGAACCGGTTTGCGCACTGGGCCATGTCTAGGCCTCAGCGCTGGCGGTAGCTGAAGGCACGTCGAAAGACTGCTAACAGTCAACCGCCGCCCCTGATGAAACGAACGCCGGATCCGGTGTGAATATAGTCGGTTGTACATAAGCTTTCGTATTTCACGTGTGCCAGCAGAACTTTGTGGATTTTCAGGGGCACAGTAAATTTGTTTCCAGTGCATTTTGTACCCCTCACTTTCAAATTGCTTTTTGAGCCACCAGTCATTTCCTCGGATGGGTAGCCTAAACCTTAACCCTAGTACCACTGCTGAGCTTTGACTTATAACACAGATGTGGCTACCAGAAAGTCATTCAACGTTTTATTATGCATGTAAAAGCATAGGCTTTTGCTTGGATTTTCATATAAGGGAGTTCAGGACTTCAAATGTAGGCTTACAGTTATTTCTCTCAAATACTAGCGAGTGAATGGAGTGGACACATCCACCGATTCCATTCCACATGTATTTGCTCGTCTCGAAGACTGCTCAAACTATTTCAGGAAGAGGCAGCGTTGAACTTATCGACTGAATGTGACTTTCTATATTGCGAAGTTAATTGCCGCTTGATCAGCAGGGGCGAAGCCAGGGAAGTTACAGTGCACGGGAGTTACGGAGGTACGTGGGGGCTATACACCATTCCCCAGTTTGTGGTCTGGAGGCTTTACCAGCAGAAAATTTTTTGATACATGAAGTTCAGTATCAAATCTGTAGATTTTGAGGCAGTTTGACAGTTATTGAGGGCATATCTGATGACATGGAGTAGGCCTATTCGAACAGTATATCCCAAATGTTTGTACAGGGTTTTGTGCAAATCTCACGTACAGGTGTCCCTGGAGGCAAACAGGGAAGTTAATCCCTGTCCCCGGCTTCAGCAGTCACCACTTAATGTTTTATTGAAGCCTGCATGGCATACGCCTGCACTAGTAGTATGTCTAAGCACAACAATTCGCACTTTGGTTACAATGGGCCGTCCCATAGGCCTGCCTACCCGCCCCAAAAATTGCCCTATCCCGTGGGGCGAACTGCACCTCAATCTACACTGCATAGTCCTATCCTTGGAACTACCGACCCACTACCCCATACGGCATCCAGATCCATTCAACCGTTTTTTTCACAATTCACTAGACAGGCAAAGTGTACAGGGTGCGCCAATAAACAACATTCCTCTAGAAAAAATGCTGTATTTCAGCCATTGTAGTACGGATTTGATCCAAATTTTCAGACTATACGAAATTCGCGCAACATATATAGGCCTACTGCAAATTTTATTGAAATAACTGATATGATTCCTCTGCGAAAGCTGTAAATTTGATGAAAAAAATCTGTTACAGTAACCGAGATAATGAATTTTTCCCAAGGGATTTTTTTATTAGCGCATCCTGTAGGCCTACACGCCAACATTATCAGTAAGAACATTATCAGTAACAACAGACCTCTTGCAGGCTATTGCACTACAACAAAGCGACGCTGGCTAATAAATTTAAGACCTTTATTGGTGCAGAAATTCTGGAACTCGAAAAAGGAAAAATATAAAAAAACGTTCAGAAAATGTTACGTTAAAACGCATTTCCTCCAAAGATAGGAGACGTTTTAAACGTTTGGCACAAGTGCGGTTGACGCAAGGTCGTTGAGACGCTGGCGTCTACGCATTGCACGCCGACCAATGACCGGCGGAGACCGTTGAGTCTCAAACAAGCCTTCGGGACTCGCGTCGCGCGAAGACGACGACGATGACGTCAACGCGTCACGTGACGAGGACGAGGATGACGTCACGGCAGCCCGGCGGGCGGCACGCCGGCGCCTGTGACGCGCTATCGTTGAGTCACGGGGCAGTGTAAGAGTGGGAGTAGTAGTATTAGTATGGCCGCGTTCGCCAGGTGGCAGCACGGTTTCAGCACTCTCACCTGGGGTTGCTGGTCGCTCGAACGAGTCGTTGCGTTGAAGCTGGAACGCTCGTCGCCTCTGGATAGCTTCCAGCTCCTCTCTGACCGTCCGACAGCCACTGGTCCTCGACGTCTCGTGTCCTCTCTCGGAGTTCTTCTCATCTTTTGACCTCGGCCGGTCTCCTCTGACCGGAACCGTCTTCTCGTCCAGAAGATCGTAACCAAACCCTACGTTACCAACGAAGTCGGCACTGTTTGACGGCGCCACATTTTGCCTCGCAGCAGCCCGGAAGTCACCAGCGGGGGTGACATTCGTGTCTTTCGGATGCTGTTGTGAGGTCAGAAGCTCGATGGCGGAGTCTAACGCGGCCGTGACAAAACCGTTATGTAGCAGCGTGTCCTTGTATACATAAGTGTGTCTTCCGTCCAACTTCTGACCACGCTGTACTTGACCTTGTGACGTCGGATGAGCAGTGACTGGTGTCAAACTAGAATCGATACCTGCTGGGCCGGAAACGGTCGTGTTGGACTTGGTAGCACCGCCTGCTACCGCCGGTAATAATACTGACGATAGAGGCGAGGAGGAAGTGGGGTTAAGAACGTGCATCTGGCGCGGCAGACCGGAAGAAGACGATCGCTGAAGAACGAAGTCTCTCTGACCGACGGAAGATGGAACGCCGACCTCCGGCGAGATGTAGAGCGAGTTCGTGATGCGATGATCTCGTCGCTGGTGGCGATTGGAAGCCAAGAGTGAGGTGTGCGTGGTCGTCGTTGATGCGGATGCTGAAGATACAGGTGTAGAGATGACTCCGATGCGAGCTCGCTGCGGCTGAACGCTCGGACTAAGTCTCGACTGCGACGCACCGAAAGCGGACGACGCCGTTCTAGCGGAAGTCGTCACGAGACTCCGAGATACTGCTGCCGCAGGCTCGACTGCCGGATTCTTGTCCTCCGCCACGAAACCCAGATTGGCCCGACTGCGAGCGGGTTTGTCGCCGTCTTCTGTCCACGCGACGCTGCGTTCGACCGTCTCCCGGGCAGTTCCGTCGGCCGTTCGCAGTGACGCGGGCCTTCCAAGTTCCGGCGACGTCTTCCAGCTGTTAGAAGACCGGCGGCTGGGAAATGGCGGGGCGGCGCTGGAGGCGGGAAACACGCTGAGGTGCGACTCTCGGACCAGTTCGATCAGCGTCTTGCACGGCGACGGCGATTTTCCACTCTGCGCGTCACCACCCGGCAAGTCCGCGGTCCTCATCAGCAACCGCTGAGCCTCGTCGAGGCGTTCCAGAGCGGTGGCGGACGTGGGACGTGCCCCAGACCCGGCGGGCGGTTCCAGGTGGTGGTGCGTCGCTTTGCGAATCGGTCGGGGTGACACGAACGCCAGGGACAGCGTACTGGTCACGGTACCGGCGCCACTGCTGCCGGCGGTCGCCGACAGACTCGGAGACCTTCGAACCGTCAGGCACCGCGATGTTGCTGTCCTCACCGGTTCAGCCGCGAAATTCGCCCCGAGAACGACCCGCATCTCCGCCGTCTTCGTTCCCGAGTCTTCCCTTCCATCTCTCTCCGCTTCCACGGGATCTGCGGCCGTCGTTCTCCGGGAACTCGATAGCACCGCTGCCGGCGGAGAAGTGACGTTCCAACTCGAGTAGCTGCGTTTCCGCTCGTTCTCGAGCGACGTCGAGTCCGTCGCACTTTCGGTGACGTCACTGCGATCCGTTTCCGGTTCGACCACCGGGCCGCGGACGATCGGCGCGGAGAGGTTGGAGAGGGCCTGGATGGA
>Ga0209782_1002456_pt1 | contig 10334 bp, 10 predicted proteins | sample WorMetmaBAHAMAS1_FD_187390 | JGI IMG/M metagenome (GOLD analysis project Ga0209782, IMG submission 187390) | Marine gutless worms symbiont microbial communities from Max Planck institute for Marine Microbiology, Germany - Inanidrilus... | ecosystem: Host-associated > Annelida > Digestive system...
GTGAAATTCGTAGGCCTACCGCTGGCGACTCGTGCCACGGTGGAATAAGTGTGTTATACAACTGTCTATCGTGGTATAAATTCGTTAACACTCACTTATACCACTCGAGACAGTTGTATAACATACATATACATCATGTCAACAATAACAATGCAATCACCAGCAGACTCTGTTTTGTCAAGAATTATGTAAACTAAGTGCGTGTGAACAGCTCGCAAATTTCACGTGTCTTGCTATTGACATCTACTGATACTCAACTGGTACAGCAGTGCTCACATGATGCTGACTAATCACATCAATGACTGGCACGGCACGTGCACTTAGCCAGTTACAGTGGTGGCTAGCCAAGTGCACGGTTCACACTCAAATCTCAGAATAAAAATTCAGTACTTTTTCAGGACTTTTCAGAACCTGATACACCAAACAATCAACACCTACTTTTACAGCATTTTGGGCCTCAACCTATAATTTGATAACAACACTGTAAAACTACATGCACTAGACTTGTTGTCAATAATGACAAACGTGAATGTAACAGTACTACTACTACATAACTTGCTTCATAAGGGCCCAACTAGAGCACCACAACTGACATACTAGCATGATTGATTTTTCAGCACCTCTGCGATCAAGTTGAAAAAAAACTTTTTCGGGATTTCAGGACTTTACAGAGCCTGATTTTTCAGTCTCCAAAAATCAGGCCCAGTGGGAACCCTGCAAGTGGACACTAATTATGCTTCATGTCATCATATGAATTGCATTTCACCATTTCACTTCTACCACAAACGAGTCCTTAAGATAACTGTTGGAGTGAAATTGTGCCTGCTCATTAGCATCAAAGCAATGAAGACAAGCAATGAACACTGAGAGTGACTGGCATGCGTAGAGTTCACTTGAGACAGAGAAATCACGTTCAACTTGCCGCGTGCGAGTTGACACAAACTCAGTGACTTCGTCTCCGTAGTCGACAATCACTGCACGACTGCTGCTTGCAATGTTCTACACACAGTCATAATATCGGTTCACACAACTAACCAACACAACTTGCTGCGGCTAGCAACTGGTTTATTCTATTCTCAGTGTCCTTCTTAGTTAGGTTGGGCTTTCCAGATGATCTCAAAAATGTGAACCTTTGCTGAAACAGAAATCTGAAGGCTGTGATTCATGTTATCCAAGCAACATCATCAAAGCAATGATGAGTAGAAATAAGGCAGAAGTATACGGATAACATAACAGCAATGAACTGACAGATTATACAGGCCGATGCTAGTTAATATGATTACTGACAGAGCCAGAAACAATGGACAATGGTGACATACGAGTAGTTGTAGAATGGCAGTGTGAGACGGCTGAATGACGGACTGATTGAATGACAAGCTGTCATCAGCATCAGTTACAGTCACTGACCGACATGATAGACTACCACACACTATTCACACACACAGATAATTAGTTCATATCATTTCACTCCGTCTACACAACAACACGAATACAATTCACCGAGTATGCAGATACTTCACATCTCACTAATAAACAGACTCATTACTTCAGCTGCTAATGCACAAGGCACTAACAGCCCATCACTCCGGCTTTCAGTACACACATTTAACTAATTCATATCACGACATTTAGTAACTAGGTAAACTCTTTCTGTAACTATAATAGACACTTATTAATAGAATAAGACGGAAAACTGCAGCTTGGTGGCTGAAGACTGGCAGAGGTACCTTTACGGTGTGTGAAATAACCGTAACAAACGCGACATAAAAGTGACAAAGTACAGGTATTACCGGAGTTGAATATCGATACACAGACATTGTAGAGTCCAGCTACGTCAAAGACATGATCAAAAACATATTCTGTGCTCAGTGAACATGCGACATGGTCGACACTCCATTGGTACATCACGTCCTCCGACGTTGCTTCTAGGCACATCAACAGTACAGTCTTTGTCACTTACGACATGATGCAACAACTTTATCTCTCTCAGTAAACAAATACAGATGGACAGACAGCCAGACTCATCATAGCACTGTCTTATGCTTCTCTTACCAAAGGGCAGGGCACAACAACACCATTCCAATGATGCAGTCATTCATCAAGATGGCTTTCCTATCTGACCACTGTTCCAGACACACCTTTGTGTGTACAGAGGTTTCTCATATTAATGTAATTTTTCTAGTTCTTAGGTTTTCTAACTCAATCTTGTCTTTTTTCACATACATGCAGGAGCGTTTTGTATGCAGTTATGACATTAAATACATTATCAGTGTGCACTTCAATATTACTTAAACATTTACTTACTTATTCAGAGGTTTGCAGATAACATTAACGATACAACTATGTCACGTTATTTTACACTTATGCAGCATCACACTAAACAAGTAAAACGTTATAAAAACAAACTTTAAAAGCAGACAAAATTACCAACCATTAAACTTGGCCATAAACACTGAATGTCTGCCGGCGACCAGTGCAGAGATCAGCTCTATATCAGCCGTAGCTATGTGCTTCCACACAGTCACTGTCGCATGAATCACTTCCATGGCAACGTTGCTCTCTGCTGTCACGGTAACGGTGTGAGAGCCAGGATGTTGATACACATGTGATGCAGTGACCACACGAGACTCGGCGTTGAGTACCAGCTGATGACTGCCGCTGACAAAGTCAAATTCTACTGTCAAGTTGGCAGCATGTACCAAACAGGCCGTCACACTGACTGGTTTGCCGACAACAGTCGGTTGAGTGGTGGCCAACGTTATGAACTTAAACACCTTCTCACCAATATCTACCGTCTTCCATGCCATCTCGCTGCTAAGATGGTTCCACGCTGTCACAGTTATGTTATACTTCCCGACAGTCGTGAAAACCACAGTAGCAACTGATGAGCTGTTGCCAGATGTCGTGTGGATGGAATTCCCAGCATCAAAATCCCACACAAATTCAACACTGGTTCCCGCCATGACCGTTGCAATACAGTCAAACTTGGCGTTTATCAAGAAGTCTTTGTTATCATCGCAAGACAGTGAAAGTGTGGAGATGGGTAGAGATGCCGTGATAATAACACTGTCAAACGCTGAGCTAATTTCATTACCGACGGTGACATTCACCAGATAGTCTCCAGTATCGACCAACATCAGCTGCACTTGAGGGACATTTGTAGCGGATGAGTGAACCACTGAAGTATTGGTTCTGTCTGTGACGTCCAATACTGTCCAACGATATTTCAAAAAGTGTGAAACTGGTGACACCGATGCCTCGACTGTCACATTCTGCTGCACAGTAACTACACTGTCGACCAACACAGATACATCTTCAATAAAATGTCGTACAATCAACGTTGTCCAGTTATGAACCATCGCCGTTTCTTCCACTCCAGATGCACGCACCACAACCGAGACATTGAAATCTCCCTCGTATGTATAAATGTGTGGTACTTCTATGTGCAACTGACAGGTTGAGCCATAGTTGTCACGGGAAACACTTACAAGCCCTTCAGCATGCACGGAGACATCGCTACTGGCATCGTGCGTATTGTTTGTTGCTAAGGCAACGCCAGGCTGCAGTGCTGCAGTGCTGACGATGCTATCATCGCCAAAGTCAACTGAAAAACTGGAATTGAGCAGCGTCGTCGTTGATAACGTGACAAATAACCTCGATGTCTGATTGACGACAATTACTGGCAACTCTGGTACCAGATGAACATGTTGGATAACACGGTCACTGGCAATCTACACAGAGCAGTAGCATGACAGTTGAGTGAGCTAGCACTGCAAACAAACAACTGATACAATAGCGACAACACACAATGGAAAATGGTTGTACTCCTGATGATATGAGCCCAGGTCAAGCTAGATTTATTTCTCTCAACATCTTACAATGGTTCATTCTCTTTCATCAGACACAAGTTTTACAAGTGACATAAAACGAACAGACAGATCATCAAAATAAACATTATAATAGTCATCCACATCAACAGATCACACAAAACTAATGACACAGGTAAACAAGGCATCAACACATCAGACAGTGAAACAGTTTTGAAATGACCCAGCTTCACCAATTTGCAAAGATATGCACAGCCCCAAAAATAAAAGGTCATTTCACCCTAACTACACCACCTTTCTGTAATTTATTATCTCTTGGATGGCATATGTCACAGTCAATCTGTGTAAAAACATGTAACATGTTTAGCTTCCCCATTCCAAAAATATAAAAAGTTTCCCAAAGTTTTAAAATGTGTCATACAACTTTAAATATGCCCCTTAAGGGATAACTTATCATGGACTAGCCAGCACACAACTGAGACCTGTAACACAGTGACCAAGCCTGGCAAAAAGATGACAAAAATTCCCAAGTTAAACAGCAGAGGTTTGTCCAGCATGCTGCTTATCTAGATGCTGCCACTGATGTTCCCGTGAAATTCTCACCAATATGGGTGTGCGATAAACATCAGATACAGAAGACACAGACAGAATACAGTGATAAACTGCTAACACGAGACGTGGTAATCAATCACTGAACCTCGTAGCTTCTTCACCCACCAAACTTCCAAACACCTCGGGCAAAAAAAGAAACAAAAACAAACATAAAGATGTTTAGCTGTTCACTCACCACATCAATGTGACTTGTTGTCGAACCAAACTCATTGGACGCATTAACATCAACAACATAGCGACCAGCTCTCGTCATGATGAATGACTAAATATTTCCAGACAAACATATCACAAATCTCTCTATTACTTACTAGCCTATGCCACTAACAGTCCTGCTTAATTAACCAACACATACATCACTAATATCATTGACATTGATGTGATCACAGTTGGTAACTGTCACCACAGAATCTATGACAAAACATAGATATTTATGTACCCGCAGTCGTTGTGGCATACCATATGTCCATTGGGGATGCACGCATTTACACGTGTACGTGTACTGTACATGATAAACTATCGTGTAAATGTTTACAAATTACACAATAGGTGCATCCCTAACGGAGAGGTCGGTGTCGGTGTTGGTCCTGTGGAATTTAAGCTTAACAGAGCCGGTCTTTGTGACAGGTGGACGACCTTCGTGTCATTCATGCAACAGTGTCAGAACCTGTCATCATGAAAGAGCTGTGTGAGACAGACAGACAGACAGACAGACAGACTGAGTGACACGTGAGTCAGCTCACAGCAGACCTGAATGCTAGTAGTGCACGACTGTCCATGATAGCACGGCACACCGGCCACGCTGACGTCATCATCAACACGACCCGTCGAGTTTTCAACGACCTTCCAGTCAAATGTCAGATTAGCGCTGATCGGTAGAAATGCCTCAAATTCCACAGGAACATTGCTGTAAACATGATACTCTGACGATGATGTATCAGAATGACACCATGGCAACTGATCACGCTCCGTAACCACAGCTAGTGTGACGTTGAGAGGAAATGGCAGCAGCACGGTGATTTCATATGATGTTTTCACCCACGAGATACCATTGGACGCCACGACGTCTGAAAGCAAAAAACGTACAACACCAGTAATTAGTGTGAATATTACTTACAAGACGACATGCATCTTTCTTTCAGCTGAGCACATTAATCATGTCTTGAATAGCATATGTATGGCTTCACGTCAGCTGTTTTAACAGAATTTTTCAAGTATACCTTGTGTAGATACTAACACAGACAGTAGCAGTGATGGTGTAAACAACACCATTGAGAACTCTGAGAGTTCTCAATGGTGTTGTTTACATCTAACTGATACTAACACAGACGGTAGCAGTGATGGTGTAAACAACACCGTTGAGAACTCTACTCCTTAATCCAAAGGCACTGACTGACTGACTGACTGCTGTCATTAAAAGAAAAACAAGTGGGCAGTATAACCTGCTCAAGTACAATGCTCCAGTCCAGTTCTTAACTACAGGTTAGGTAGGTAGGTGCCTGCTGACACAGGTTGATGTCTACGACGGCTGTAGACAGACAGTTGTAACCATAGTAGTGACAGTTGGTGGTAGAGTGCAAGTGGTTAACAGCCACGTGGCCTGGCAGTGAGTCTGGGTCTGTCTGTCAATCAATCAAGTGAAATCTCACAATAACAGTACGATGTCATTATCAGTATTGTAAGTAATTACCTACGACAAAGAGACCGCATGTGTCAAATGATGCATGCAGCAACGACTGTAGTACACACGACTCAGCCTCATCAGCAGCCACGTACTGTACAATATCGTCATGCCGACCACGCCACCGCCACCGCAACTCTACCACAGATGATGACGACGACTCCAAGCCATCAGCACTAGCAAACCCTGCATGTCATAGCATTACACTGCATTATCAACAAGATAATTGTTCACAATTATGTTCATAGTTACAATGGCACATACACACACACACACATATTTAATGGCCTGTTTTCCAGGACAACCTGTGTAATCCGGTACAGAGAGGCAGAACCACCCTGGAATGAAGCAAGAGATAATGGGGTGGCAGTGGCATCTGCCGTAAGTAAGTAAATATTTATTATTACTAATCAAATTTAAGCAATGCATAACAAATGAAACAGGCAAACAACACATAAAAACATACAGGGTATTACACGACCTTGAAAAGACAACACAGAAGGAAGTATTACATACATATAATACTGGACAATATGCAAATAATTTACACTTCACTCCAGACAGATAACCATGCCAGCACCCCATCACTCAATTATTTATGGGCCAGATGCTCTTCCTGCCGCCCAACCGACAATGCCAAAGGACAGTGTCAAACTACTGAAGGCTAACATGGTTATAGCGGCTTATGATTAAAATTCACTGACTAAGAATCATGATTAAGCAAGACACTCACTGCAGCATTGCATACACCCTGATACCCCTTACACAAAGACTCATGGCATCCACCCTTGTGTAGGACAGGATACAACCAATCCATGCCACAGGGGTGTCAGGCCATACACATACTGCAGCAAGGCTGCTGCCATAGCGTCATGCTGCCATAGGGCCCACTACAGGAAAACATAATGTTGTCCATAACAGCAGAAGCACATAACAGCTCCGTCCAGCATGCAAACTCCAACTGCAGCAAATGACAGTGTAACCAATCAGAAACATACTGGTGGTAAATAGTAATGTAGTAAATAGTAATGTAGCAATTGATAATATTTACCGAGGGGCGGCATTGTGAGAGCAGACACAGAGTGGACAGTTGCCACGAGCTCAACGGTCTGTCGAGTGACAACTGACGTATGACTGGCATTCACAGTCACATTATAGAGCACAGGACCGGCTGCACGGTACACACTGCTTAATGGCACTGGTGAAGAACTCATGCTGTAACCACCACATGGTAACAACTGCAGAGACGGGCCAATAGTGGCCAGATCATCACGGCGTGCTGCGTCAGCATCCTGTGAACTGCAACTGAATGTACACATCACATGTACAGAGCAGTGTGTCAGAGAGGAGAGGTCATAAACAGACATAATGGGACGGCATTAGAGAGGATATAAAGTAGCAAAAGAATACATGACTCCATGGAAATATGTGTAGCATGAAAATGATAACGGTGACAGATAATGCAGTTTCACGCGGAAATGGTCAATAACATGGTGTGCATGTGTTACGTTCCATCACTGCCGATGAACGTCACATCAGAGCTCGTCTCTAAGCAACTAAAGTTTATATCACAACCTGGCTTCAATCCACATCTACTACATCACTGATTGCTATCACCAGAATCAACATCCAGACAAAACTGCCTCCCTGCTCCAAAAATAATGAATTTGCAAACAGCAAATCAAACCCTTAACCGCAGACTGCAATAGACATCTCAATGCCTCGTCCTAGCAGTGATCTTGGTTTCAATAACAAAATTAATAGTACAGCAATTATGACATCATAATACACACTTCTCTTTTATCAGCTGCTTTGCAGTTAAAACTCTATCTTACACACAGTTCCCCTTTGTTTTCTTCCTTCACTTGTTCTAAAACAGAATTTTTGGAATAAGTGGCAAGGGTGTTACATATAAGCTGGAATGCCCTTTATATGCTATCTGTCAGCTATACAGAGGCATCAAAGCAGTGAAGTAGCTCACAGTAACTGACCCCGACAAAAGCTCTGGTTTCACTGCCAGAGTCTTAAATGAAGGATATTACACTGGTCCATCAATGCTGGCTTTCAGATGATGCCAGTGCTCTACAACTCTACCACAATATAACATGACAGTGGTAGCAATGCACCTGGAAGAGATATGATAAGATCTACTCATCTGTGGAAACTGGAACATGCTGCAAGTCAACTTCATCCGCTAACTAAGCACTTATGTCAACTGACTTCACAGTACTAACAGTGACGCACGCATCTGAAAGTGGTTGATGTTTGTGACAACTGCAGGAGAAATGTGCTGATAAACAAACCTAATGTTACAGCTGCTATGATCAAAAGATTTCCAACGAGAAGAAACGAACGACAATAAACAACGACAACCATCTTCTGGATTGATGGCAATAAATTCATACCTAAAATAGATACAAAAAAATGTATAAATCCGAACAACAAATTAACTGCATAAGCAATTGCTTATTGTGTATATGATGTAAAATAATGACTCTAACGAAACCTGCCATACCTAATCTATACATGATGTTGTTGACAATATTAATAATGTGACTGCAGCTGAAAAAGGGCTCAGCAAACCAGTTGGCTCATGATGATGTGCATTTTGAGTGATAGACAAAATTAACTGAAACAAAAAAAATAAAAATTTACTAGCACAAGACAAGCATAGAGGTGACAAGCCTATTTCAAGAGCATCATGTGTTTATAACTCTGAAAGCAGTAAACAACAATAACCATACACAACTGAAGTAAAGTAATTACAGTTCAACAGAAATAAGTGACAAAATAAATGGAGACAAACAGTTACCCTCTGTCAAGACATGCTTGTGCACAATGTACTGGAGTTACTGAGCCAATTGGTAGTGATGTATTCTCGGCACTGATTTCATAGCATCCTTTATACCAAGCACCCGCCTCTGAATCAGCTACAAACATTGATCACTGACGATAATGACAATGATGAAGATAATCACACTAGTAATACTAAATTACGAACTACAGCAGGTCACAACAAGCTAGTAATCACAACTGCATCATAGTGTACTGCTGCTAGGTGGTAAATAAGTAAGTAACTAAGTGATAAGCAACTTCCTTGCTATGACACCTTTTCTTACACAAAGATGTAGCCCTTAGTGCCACAAGCAGTCTCGTTATACATTGCACACGCACAGCACCACATTTCTTGCACAGGCAGGTGCTCGATAACAATGTCAACGACAACAACTATGATCAGCAGCAGCAAACTGAGTCTCTGTCATCATCTCTACTCAACTAGCTGACGCCATGTCGGCACACGCAGCAACCTCCTACAACGTCTGCCTCATATCACCGTGCAGTGGCACTGTCATTAAACATAAACAGCAGTCACGCTGGCTTACACGCACACACACACACACACACACACAGAGAGAGAGAGAGAGAGATAGAGAGAGAGAGAGGAACTGAAGTACTAAGCCTACGTCTATAAGGCTGTCAGCAAACCTGCGAGTTGATGGGAGCTGAAGATGAGCAGCAAACTGGCAACGTTGAACACTGAACAAACTATCAAACTAGTTCTCCACAGCCGACTCATAACTGAACAACGAACGATTCGTTAACTATCAGCCATTAAACACGCTACACACAACATACTTCTTCATAAACTAAACCAAAACACTCACATCCATCGACAAACTTTTCAGATATAAACAATCCCATCACGGAAAAGCTAAAAATAGCCAGCCAATCGTAAGCGAGAAAAGTTCCTCGCCTCAAGTTGCCTGGCAACAGCAGCAGCAGCAGCAGCTAGGGATGGGCGCGTGTACACGTGTAGACGTGTAAATCATGTACACGATGACATAATCGTGTGTACGTTTACAAAATTACACGATAGTGTTCTCGAATATGACAGCTATGACGAAATTTGGTGCTAAGAAATTAAATATATCACTTATTAAATCCACACGTGAGATTCCAGGACTAATTGCAAAATTAGTGATAATCGCGACAGAATAAACTTCATTAAAACTGCCCTGTGTGGACGTGGACGTCACAACTCACAAGTGGCGGGCGGCTATCGTGACAGAAAAGCGCGTTTAGCCGACATATTCGTGTAAACGTTTTACGTTTAGTAAACGCGTTACGGGATTTCGTCCTCACGCGAACACATCGACCGGCGCATTCTTATAGCAGCATCAGGACCAAAGATGTGGCGGCCCCAGCATCTTTGACAG
>Ga0209782_1002457_pt1 | contig 10332 bp, 8 predicted proteins | sample WorMetmaBAHAMAS1_FD_187390 | JGI IMG/M metagenome (GOLD analysis project Ga0209782, IMG submission 187390) | Marine gutless worms symbiont microbial communities from Max Planck institute for Marine Microbiology, Germany - Inanidrilus... | ecosystem: Host-associated > Annelida > Digestive system >...
CGTTCCTGTAACTATAGTAACTATACCTGGCAGGCGTATAGGTCTAGGCTTAATTATGTACAAGGTGATCTCAAAAAGTGAAGCTACGTAGGGCCTAGGCCTACCGTCGAAGGCTTACGTCTTCTGTTTACTTCTTTAAAATGCACGAACCAATTTCCGCCATTTCTAGCAAACTTCAACATCATTTTATTCTGCACACACCTAGGCCTATAGGCTACGGATTCATGTTTATCAAATACAACGTGGCGCCGCATGGCAAATCAGCATGGAAGTTTTATTTCGCTGTCACTGAATACTAATGGAAGTTTGATCAGCATTGAGATGTTATAAGCAGAACCAGTCTGGACAAGATGCTGAACTAGAAATGCGTGGCAAAGCCTAGCGTATAGCCCGTTCTGCGCCGTAATGTCGCCCCCTAGCGAATACTAAATGAAACACGCTTACTTACTGATTGCCGCCTTGCCGAGCAGCCCCGCCCCCACTGAACGTATCTGAATTAAGTCACCCCAGAAAAATTTTCGACGCAGCTGTACAAATTATTATATCTTAAACTCCGGGGTCACTGAATCGAATCTCACCAAATTTCTACAAGATGTATAGAATTGATTGCTAATTACTTTAATACTCTGCTAAATCAAAATTGCGATATTCCAATCCGTTTCGGAACTCAGGAATAGTTCATAATACTGAAGATCGTCGTCAAATCGCAGGCGAATCGCGGCAAAAAATTGCGCGTTTTAACAGCGTAAACTCCAAGATTATTGGACGGAATTTCACTACATCTGTACACGATGTAGCCGGATTATTGCCCTTGAACCTTTTGAAAGCAGATTACTATCGGCCAACCCGTTGTCGAACGCCGAAGCAAAGAGCAAAGGTCGTTCTGCGCAACATCTGCGAACATCTCCCAAATTTAACTGGTTGCCATAGCCACAACTAGTCAGAACGAAAGTGAGAATGTCCAAGTTACAGCAGTTTGTAGGGCCTGCTATTCCAGTAGTACCGTGCACGGTACAGTACAACCAGTGCTACACTAGTGGTGCTACACCGTATGTAACGGTAACAGAAGTGATACTGTGCTACAATTACTAGCTTTTGGGGGTTCGCGAAAAGGGGCCATGGATACGTAAACATCATGTTCTAGGATCATGTTGCAGTTTTATTTTATTGCTTATTCTTTCATTCCAGCGCGGGGAAACGTAAACAGAAAGCTACCTCAGGAATAGTTCATAATGCTTTTAAGTTGCCGACGGTCGACATGCTAAAGCGTCGAAGGTCGCTATGTCGTCTGTTGTACGTGGCGATGGCAGTGGGCGTGGCCATCCTTGTGGCATCCACAACACAGCTGTTGTCGATCTGGTCTGATGACAAGCATACCCCTTCCAGACAGCATGCACCTTGTAAGTTAGTGAATTGCGGTATTACCCGTTTTAGGAACTGGAGACCAGATTTTCGAAAATTTAGCAAGGCAATCTTGGAATAACTTAGGAAAATAGATATGACCATACTTACGATCTTGCGAGGATAAAATTAGAAGAAAAAAACTTGTGATAAACATGCAACTTTGCTCTCTTAAGTTAATCATTCATAAACATAAATGGCTATTTTATTCAAAACTTGTTAATCAACATAAATTAATGAATGCATACATAGCAAGAGTTGTTTATATTTTTTGATCCTCTGGTAAGCTTTATTTTGGACTAAACAAGGTCACTGTGTATCTGCTGTGTGTAATTTGTTGCAGTTTCATCGCGGCAGTTGTTAAGCTTGTCAAACTGTACGCCGCTGGCAGTGGAGCAGTTTCCTCGTGATCTTTTCTCCGACTTCCAGCGTCGTAGTGGTGCCATTGTGCTACATACCGTCCTTGCTGCATACATGTTCCTTGCTCTGGCTCTCGTCTGTGATGACTATTTTGTGCCTTCCTGTCAACGCATCTGTGAAGGCAAGTTGGCCATCGTTGTTTGTCAATAACAAAGATGAGTGTAGAGTCTGCAGTTACTTCATACAGGGCTGGATCCCCAAAAGGAGACCTTTGGGGATAATTAAAAAAGCATCTTGTTATCATTCCAACAGTGTCAGATTTCAACTACGGATCATTATGTTTGACCTTTTGTAGGAAGACAGATTCTTTTGTCACCCAACTCAATACTGTCAAAGCACTGGTGGTAGGTCAAACCTAGGTTTCGGAATCAAACGGACTAGAAAAGTCCTAGGTTTTGATTTCCAGTTCGGATAGCGTAAGAACAATGTCAAAGCAACGCAGTGATCCTGATGAGTCTTCTGGCCTCGTCCTGTTTATTGAGTGCACGGCCATTGATCCATTTATGCTGGCTATCTGACTGATGTATAATGGTTACTCTGAAGTCAGAAAGAAATGCCTTGTTAAAAGTGCCTTGTGTCTCTATGTTTACAGATGTGAATGTAAATGTCGTTGCAGTAATGAAACTGCAGGATGACGTCGCTGGAGCTACGTTCATGGCGGCAGGCAGTTCAGCTCCTGAGCTTGCTACAGCAGTCATTGGTGTCTTCATTGCTAAGGTCATTTTGTCTCCTGTTTATCACTGCCACTGGTAACAGTAGGTACTGTTTTGGCCGATGTTATTTCTCAGTACTAGTATCTTTATTGGCTGGAAGGATTGTATCCAAAATTACCTATTTTGTGTCAAGTTATACATTAAACCTCAACTGATTTAATTTAGTTAATTTCCTTTTGGCCATTTTTGCTTCGCCGCGAGAGGGTTGAGAAGTATTTTGATGTCTATATCTCTGTTTATATCTCTGTTTATCTCTGTCTGCCCACTTGCATATCTTGAAAGCCACATGGCCGAACTTGCCTAAATTTTTTTAAAAAGGACTGTGCACCTTTTCTTCAGAGTCCAGCTGTGGATTGAGAAAGGGATACAGCGATCTTCTCTTGTTAGATTGAGTGTAGGGTACCCCCTGGTCCTTGACAGTCCTTGAATTTAGATGTTGCAAAATCACGGTCTTGAAAGTACTTGACAATGAAGGTGGTGCTTAAAAGTCCTTTAAAAGTCCTGCAAAATGTTTAATTTTGTCTGGAAAATTTTATTGAATAATTGGACGGCTCACAAGTGCTGCTCTGAATTTTTGTAACGTTGCAATTTAATCGATTACTTACTTACATCTGGATGGTCGTATAGCCACTGCCATCTCAGAATATGATGTAGTTATCTTAGAAAGGTCCCTATAAAGTCCTTGCAAAGGTCCTTGAAGTCCTTGAAGTCTAAAGCCTCAAAAGAGGGGGTACCCTGTGAGTGCATTTAGATTTCTTCAGTGCATTGACTCTGTTATTTTTGTGATAGGAAGGGCAGCTGCTCTGAAAAAAAACCTTTTAATGGAATAGTTGTAGAAGGTAACCAATTAAGCCAGGTTCACCATGAAATTGGCTGTTGAAGTGAAGTGGAGTTGCTGGTGGTGATATGTTGATAGGGCTGAATCTTCTATATTCAGTGTTATTGTATTTCCGCTCATGTTTTCAACAACAGTAATAACCATTTTATGGCTCTTGTTTACTTTTTGTTGAAGACAGTACTTCAGCAGAACATTGCCAGGAAAACCATTGGAGGATGCTGAAGAGGAAATTTTGTGGAATCTTCCTGATGCCTTTTTCCCACAGGCAGGTTCAACATAGCTGTGAATAATTTTGAATTAATTGATTGTATTTTTATCACACACGTTTGCTATAAACCGTATGCTTATTTTCTGTGCGTTGACAGGATGACATTGCTCTCGGAGCAGTAGTTGGTTCAGCTGTATTCAACATTATGTTCGTTGTCAGCGTCTGTGCCTTGTTTGCTGGCACTGTAAGTAGCTAAAGTATTCATCTTTTTCATGGATTAAAATCTTTCTGTCTTTCACCAACAGATGCACTGATAAATATGCAATAATACGGCCATCAAGTATCCCACTTAAGTTTGAATAACATGTTTAAGTTATTGTTTAGCGAGATATTTGTGTCAGAAAACCAACATAAATCCGGAAAAAACATATTGCGATTAATGCAAAATTACTAGTTTGTATAGTTACGTGTTTGAAGTTGGTGAGCTATTCAGCAACAGCTTATATTGTAATATTACTGCTGAATTTGCCGGAGAAAGATTTCCAAAAAAATGTTTGACGAACGGTCGGCAAAGATTGTGGCAAAAAGATTATTAGGTCCGGTTTTTCCACAGCAAATTTATCTCCCGTTAATTTAATCCGGCATTAAATCCGGTAGATAATGATCAATTTACTCAGATGTCGTTTTTCCACCGGCAGTTCGTCAATTAAATCGTCCGTTTAGGATCATTTTCTGCCGAATTTAATGCCGGATTAAATTAACGGGAGATTAATTTGCTGTGGAAAAACCGGACCTTAGTCTTACATGCTGTGTGTACTTGGCATTGTCCTTCATAATTTATTTGATGCAATTTTCAATATGGCTGTTGGCTACTGAGAATATTTGTCAGTAAATTAGCTTACAGCACCACAGAATGGGTATTTTCAAGAACACTTAACTGGCTGACTCTGCTTTTGCAGTATGCTTCACTCATTTTTTGAACGTAGGAATTTTTGGAACACAGATATTGTACGTGGTAGTGTTTAGAGTGTGATGGGATGATTAGTGCAATTCTGTTTACTACTGAATCTGTTAGTGAAAGAATTTTGGGAGTCGTCATTTTGCAAAGTTACAGGCATGCGTATTCTTGCGCCGTTTTTGACTTGCGTTGTATTTCATTGCTTGCTGCTGAATGATCAATAGTTGAATTAGTCTGTTGTGACTCTTTGTCAGTGTATGTAGTGGCGTACATGATCGGTGTGATGTAAGGTTGTCTACTTGAAATGGTGGCCGCTGTTCCGTGACTGCATATTTTACGCTCTGAGCATCGTGCTTCTCGTTGTGTCAATCATGGATGAAGCAATCTACTGGTATCTGCTGCTCTTTGCTGTTGCTTGTTGTGTCCAAAATCGGTTTAATGTCACTGTCGCAGTAGCTGAGTAATTTTCTCAGTCAATCTGATTCTGATAATAGCTGAACCATGTTGAACTGGAACAGTGAGTGGCAATGAAATCAGTTTACATTAGTGGTCATTGCATAACGTCATTAGCATTTACTGTCAGATGTTTTAGCACTCACTGCATCTTGGTACAATATAATATAGTGAACACAAAATTGGAGAACTAAAAAAAAAGAAAGAAAATTACTGTCTGACCTTGCATTGGTTCTTATCGGTTTTTATGTTATCAGCAAAGGTGGCAGTAAGTTGAAGCTCTAAAATCAACTGCTTTTGCCTAGTCTCATAACCTGCCTCTGTGGCTCTGTGGGCTAACGCTGTCACTGAGCCGCAGTGCAGTGAGCCTGGCTGGCTAGCTCGATGGCATGGGTTCGACTCCCGCTGCTGCCGGCATGTCGAGTCCGGTTTCTGCATGTTATGAGATTAAATTCTCGGGCAGGTACAGAGGGTTCGCCTGTGTCCTCTTTCAAATGTGACAGGCCATCACACCCAGATTGGGGGCGTCTAGTTCAGTTCAGATTGGTTTAGTTTGGCAAAGTACTATCATATGACAGAACTGATCTGAGTAGAACTGAACTATTTGTGAACAAGTTTTGAACTGCAGACTACCAGTTTTATTTAGTTTATTTTAGATCGGTTGTGACACTGTGAAAGACGGCAACAACGTGTAGCTGTTAGTACCAACATGCTCAATTTTGATGAGTTTGGTTACTGCAGTATGAATGGCCAGTTATACGCAACTGTGTAAACCGACATACTTGGTTGAATAGAGTTCAGATCACTTCAGTTTGCCAATCTGTAATTCAGTACGGTGCCGACTATAAATATCATTGTTGGTTCGCTGCGCTGCAGGTACGAAGCAGTGCTGTTTCTGCTGATGTATGTTATCTACATTGTTCTGATGTATTTCAACCGGAATCTTGAGGCGTGGATATCGCCTCTGTTTCCAAGCCTTAATCACAACATTCCATCCATGTTGAGAGAAACAAAACTGCAGAATATGGGCACGATTCTCAACGGCGACGACCTTGCGGCAAATAACAATGATGTTGATGAGATCAGCTTTGATACAGATGACGCCAGTAAGTTCAGTTTGTGCATTTAGTTTTTTTAATGTTCGTAGTTTTGAGTTTACTGTACTTTACCAGCGAATTAAAATTCCCAGAATGCGTCTAGTAAAACAGCAGCTGATGCCAGAATTAGTAGAAGTAAAAGCTGCTGCAGTAGTGATTGCTGGAGTATTACATTGCATTTAGAAAGTTCCCCATTAGCCAGTTATTGATAATTTATTAGTTAATTAATTATTATGACCACTATGGTTCATGTAATCTCGTTGCTGGTAGGCTATGATGGGCATCTCGAGTCAGAATCTCTGCTGGTCTCAGGCGGTACGGTCATGAATGGTGCGGTCACTGGAGGAATGTTTAAAACTACATCAGCAAATTTCGGTGAAAGAATCGGCGATAGATTTGGTAAGTCCATCCAGTTTACCTTTAGTGCTTGACCGTCCATAATTTCGTGCTGTCATCGAATTTTTGCATTTGGTTTTCTGAGCATCCCAACAGGATAATAAGGCATTTGCAGTAATATTGTTTCAGAGATCACACTATTCTGTAGTGGCAAATGGCCATCCAACACTGTACTGAAGGTGTTTAAACCGGATTATCAGGAATAGAAGTTCTGTCTGCTGTGGCACAATTATCTGTAACATGTTCAGTTGTTCTGCACGGTTCGTGAACAATTGTCGATTAGAGAACATTGCTGTAAAATGCCTATTAGTTGTTTTATTTATTTTTATAGACCACATAGCAAGGGAGATAATATGTTTGGTAGCGTCCATGTGTGTGTGTGTGTGTGTGTCCATTTGCTGTGGGCACTCTCCTGTTTGAACCATTTGACCTTTGACCTTGATTTTTGGCATGAGGGTCGACCTTGACCTTGGCTATCCTGGAATTGTAGGTCAAGGTTGTAGATCAAAGGTCAAGGTCAAACAGTGAAAATTGTTTATGCTCTCCCGTTTGAACCAGTGGAATTGTCTGTGTGTCAGTAATCAGGGGGCGTTCAACGTGTCGCGTGTAAGCGGTCAATCAGCTTTAATGTTATTTTTCATTTTAACATTTGTTTGTTTTGTCTGCTGGCAGAAATTCCGGAACTTGAAGTTGATGAAGGTACATATTTGCCTGTCATTTTCATTTCTTACTTTATTATATCTTGCGGAGTTTTCACCCTACATTGAGGCCAAACAAGCCAGCAGTATTAGATAATAGCATGCTAGTTTGAGTTGTATGTTTTTTGTGGTTATTCGTAAATTTATGTTTACCGCTAATTTTACTGGCAGAAAAGTGAACACATTGGAAGTGCCAAATTGTACTGCAGTACATGTAGACTTGTAACTGTTAAAGGTATAGAAGGTTACCAATTGTGCCAGTAACGGCGTGTTTACAATGAAACGTATAATTAAAGTAATGTGATAAAAACATTGGGCTCCGATGTTAACAAATATGAAGTGAGCTCTTTTCCGTTAGCACAGCAGTCAGTTTGTAGATAAAGATAAGTTTAGAAAGGCTATTTGACTATATAAAAAGTAATTTAACACGATGCAGTACCAGTCAGTCACCCTCTCAGGATCATGGGTTTGTTCCGATTCATCATAAAGTGGCCATTGAACTACTAAATAGATAGATAGATAAGTTTAGTTATATATTGCCTATAATTCAGAACAGTTACTAGAGTCGAATGTATGTTTGTAGCTAATACAACGACATCAGGCTCAGTATACATCACAACTCCGTGGGTCTGGACTGTACCGTCGAGCTGGTATAAACGCGTCATCTGGTTTATGTCGTGGCCATTGATTGCCGTCATGTTCGTAACTGTGCCGGACTGCCGACAGCCGCGATGGCGACGCTGGTTCATTGTGACATTTATTACTTCAATCGCGTGGATCGGCGTCTACTCGTATCTGATGGTGTGGATGATTGCCGTTGTAGGTATGTCGGCTATTTTTTTCTCCAGTGCGTATTTCCGTAATTGTTCCACTGATTATATTGATGGCTTATTTCATAGATAATTTCATCCAAGCTTGGGCCAGAGATGGTATTAAAAACACCTTTTGATAGTATTTATTCTGCCATACACAGTGAACCATAAAAAATGTGACTTTTTATTTTTCACTATAACTTTGGCTAATCTTAACCGATTTTTATAGTTTTTATATCATTTTAATTGGAAGAAATGCGCCTATAAGAAGATTTATCAGATCACCCAATTTATGTGCGCACCTTACCTGGAAAAATGAAAACCTACATTTTGCCGAAATTACGTAAAAAGCTTAAAATGTTGACAAAAGAAGACAAGATATTGACAAAAAATGTCTGGGAATTAAAAAAGTATGGTGTGAGATGATTAGTTCAGAAATTGCCGAACAAGAAATGGTATGGAGGACTTTCTCAAGCGATTGCGAACTACGGGGTCCATTGAAGGATCATCCGGTAGTGGTAGTGGACGTCTGTGCACTACGCGCACTGCGTAAGCAAACACTTACACATTTATTACATCATCAGCAACACTTTTTTAATTAGTAAATAAGTGAATGCATGTAGCTGTTCTGTATATTTTTTTTCATTTTTGGCAGTGCAAAAATTATTGACATCAGTTATGAGTTGCAGTCAGATGTACACTGCTACATTTTATGAACCACATCAAAAATGTAGGTTTTAATTTTTCCAGGTAAGGTGCGCACATAAATTGGGTGATGTGATAAATTTTATTACAGTCGCATGTAGAATTTCTTAATGATCAAAAATGATATGAAAACTATAAAAAAATCTGCTGAGATTGGCCAAAGTTATAATCAAAAATAGAATGCCACATTTTTTAATGGTTCATTGTGTATTATTTTACATCGGTTTTGAATATGACGGTGCTCCACTGCAGAGTTTGCTACGTGTACGTCTGTGCGTGTACGTGTAGGTCATACGTGGAACATTCCCGACTCGGTGATGAGTCTAACATTAATTGCCGCTGGCTCGTCTGTGCCCGATGCCATTGCTAGTCTTATTGTTGTACGAGATGGTATGACACCGACATTTGTTTCTTGTCTCACGATCGATAAATAAGTAAGAAACAAACATCCAGTATGTAAATAAGGATGAGCAATAGTAGCCAGAGTCAGAATCAGTGTCACTAAGTTTTCCACCGGCATTTCGTCAATTAAATTGTCCTAAAGGGACGATTTAATCGACGAACTGCCGGAAAAACAACATCTGAGTAAATTGATCATTATCTGCTGGATTTAATGCCGGATTGAATTAACGGGAGATTAATCTGCTGTGGAAAAACCGGACCTAAGTGGACAAAAGTCGAAAAAGCAAGAGGGAAAGTCAGATTACAGTAGTAAATTTGCAGTTTCAAATGCTGCGATAAAAGTCAGTTTGTCAGTGGTAATACCATCAGTTATGTCACTGTAAGAATTTAGTTAGTAAATGTATTGCACACACTACACAGTACACATTACTGAGTGACACCGAATATTTCATCTTAGTTTTTTAACTATGACTGTTTGACTTGGGTTGTTTTTCATGGGCCTCATGGTATATACTTGCACTTTAGAAATATTTTACTTGTTTAGTTTTTGAGAGAAAGACGATGCAGGCTCCAGTTGTTAGGGCCACAGAGTATGCGTGCGGACCAGTTTTTGCAGGTATGATTCTTGAAATCTTGGTGTAGCTTTTAACACAAAAATCAAATGCTGATAGATCATACCTTCAGAAATTGGTACAGAATGTTTTTTTATATCTAGGGTCACGAGAGGCGAACAACTGCCTTGATTGGTTAGAATGGAATCTGACCTGAACAGTGGACAGCCCATACAGCAATTAAGGGCGTTTGGACAAAACTGCTTACTTCTCAGATGGGCTCATTCCAATTTTTGGACACTGTTTGTAGTACACAATATCTTTTATGTGGGAGTAAATCCACCAGACTGATATGACTGTATGCTGATGTCCTGATGGTGTAATAATTAGGGCATTAGACTTATGATCACGGATTTGACTCCTGGCCATTTTGCTTTCATGTAGTAATGTAATGTAATGTAATGTAAAAAAGATAAGATTAGGGCGACGTACGCAAATAAATGCTACAAAGGCGCCTAACATACACACACATGCAAATAGTAAAACAATGCAAAATACTAAAAATGTCACAAGCCATAACTTAATTTAAAAAAGTGTGTTTTGAGCAGTTTCTTGAACGTTGGGACAGACTGAGCCGAGCGAACATCAACAGGAAGACTGTTCCAAGCACGCGGGCCGGC
>Ga0209782_1002458_pt1 | contig 10331 bp, 11 predicted proteins | sample WorMetmaBAHAMAS1_FD_187390 | JGI IMG/M metagenome (GOLD analysis project Ga0209782, IMG submission 187390) | Marine gutless worms symbiont microbial communities from Max Planck institute for Marine Microbiology, Germany - Inanidrilus... | ecosystem: Host-associated > Annelida > Digestive system...
ATTTTGTTGCTAGACACTTCTCACATTCAACACATATACAACATGCTCCCAATATCATAATTACATGTACTATAATCATTAGTATTATTATTCAGTTTAACTAGTTTCATGCATTATAAGCACTTATACATATCTACACAAGTTCCACAATTATTAAAACACTAACAAATAGTTAGTATGCAACAACATCAACCATCTAACAACTGATTATCGAGAACGACCTGGGTGAGCCAGTAACAAAATCATTCACTCACTCACATCCTGTCTTGGTGGTTACAACACGACACAGTTAATCAACTTTCTCCATTTCCTATAGTCCGCAGCATCTTCTTTATATAGCCATTTAGTCGGCAATCTTTATCTATCAGCAATCTCACTTCAACTCCTCTTTGACGTCACGTACCTCTTAGATATTGTTAGCATATTCATTGCTCACCTCCCACTTCATAAGTTTTTAAGACAATCATTTTCTCCATCCTTTTGTAGAATATGCCCACGCCATCCCAATCTATTTCCCGAGACCACTGTACTGTTATATTATCCATTCTTAATCTCTCTTTCAGGTGATTACACGTGAATAACACCACACATCCACCTGATCCTGCTCATCCTCAAGACTACTGTGAACCAGTGTTAGTACACTCCAGACGTCATCTTCCATCCGTTAGTTCCAGTTTTTTTGGCTGTACCACACACTCGAACAAACCACGAGATCGTAGTTTTGCCGTCTATGGACCTCGTGTGGGGAACAGTCTTCCTGATAAAATTAAGATCACTTGACACTACTCTGACTACGTTCAGAAACAAACTGAAGACGTTATTATTTAATGTGTAACTGTTCTTTAGCACATCTGTGGTATCCTGTGAAAGTGCGCTCCATAAATGTACTTAGTAATAATAATAATAATAATAATAATCTCATCCTGCTGAAATGCCAACTTATTCTCCTTCCTCACTGGCCATGTTTCACTGCCAATCTAACATGCAACTTTGTGCAGTGTTAAAACTGTTAGTGAACAACAAGAACACTAAAATGTTAAATGTTATAATAAGTAAAAAAACAAAAAAATGACTGTTCAACGTTTTGCTATATATATTAGTACAAATGTGGAAAACATGTTATCGTTTACCTGCTATCATGACGCCACAACATCGCGAATGCATGCCACTTGATAACACACTGTTAGTGAGTAAAAAACACATGCAGCTGCAACGTCGACGGCTTCATGCACAGCAGACCTGCGCCGCTTTACGACCAACAACTTAGAAAACGCAAAAAACTGGACACTGTTAATTAACACAAGGTCGACAGCTAATGCTAACGATGACATTCATGCACACTTAAGCCCAAACTTTACAATGACGCTGTTTAGCAGACTAAGGCGACACATAAAAAGGTTCTACCATGTCAAACATCACTCTGCCAAAAATCCGCTGACAGGCAACAACGAACAAAACCAGTATATTCTGCAAACAAGTTTGCTGGAATGCCCATTGCCCACCACAAATCCACTCAGTACAGTCAGTGAATAACTTACTTAATATACATGTTAGTCAATGTGCTAAATGGGTATTGGTTATTGATTTACCGTTTCCACTGCTGAAGAGTTGTGACATTGGGTTAAATTTTACGCCATGGTGCACAATTTTTAGCAACATATGCCGGCACACTTTAGATCACAAAATTACATAAATCATATGTACTATATCACCGGTATTTAAGTGATATTGTATGTATGTATGTACGTATATCATTAAATGTGTCACAAGATGCAACTTCTAGATTACTAGTGCTCGCCATTCACTGATAGTTTCCAGTCCATACAGCCAGTGGAATAGATTAAAAAGTGTTAAATTAGCACACGGGAGACAGCTAGTACCAACAACAACGCTCATGCACACTTAGCAGTAAACTAAGGCATGGTAATAATGTGAGACAAATAACATGAGATAAATAAATATAAACAATATGCAACAATATAAATAAATATTATGTCACTACTGCACATGCGATCACTAAACAGTCGCCACAAAACAGCGACAGGGAGATGAGAATTATAAATTTTAAACACTTTTAGGTCTAACAAAGGGTCTGAAGGCAACTTTGGTCACATTGATAGTTGTTGCTGTTGTTTAGTAATAACACGTCTGTCTGACAATGTGTGCTAGGGATCAAATCCGACCACAGACAGCTGTATGCTGCTAACATCACTCCAACAGTCACGATTCATTCCAGGTACTTCTTTAAAATGATTGCATGATGGGACCATCACGGCAGTATTTTTTCCACCTTCTTAGTGTTAGTGGTTAATCATCATGCAGACGGAAACACAGACAACATCAAGGAACCGACAGTTGAAATAACTCACAGCCGGTCGGCTCGGTCTGTGCACCTTCGAGGAACACGAGCGCCTGCTGTTTCTCCTCCTCGCTCGTCACCTCCTCCACGTTGTGCATGCACTGGTTGACGATGTCGTCGCGGTTGATGCGCTGCAGCGCACGCTCCAGCTCGTTGCCCGTTGCGTTCTCCTTGTTCTTCTCGATCCACTTGTGAAGCACTACTAGTGCCTGCGCGTAGCGACACACAACCAGCTCCGGTCTCACTCCGAGGTCAGTAACAACAGATGGAAATTATCCGCCATCATCTCCACTCTGACAATCATTTCTTCACGATCAGCCAATTCCAATCAGTTTCATTCCTCCACTTCTCTCCGAAGATAATCTATCGGTAAAAGTGAGATGTTTTCACAGGCTGGATGCCCCGCATCACCCAACCATCAATGTCAAATCACCGAAGCAACTCGAAGCACGAACAAGGAATATCAATGACAGACCTCATCCGCTCTTCACCCACCACTAGACTTGTGACAGATTTGTCACTGCATGTGATAAAATGCTGTCAAAAGTTGATAAAAGAATGCAAAAAAATCACGTGACGCAATGTCAATTAAAAGTTGAGTAACTACACCATATATAGAATCTCATATACATATTCTGCAAGTTTCAGAAATCTGAAAAGCCAAAAGCTTCACTTCATAAACGACCACATACGCACATGTACACAAGTTGTCACAACTTTATTACAACCATTATACATATCAACCAGTGTTAGCCAGCTCCTTAGTTAAAGCTAGAGGATACTGTTGCAGCTTAAATCCACTGATCTCATGATCCCCCGTTGTCGGCAAATAGTGCATATTACGTAGAAGATGCTACATTCTCCTCAACATACTGTCACAAACATCATCTCTATCCCTGCAAAAGAACAAACGATAAATAAACAATAAAAAGCTTACAACACAACCGGGGGGAAAACATGGACACGCAATGGTGTAATAACCTGTTCGCTGACGTAGGTGTAGTCACGCTGGATGGCAATGATCTCCGGTTGTGTAAGACCAAGCTGTCTAGCCAGCGGCACCCAGTCACTCTGCAGGGCATCGGCGATGTCAGTCAGTCGCAGCTCCGCTCTCGAAATCTGGTCCACTCCACCTGTTAACAACATACATACGCAGATGCAAGCTCCTCGGAGAACCAATCCAAGACAGTGGTACAGTATTGTTCTAATGAACAAATAAATATACTTATTATCAACCTGAGCCACACCTTGCTTTGCACGATGTTGCTGAGGTTTAAAGCGTCAGTAGGCAGAATCTCAAAGCACGGAACAGAAGATCAGATTCATTGCAGCATACGTACATTTCACACTGGGCCAAGCAAGCACTACAAACGTTTTATACTGTATTATGTATTAAGTTCCACCTTGTGTCACCAAATATCCCTATAACTGTAGTTATCTCCATCCATTGTTATCTCCATACAATTGTAATTATCCTGCCTAGAAATAAATGGGCCAAGGAAAATTTCAACTAAGTTGTAAGAAAGATGCTACGAACAGAAAATGGAGAATGCACAGCAGATGGGAAGGTAACCGTAGGTCTGGCGTCGTACTGGCCATGTGTCAGACTTCAGTGGTTACTCCACCTATGGGGGGCACATGGCCTAAGTAAGGAAGATGAGCACCACACCGACACTCATCATGGGGAATGGTACTCTTTACCTTACCTTTACCGTGAGCACTATCTATTTTAGATGCCTTTGCGATCTTCAACTCACCATAAAATGAGTAATATATTTAATTTACGTCAAACTAGTGCATCCAGTAGACAAATCACGGCAATGTGCTGCTAGCAACGAGCACGTACCAGGTGCAGCATTTTTCAACGCATCACTCAGCTGAATCTCGCTGACTTCCAGGTCTGGCGTCTGTGCATCTTGTCCGACAGCGCCAGGAAGTAGTACATTCAGTACGCATATCGGCGCGGGTGGAGTGTCCGACGTCCTCGGCGTAGGAAAGAACACCACCTGGCCGGCCGGCTCGGCTTTGAGGTCCCGCAGACGTACGACCAGCGGCAGGCGGTTTTCACGAAACGGTCGAAAACCGACGTAGAGTGGCTCGGTGGTCTTGGTCAGCGGCAGCATGTTGCCGATCACTTCAACAAACTGACGGTGACCCTCCAGAACCTGCACTCAACGTGCCACCAGCATATACATCGTAGAAATTAATTAAAGTCTAGTTGAGAATCTGAAAAATTAATCAATAATCAATATATGGCAAACGTAAGTATAGTGGCACCTTTCTGGCCTGCTTTTCTGACCATCATGTACGATGACTGGAAAATGCTACAGATAAGTGAGGTTGGCCGTCATTTGACTGCTTCTACCAGTGACCTCTTTGAGATGTCTTCTTGTTTCAGCACCTCTCAGTCTGACGCAGCAGTTTAACTCCATTCTGACTCTTAAACCATACATTCCAGCTGACGAAGATCTGGACCTCTAGTGACCTGTGACGTTTGTTTATAGCTTTTGTTTTTAACCGCATGATGGTTACTACCTGAGATAAAAAAAGTGTTTATATAATAAGAAAACTGCTAAAAATAATGCCACGACAACAACGGCTGAAACGTAGTGATATCTTTAATTACACTGTAAATACCTCTACGTCACGACTCCTGGCAATCTCCACGAAACGTTCTTGTCCTTCAAGCGTCTTCTCTACTTTGTCGTCAGTCATGCAGAAGACTCGCAGTCGCGCCTCTGTGAGGCTGCGTCGCTTGGCAAACAGCACAAACTTGGACATGAACGGCACAGCAATCAGTTCATCATAAAGACTCGTTGCCATGCGTGTTGAATCCTTCACATTTGTACAGTCCAGCAACCAGAACCTACAAATCCACAATGCCGACTGTACACTGAACTCTGAAGTCATAAGATGCAGCATTTCTGCAGGCATTTCAAGTCGGTTACATAAACAACAATCAAAAATTTTTCTACTCCACCCGTCTTTGATGCTCCATTATACTTAGCCAACATTTCACGACACTAAATAGTCTACACCGTGCTGACGTGCTATTAAAAAATACACACTCACTCACTTATTCACTAACTTATTTACTTAATATTTAGTCCTTCCACTGAGTGACAGCCACAATTCTACTACAATGTCAAGGCCACCAGAAGGTGCAAGAAGCTCAATCATCAACATGTTCAGAATAGAACACATGATATGGACAGGCAGGACAGATGGAGAGAATTAATATAGCAACATCGCAACGAAAAATCAAACAACAAAAGCTAAAAATTTACAACCATGATCATTTGGCTATGTTGTGACACCTTGCAGGTGGCCAAAAAAACCGGACTGTTTTTTTAGAACTGATAACTTTGCAATGGTTAATGGGAGAAAGGCATTTGATATGTCTAAAGTTGCAGAACTGTGTCTAGAAAAAGCATAAAACTTGCTGTCAGTGTCAGTGCATTAAATATTCTTAGCCTACTTTGCATAAATATTCACTACACCTGCAATTATGGTGAATCTGACAAAAATGCATATTTTTTACCCAGTTTTTAAATCAAACATGTAATGAAAGTGGCAGCAGTGATCATCTGCACACAGAATTGGTCCAGACGAAACTCACCATGGGCACCCTTTACCTTGATAACCATCATCAGTCTTATTTGGCAGCTGATCGATCGCTCAGCTGAGTCTAACAGTCGATTAGCACGTGTTTGAGCTGTCTGAAATTTCGTTACGATACACCATCTTGTGCAATGCTCTCCACACTGAATAATTCACAGGATTTGGATCCGGAGTATTTGGAGGCTACTTTTCCGGTAAAATGAACTCCGGCACATGGGAGCGCAGGTAAGCCACGATGTGGCATGATCGGTGTGCCGGTGCTCCGACCTGTTGAAACAGGAATCATTGTTCGAAAAACAGCGAATGTTCAGCAGTAATCCTTGTTTGACTATGTGATCACAGTAATAAGCACCATTTATTATAGTTCCTTGTCAAGGTCAGTCTTACGAAGTTTTGTAACATCAGCAGAAACCACAAAGCGTTGAAAAAATGTTAAAATCCCTTCAAGCAGTCACTCGGTGGATGGGTAGTGAATATTTATGCAAAGTGGAAAAGAATATTCAAATACACTGACATGGAAGTACTATTCTTTTCCTACAGAAAATTTGGAAACCTTTGACATATTGCATGCCTTTCTCCTATTAAAAATCGCAAAGTTATTCACTCTAAAAGCAGTCAATTTTTTGGCCCACCCTTTATTTTAACATAAAAACTAAAATACCTAGCGGTATATGGTCGCGCCTCTATGGGTGAATCGTGACTACTTGACTACTGTCGATTTGGGTTCCTCCTCAGGTTTTTTTTTGTCACGGACAGAAACGTGACTACTTGAGTCGCGCCTCGCAGTGGCGAAAGGCGCGACTAATGTCTTTCAATGCTACTTGGAAACATTGCATATTACAGAGACAGGCAGCATATGTACGATACAATATGCAGTGGACTGGTAGTCTGTACCGTGCTGATATGTTGGTTGTAAACTGCACACAGTCATTGATCAGCGTTAGAGGATTGGCACCAGTAATGTCCTCCCACTGGGCTGCAGCCATGCCACCTAGATATAACATCACAACAACAGCTTTATCAACACAACTGCCAACATCTTCACTCAGTACACTCACTGAATACCACACAATGCAAGAAGTCAATCAAGTATCGCGAAGTATGGAGAACAAAAGCATAACTTTCCAGGGGAAAAAAATCAGATCATTTTTTAATTTTGATAAATTATAAGACAACTGCAAAGACTAAAGCAGAGTAACTCCTTGCACTAAAAATACATCTATCCACCATAAAGCTACTGGACAGAAAACATTCAGACTACTGCTCTGTTAATATGGAGTCTGTCCATTCTATCCCACTTGGGTGTTTCCAGCTGTCTGTTACTTCAAGCAACGTGAAAAGCCAGAAAGTTTCCACAACTTGCAGCAATAAGTGCCAAAACTGGTGTTATACAAATGCTGTGAACATTAAACAGCTATATTTACATGTGAAGAATGGATAGTGTGGCAGTATGAATACACCAAAAAATAAAAATCATTAACATTTGTAACTTTAAAAAATGGATAACTCTCATTGTGTGAAACATCAAATAAGACCTTGTAAGGCAAACCTGTCATACTGCAGAGCAGGCGCAGTGTCGGCGTTCCGGCAGTTGGTCGGGTTTTACCACCCCTCAACGACGACTTCGGAGGCAAAGGAATGGTGATAGAAATCGGCTGATGAAACTTACGATGTCTCGGCTCAATGGTGACGACAGGACTCACCGATACTCCACTGCCAAGCATCTTCTCTACAAGGTCTTCATTCACTGGCTGAGCCTACACACCATTCACAAATAGCAAAATAATTCACACCGGTGAGCCAAAAATGCAACATGCCATCATATTCCGCCATTCCGTCGGTCTACTGTCGGACGTTGTTCATTTCCAGAGCAGCATCAATTCTTTGAAATTCCTTACTATCAGATATTCAGTTATCACCATCTTTAACTGTTTCTGTCAGCAGCTCAAGACATTTTTTTTCCACATAGCCTTTCCCGACATTTTACTAGAACATTTTTGCTTTCACCGTACATGCTTTCCTGGACTCCATAATAGTCTACTATTTGAGCCATGTTAAAAATCAAGAATGAAATTGAAACTAACTCCGAATACCGATGCTAGTAAGTACTGCAGTAACGGCAGTGAGTAGTGACAGCCTTGCAATGGCACCCAGCACACGTCGTTCAATCTTCAATCAGATTTGCCGGATGGCGCCAATACGTACCATATCCAATACATAGTTCCTTGGGTCTATTCTAGTCTGCTTCCAAATGGCATCTGGACTGGTTCAGCCACTTTTGCAGTGCTCGTGGCCATGACCAACACATTCGGAGGAATAGCCTGCACCTAGCACTAGTGCAGCTGGCGATGCTGGATAATGGTTTGCGGTGCTGTTATCAAAACGACAGCTCTTGTGAGAGCACATTCTGAATCATCAGATAAATGCCCAGTCAGTCCAGGTGACCATCAACCAACCTTGACTGCTACAATCCATGCCAACTACTGCCATTTGTTATTTTTACTCAGTCCAAAAGCAGTGTAAACTGAGCAACCTCGGACCGAGACTGTGAATGACAGTGGCTGTCATCTTTCTGTCGGTACAGTTTACTCTCTCTTACAAGCTCCGACTTCAATCTCTAGCTGATATTTTGTCACCAATGTTCAACAAATATTTGAAAAATTTCATAAACTTCTTAACACTTTTAAGCATTATTATGCAAAAACCTAGCACCATTGTCAAAAGACTGTCCTGACTACAAGCAAAGGTAAAGACAGAGTCAACTGCACCATACAAACAACTACGAACCGTAACTATCACCAAGTCGCTGCAAAACTGGCAGCATTACCCTACCTTTCCGGGAAAGAAAAGGGCAACAGACGGGAAGGGAGGACAAAAGTACAGGAAACGGGAATGGAGAGAAGACGAGGAGTGTACTAAATCAACTGATAATATATGTAGAATTCCCAACAATTTTAATATTTTACAACTTTCAATTAATATGGTATTTCTTTAGGAAAAAACAAATTGGCAGTTCCAGTTGCTAACATGATGAATTTCACCAGTGCTTGTCTGGCACAGTCTGGGATAATATAAAATATGGCATAGTTCAATATTTATGAATATTAAGAATGGCCAATTTGATTTGAAATACGGAATTTAAACCTGCTATCTCATATTGTTCTTGAGATGAAACTTAAAAAAATTAATATAGTGACTGACACCAAATTAAAAATTTAACGATAAGTAGTGATGCGCATCCGTTGTGCACTGGAATGATGTAATTCATCTGTAAATTAGTAGTAGCTTTCTATCACCTGAACTCCAACACGAATGCTCTTTTGTATGGCACCATCTGGGAACACAGCCTGGACCTGCGGCACGACAGTGGAACTGATCAAACCACCATCCATGCCGATCACCTTAGACTCCTGGCGAATTCTCGTCACCAGCGCAAAGTACACCGGAAAATCATTGGTGAGGATGCGAGTCACTCGGCGCTGATATAGATCCTCCGCACTCTCCAGTTCTAAGACATTACACGTCATTGACAAACATAACTTAGCAATACCACCAAGATCCTGTCTCAGTTGACATCGTTCATGACAGCAAACAGAAATGCGCCAAATATTGTGTCAGCAGACGTCAATAAAGAACAAGCAACAGTCAGAATTTCTGATAACCAGCACAATTTGACACAAAACCTTTCACGGCATTTAACAGCCTCTTTCATACTGATGTGTTGACAGAAAACTAAAACAAAAAAACGAGCTATTATAGATGATCTACATAAAAGGATGGTCTCCTCATCTGACAACACTGAGTACAAATAGCAGAATCTATATGGAAACCATAAACAAGAGGGCCTAGCAGTGGCTAGCATAGTGTGAGATAACCCCTCCCCTCTTCCCGGCATGCACTGTGACCACAATGCACTTATTTTTTCGGAAAAATCTTCATTGTCGAGCTGCCATTCATAAACAGACTGGACTATCAGAATGCCGATGAGCAGCTTAGAAGTGCATGGAATGTGGCTACATCTTGCACAAATCTGGTGAGGTTCGGTGTAGTAACTCCAGAGAAACTTTTGCTCATTTTTGTAATTGTGTGAAAAAATTGCAAAAATGGTCATATCTGGCCGATTACCTAAGAATGTGCTTGACCGATCTTGACCAAAGTTTCGGCTTTGATAGACATGTGGGTGGAGATGATTAATCTGATGTTCTTTTTGAGATCGCTCAAGGGACGTTAATGCGGCTCAACAGTGTACAGAAGGCATCAATCAGCACCCAGGTTAATTCATCTACGTTCACTAAGGGGCAGCACGTTTGCGTTTCGCTACTACTCACTGGGGGGTGACACTGCTATGCCG
>Ga0209782_1002459_pt1 | contig 10331 bp, 8 predicted proteins | sample WorMetmaBAHAMAS1_FD_187390 | JGI IMG/M metagenome (GOLD analysis project Ga0209782, IMG submission 187390) | Marine gutless worms symbiont microbial communities from Max Planck institute for Marine Microbiology, Germany - Inanidrilus... | ecosystem: Host-associated > Annelida > Digestive system >...
GGGGTATATATACCGATATACCCCCCGTCGCTACGCCCTTGGTGGCCCCCTTCAGAACCGTCCCTGACAGTAAAAAAGTACATGCATGTAGACAGCAGCGCACCCAGGAAGGATGGCCATTTCTGGGGGACAGATTGCTAGCGTGCGTGTCTATAGACGGAGAGCTCTTGGCTCTAATTGAGAAATATAACAGTGTACTGTGTAACAACAAGAGAGTCTAGCACTGGCTAGCATGGCGCGAGATGATTCGCCCGCAAGCAGCACGGCGGCCGCAGCAGCACGGCAGCCAATGCGCGGTAAAGTCGGATCAGAAGTTGAAACCTAAATTCGCTATAATGCGCCAATGCACTTCCGTCACAGACAGATGGACTTGCATCATGGCATAAGCGCGAGATGTATATATTACATCTCGCGCTAAAAAGAAAATAAAGTATGCATGAGGCCCATATTGTGTACAAGTAGCTACAGTTAGCTTCCTCTGCGCGTCGAAAATTATGAGTCGTAACAAAATATTCAGTTGCAGATAATAAAATATGCGTACGAAAGTGTGCGGTTTAATGATCAGTTTGATAACGGTCGATATAGCGATGTTCGCGGGTGTAGTGCAGGACACAGTTGTTCCGTAAGTCTGAAGTGAAAATTTAAAAAAGTTTAAAACCTGTTTTCCTGCTAATAAAAAGTTTAAAAATCGTTTCAGAGGTTAAAAAGCGTTACAGCGCATTTTAAAAACATTTATTAAACGTTCGGAAGAACTGTGGTGTAAGGAGTCTATAGAGATTCTGCGGATAATTTTTTATCAGACGGTGAGAATATGGAATGTTGGTGAGATAAGGGGCGGATCCAGAAATTTGGTTTGGGGAGGGAACAACTCCCCATCAGACGAAGACTTCTGTTGATATACATGGAGCGATAGCCTAGGTACGTGACTGAATAAAACTGTGCATGTAACTAATACAATTGCTAGAAACTCAGCAGATGCTGAGGCAGCACGACATGCAAGCCGTTGTATTTGATGCTGAGGGATTGCCGCCGAAGTACGAAACTCCACATTTTCGATACCCCACTGGTCTTCCTCGGTAGAATTTTGGAACCACAGAATAATACTATTTAGGCCAGTTTCGGCATGCATGTAACCAAGACATCGATATGTCCTGTCATGTGCCCATATATTTCCACTCGTTGTTGCGCTATGTGATCACAATCCACCAACGTACGTTACAGACAAACGGACAGACGGACGTCAACGTCATGCTCGTAGCATGTCGCGCTAAAATCGTCATGATGAGTTTGGGCGGGCATGGCTCTTGCCCCCTAAGGGATGCGGGAAGATAAATGGAGTTAAAGGGGAAAAGTGGGTGAAGTGGGGTCTAGCCCAGAAAAAAAAGATTTTTTGTTTAAAAATGGCATCTGATCAAGTATTATTTTGTACAACGTTCACTACCGTTTACGTGGCGAAATACTTCAGATTTCCTAGACCATGAACCATGAAACAAAAGTTGTAGTGAAAACTAAAACCACCATAGACCAGGAAATGTCGCCTGATCATGGCTGGTAGCCTACCTGATATCGCCGGTAGAAGTTTGAAATTGCATGCTGTTTAGAGCTTATTAGCTGAATTTAACAGTTATTTTGATTTCTAACACCGTCCATGATAAAGACGTTAGTGAGATAAATAGACCAACATCATCATCATCATCATCATCATCATCACAACTGTGAATGAGTAACGCCGCAACACATAATTAGTTGAGTGTGAAAATGACTAGAAACAACGACGAGATCACTGTGTCGGTCGGACAATGTCACATCGAGTACACCGAGTGAGTGACGTGGCAATCAAAACTCAGTGAACAAACAAACAAACAGTAGTAGCTGGCCTAGATACATCACTGATGATCTATCACGCATGCATCGATCACGGCGTCAACGACAAACTAGCTTTATGTTGTCGTAATAAGACTAGAAAATGTGCGAGAAAAAAGCCAAAAAACAGATATCACAAAAGATCACTGGAGTCTGACACACATAATACTAACAGCATGTCACGTTTTGAACACACGTAAAGAGATGACACTGAAAACTAAATAATTTGACTAATAAGTAAGTAACAAAGTGGAAGAAATTCAGAGCTCAATGACATTATCAGTGTGTCTGGTGGACTCGCTGCAAACGTGCATCAGACGCTTCTCTATGGACGACCGATCTACAACGCACATGTCTCTATGTAGTCAACAATTCTATGTCGGACAGAGAGATGCCTATCTATGAGTGATCTACAATAAATCACAAATATCAACCGGACAACTGGATTATCACAGAACATACTCCATCTCTTAATGTATTTAGCCTTAGGCACAGGTTAACATAATTACTTGATTACAAGTTACTAATTTTTGTGAAATCATAGTGACTATAAGACTGCAGTCCACAAATTTCTACTATTATTGTCAAAGACGCACATAACTGCAGCTTCACTCTTACTTACTTATCACATATACTACCAGCCTCAACATCAACTTGTGGATTCAGTCTATAACACCTGCATTCAAATGGGTGCGACTGATGCAAAATAAAGTGCTCTATGGTTGATTACAAAACCGATCTATCACCATCGGCAGTAAATACTGATCAATCAACGCTGATGTAGCTACTGTTGATGAATCAACTGACAGCGACGAAGGCGCAGCAAGTCGGCGTTGTCGTCGGTCTGCTGCTGTAAGCTGTGAAGAACAATCAACGCGTGACGATACCGACGTACACACTGACACACACACACACACACTTCAACAACATGTTGGCACTCCACTGCTGCCGACACCCGGGCGCTCCAGAGAACCCGGGATCTATTACGCCACAACACTGCCTTGTACACAGTTCATTCAAAGACGACATATTGCTCAATAGTCATATATCATGCGAAACTTATGTATTTGTTAGACACCGTATGTCATGAAATGGGTCTACAGGCCATGCACCCATGCATTTAAAAAAGAAGCTGGGGTATATAAGTAAGTAAGTAAGTAAACGACTTATATAGCGCCAGGTCTTATCAGGGTGCATGGATGAAGATATTCTACGCAAGATGGACAGCTGAAAGGTGGTAAGGTGACTGAAAATAAAATGTCTTTAGATGACGTCTGAAAGTAGCAAGTGACTGCGATTCACGGATACTAACAGGTAATGAATTCCAAACTCTCGGTGCGGAAGATCGAAAAAGACGAGATCCAAATTTTAAGTTATGATGGAGGACTGAAAGATAATGAGAACTAGATGAGCGCAGAGACAATTATCAACTATACTGCATGAAAATTACACGTTTTTTTCTGTGAAACTTTAGCCAACATGAAATATGCACTGAAAATCCTTTTGCACCTCACCAATCAAGTTTTTTTACAGTTTTTTTAACAGTTTTTTTCTGCCATCAAACGACAGAGAGACAGATGGAATGAATGACACGACTACTGACTGCTTCACTGTACCAGCCGTAACGTCGCTGGTAACAACACGTCTTGAGACCAGCGTTAGGACGATAGTGTCATAGTCTGATAGTCGATACTATCGGCGAAAACAATCGGCCGATATGATTGCGATAGCGATTGTTTGGCAGCGACCATGTAGACTATCTGCATGGCTCAGCCGTCACCTTCCCTCACCCTCCTTACGTTTACAGTCACATCACCTGGACTACGGGTATTATGATCCATCCATGATGACGGCCATGGCTGGACTGGACTGTCTCGGCATGCAGCATTACAGCTGTCGCAATCTATCAAAACGACGGCTGAGTGAAGCTGATTAATTGAAGACTGTGTCGTCTGCTGTCACTGCAGTATACGCGTGGCCGCAACCCACTCCTCGCACTTGCACATAGACAGACAGACAGACAGACAGACAGACAGAGAGAGTAACTAGCCTCGTGTGTTTGACCAAACAGTTCATTGAGTGCTGCCGTCTGACACTAAAACACAACACACAAAAACATGTTAACTGTCAGTCATATTTAACTGATTTCCGCTGCATGGTTTCAATATTAGTTTCATCGACTCGTCCGTTTTTAGCATGCTTAACAGTTGAGAATACTAGCTTAGCAATTTTGACATTTTGATGTGGCTTAATAGAGCCAATTTTGAAGAGTGTCACACATAATCTGTATTAGTAATGAATATTTTGCTTGGAGTAGACATTGCAGATTACAACGTCATTATAGTGATGCAACGAACAAAAGATTTCACTGATGTTTTCACTGACAAAGGAAGGCAGCACCAGTGCTGAGTGATGTGCCATTAGTCAAATTTTGACAGTTATTTTTCTTTGATTACTGAAAACTATTAATAGTTGCGATATTAGAACATGCTCGCTGACATGAAACACAACACAGCATGACACAAAGAATATCTATCCGACACAAGTCGGCAATCAACTTCTCTGTTTATATTCTACTTGTTCAGCGACAACTGACAAGCTTACAAGCTCAATGGCGTAGGAATACAACAATTTGTCGGCTGTCACGGAGCCCGCTGATTGGACGACGGCATCCATAGAGTTGAGCACAGAGTCGCCGTTCTGATGGAGTTGTTTACATACGGAGAGACAATGCTTGTAGTGGTCATTCAACTCCTTCAATGCTGCACGCACGCACACGCACACACACACATGCACACACGCACACAGTCAAAAGTAGTCCGGTTGACTGGTACACAATGCAAGTGCACTCACTGGTACTATATTAATCACTGGTGAAAACTTGCCAGTTTACAACCAAGTGTAAGAGCAACTGACTTATAAGTCTAAAACAGCAAAAAAATTAAATAATTGCTAAATTATAATCACAAAACACACACAATATGACATTTAAACCTTTCAATCACCATATTTAAACGTGAAACCTAGCATGCTAACTGGCTCAAGGTTTCCAGAGTTTTAATAGACCTATATCTACCATTCTCCACAGGATTGGCAGGTCGCTCTTACAACAGTGTAAGCACTGCCGTGCTAAACTGTGATTCAAAAGGATAAATATTCAGTCACTCTCTGACACAACAACATGTGCAGCGTGTTGTGGAGCAACTAATGCTTCTGTAGCACAGTAGCACAGCAGTCTGATATGATGTCTCAACAGTCATGCTGAACCCACATCAACTTCAACTGCTCTTGACACTGTGTGTGTTTGGATGAAGAATTTGAATGGTGAACAACCTGCGTCATCAACAAGAAGCATTTGACGCCGCCTGCGCATCGATGTCCACGACAACGACGACAACGACAACAACAATGACAACGACAACGCGTGACAGAGGGGACCGCTATCGCCCCATAGAATCATAAACCTTTGTCTGTGGCTGAGGCAACAATGAAACTCGGTAAGTTAAATAAAAACAGAAACAATAAGCAGCAGTGGATAGAATCAGTCTCTATGACTACCATCTGTTTACTTCCAACACAGCAGAGAGGCTAGGCAGCAGCAGCAGAAGCAGCAGCAGCAGCAGAGCAGTGACTGACTGTTTTTCATAGCGTTGGATGAGGTCAGTTTTCCGGCTTTCTCTTCAATGCGAGCAAGTTGAATGGCGGACGACAGTATCTGCAGCGCGCGGACGTAGAGGACCAGCTGCTCCAGGTGACAGCGACTGTTGCTAAGGAAGCACGCGTGGTCCACAGTGAATGCCACTGACAGCTCTGATTGGTCAGTCTTGTCGGCAGCCGGCGTCTCTGATTGGACGTCGTTGTCATTAGCAGTCAAGGTCGTCGACATGGTGGACTCTGATTGGATACGACGACGTGACTCGGCAAGGTCAAGGACGCAGCGAACAAGACTGAGAACAAACTGCAGTTTACACAGCGTTGAATCATCCACATCGGCCGACGGCGCCTACACACACCACACAGTGGCACATATATAATACACTTCCAACTATAATTTCAAAGTCTCCAAAAGTAGGATAGGCATGCTATAAAGGTGAAATGGAAAATTAAACTATCTTTCAATGGCATAATTACTCCATAATATTTGTACCACAAACAAAAATTTTGAATTGGAATCAGACAAATGCTGTTACAGTTATTACTGAAGACTGGATGGTAAACTGTTTGCAACACAGTGTAGATGGAGACAGGCACGCAGATGCACAGACATGTAGGCAGACAGAGAGAAACACAGGCACACAAACACAGACACATCAACATCTAATGGCATGTGTCTGATCACTGGCCATTTTAAGCCGACAAAAATGTGGACAAAACAAGACACTGTAAACTGCTGCAGTAGAAAGTTACTACACCAGATGATATTTTGATCCCATCTGTCATCTCCTCAAAAGAATTTAGGTATAAATTTTACTACAGGATGACAGCACCGCACTACATGCAGCGGCGTAGATGATCGAAGAGAATGAGATGACTGACATGATGGCAGCAATGAAGCTGATTGGTCGTCACAACGTCAACATCAGCCGCTGCAACACTCTCATTGGATGTCTTCAATGCTACACACACCCACAAATATGCTAATTAGAAGATTAACAATAAATGTGCTGTATATTAAAATAAAATTATGCAATGTGGTATTACTATAACTGTTGATGAAAATCTTCATTGAACTGAAGTTGTTTATAACATCAAAAGTTACAAATATAAACAACAGAGCAAATCAACTGATGACTGCGTTGTGACTCCACAAGCTGACCAACAGCAGCAGCAGCAGCAGCACTGGGATAAATGTGAGCTATAACATCAAAACTACAAATATCAAACGGCAGACAACCTGTAAGTTCTGCATTGACAATTTCATGTGATGCATATGCTACAAGCGTAATGTCTGTCTGTCTGTCTGTCTGTAACGTTGGCAGATTGTGATCACACAAGGTCGGTGTCTTGGCTACAAGCGTGCTTCCGTATTATAGTATTCTGCAGAGAAAAATGATGTGGAGTTTTGCACATCGGCAGTATCAAGTGACTCGCATGTCGTGCTATCTCAGCATCTGCTGAGATTCTTGTTTTGTTATCAAATTAAACCATATCAAATTCATAAAGACTGTACAATGTACATGACTGGACGCCATTGTACGACGACAACATACAACGCCGACTGACTGACGTACATGAAGGGTTCGTCGGCGTGCTCTGAGTGTCCATGTGCTGAGTGGGAGAGTGGGCGTGGCATGAGTGGGCGTGGTCAGTGTGGGCGTGGCCAACCACGGTCAGCTGAGGCTGCGTACGACTTCTGTGTAGAGCCACTGCAGCCACAGACACTTCTAGACACACACACACACACACACACACACACACACACACACACTCAGTGAAACAAGCAGGCAGACAGGACCCTTGCCAGGTTTGTAGCTGAACAAGGCTGTGAAATACCATTGGCCACTAAAATCACAAGGGGTGTAGTTACACATTTTTATTTTGTCATTCAAAGCAACATACTAAATAATGCAGCTGATAATTAAACATCCTCGTGACTAGCATTACATGAAGTGACTATCAGTGATACGGCAGCAGGCAGCTAGAAGCCACATGAGTGATACTGCGTGGAGCTTCCACAGCTCTAAAGCCACAACAGACTTGGTAGCAGTATAGTTACTGTAGAAATGCCAGTTAAATGTCACCATTATTGTTTCCGTTGATGAAACGCATGTTCTGTCCTATCAGTAATGTAACTGTCATCATGTGCAGAGCAACATGGCTCCGGAGTACACCAATGATGTATATTACACATGCACAGACCTGAATCATCAGCAAATCCAAATGAATCTTTTGTCTGCGGAAAGTTAAGAAAAACCATTCTTAATTCTAAGCAAGAGATGATGAAATGATGATGGCATCAGCCGGACCGCATGCAAATCATTTGCAGCTCACTCGACACAGACAGCCACATCGGCTCCTCGTCACTCAATCTTTACATGCTGGATGCTCTTCCGGACGCCCAACCAACGGCGTTGAAACACTAAAGGCAATTTAAAGTTACAACTTGAATTCAAACTTATCATTTTGTGTGAGTGAGAGAGACCGTCATCATTGTCAGTGTGAGAGTCGTCGTCCCACGGCAAGTTGTCACAGACTCTGAGTGTGTGTGCGTGCGTGCGTGCGTGCGTGAGTGAGAGACCATCATCATCATCGTCAGTGTGCGAGTCGTCGTGCGTCAAGTCGTCAGCAGCGACTCTAAACGTTCCCGGCATTGTGTTGCTGCGTTTGCGAGTCACCATCGGCACGTCCGCCACACCGTCGTCCGCCTGATTCTCTCCATCATACTCCACTACAACCGACCAACCACTACACAGCTCACCAGTCCACACAACAGCCGCATTCTTTATCCTTAACCAAGGTCTGGTTGTGGTTGACGTATTAACCAGGCTTTGCCTACACTGCCATGTCTGGCAGATGATTAGGCAACTTGGTTAATCTCCAACCAGCGCCGGAGGCTGGCTGAAAGCAGTTGAACTCTGGTTGCCATGGTAGTCAATGACATGTTCAACATTCTGCAGATATGTGACTTCAGTCAACACAACTCACACAGTGTGCATTCTCAACTCTCACGTGTATGCATTACTGGCAACATTTACCTACAAATTTCACGCACAGATGACTTGGCTTATGTCCATAGAATGGACTTAAAAAGACCTGACAATGCAAAACAGGTGCATCAGCAACAAACAAACAAAGTTAGGCTAACAATCACAAATAGACACCTGAGACTAAACCGATGAGGAGTGCTTCAAATCAGCGTGTCGCTATTTGACTGTGTTACAAATGCTGACCAGATGTGTTGCTAGATGCCAGCGAGACAGACAGACAGACAGACAGACGTACTTGACGTGTAGTCAGCGGCCTGTAGTGAAGCGGTGTGGCCGTGTAGTGAAGCCGTGTGTACAGCAGTCGTCTGATACTCAATACACACGTCAGAGTCAGCCTCACCATCACCTGACACTGTCAATCACCCATCATGACATCATCATGTACAAGTCACAGTGCTAGTCAGACACAGATAGCTCAGTCCAGTCCTACTGAGCATCACTGATGAATGCATCTTTTTTGTCTTCAGTGACACGCCCATAAAGGAGTGTTGCCGTGTTGACGATACGTTGCCAGAGCACACACACGATCATTGTCCTTCCTCCACGCTGAGTGGATACCGATGTTAGCCGACTGTACATCAGCATCAATCCCTCTCAGCCAGCTGGTACAAGGGCGTCCTCGAGGTCTCCTTCACGCACGCGCCTCCTGGTGGTCTTAGTGACAGACACACTGATAGCTTGATGGTGAAGCAGCCTGGGATATGAACGGGACACATGACTGAAGAAACGGAGCCGTCTTGTTTTAATGAGAAGGAAGACAAATGAACAATGACAAATAATGATGAATAAATAGAGACAGTGAATGCTACTTAAAGCACTAGCATGTGAGATAATCAAACAAAAAGATCATAATTCACATCATTAAACTTGCGAGCAAAGAACCTGCTAGCACGTGTTGTCACTGGCTCCTGTCAGTCCAGTTCACACAATCTCCTTCAATGGCCACATCAGCTCCCATTGAACACCGCATCAATTTCAAAACAGCCAAGATCATTTTCCTCACTGTGCAACTTGCTGATCTACACTGAGCATGCTTGTCATTCCAGTCATTCTCTGAGGTTGTCCAATAACAATCGGCACTTCATTTGGCACTCGCAGTTTCACCATCACAGCTCCTACAATCTCAACTTCTTTCCCTCCAACTATCTCTCTCTCTCTCTCTGTGTGTACCAGCCCTCACACCTTCCGCCATCACTTCTAGACCCACTACCTCCAGCAGGCCTTCCAACCCACTTAGTGCCATATTCTTGTGACTCAGATCTGGCTTTGGCTGACCAATGTGCGCATTTATAAATTATATTTATTTTTTCACCTACTAATACCGATACCGGTAATGTATCACAGAAATTTTCTCAAAACTAGTTTTGGAATTATAAGCCGACCTTCTGCAGAGTCAACAAAGTCAGACGAGTCGGTTTCCTCTCTTGCTATTGGGACACACTATACACACACACGCACACGCACACGCACACACACACACACACACACACACACACACACACACACACACGCACACACACTGGCATGTGTCAGTCACTCATAACAGCATTAATACTGCTAAATTTAGCCATCTATATTGATCTACATTGTACCATTATATTTCATATGTTCGTTGGTTTTATGTTTACTATATCATCAATGATAGCGCCACTCATGGACCTAATTATAAACAGACTGTGATTGGTCACATAGCCAGGCTACGTGAGCCTCCCACCTGCTCATCTGTCAGCCTCCCACCTGCTCACCTGTCAGCCTCCCACC
>Ga0209782_1002460_pt1 | contig 10331 bp, 6 predicted proteins | sample WorMetmaBAHAMAS1_FD_187390 | JGI IMG/M metagenome (GOLD analysis project Ga0209782, IMG submission 187390) | Marine gutless worms symbiont microbial communities from Max Planck institute for Marine Microbiology, Germany - Inanidrilus... | ecosystem: Host-associated > Annelida > Digestive system >...
AAAAAAAACAAAATGTCTGGATCCGCCACTGCGTAAAATTACAGAATTTTTGCAGTAATTATGCAATACAGTCAATTTTCATATCAATCATTCACATTTCAAAGAGAATTTTCGTTGACTGCCATTATATATGGCATGATTGATGCAATCTCAGCTTAGGTGATCACACTAGATTAGTTACTTTACACTAGATCAGTCGCCTCACACGTCATCTGCCCATCACATAAACCAGTTGTTCTGAATGGGCAGCTGTAATGCTTGCACTTGTCAGAAAACAATCTTTGCACTTAATATCTTTCCTTCACAAAAAAAAACATCTGCAGCTATTAGAAGTTAACCTGTATTAATGTGCACCACGCAGCTGAGAAGTGAAATTTGTTGAGGCAGAATTTTATGGCATGCAGATTAGAGAAGGAGGCTAAAGTTCTACTTGCATTATCTCCATACTGAAATAATCAACCAGCAGACACAGGCAGGAATCATACTTGTATTTTGTAAATCTGGGTGACAACTGAACAAGGCCAATCAATACAAATGGCACAATCTGCCTATCTGCATGCGACACTGACGAATTAAATACTCAAGAAAATGAGTCAGGTTACTGTTTGCTGACTGCAAATACATGTACGTATATTACCATCAAATTGCTGCACGTAATACATAATCCTTATCATAGAACACTACCAGATCTAGTAAACATTTGTAGAGTGCCACTGGCACATTTTTGGAAACAGCGATACTGCGTGTTTATAACAATCATAATCAAGCAGTACCAAGTCTGCTGTACTGAATGAACAAGTGCAAAGTGTAATAAACTTTCTGAACTGTACATATAATATGATATGCAGTAGTCAATGCTACTGGTACTTTTCTATGGTAGTTATTACTATAACAATTACGAAAACAGCACATCCTCAGAAACACCGTTTTTTTAACCATCTGCACATTTACCAGTTCGTTATATCATGCATAAACCTTTGCCAAAATACTATCAATAACATTCATATGTATGTACACAGCAACAACTATGTACACTCAAGGCCGAGACGTTCCATCAATCTTCAAGCACAGTTACTTGGGAAAGAACACAGAGGGTGCACAAAATAACCACACGGTACTGTTTAGACTATGAGACCACCGATCGACTTGTACTGACATTACGGGTGAGCTCCGCTTCGAGCAGGCTGCGTGGCTTGATAGGTCTTCCACTAGCAGTGGTTGCTGTGGAGACCGTCGGCAGCCGGCCATTTTCTAACTTGATGTTACTCAGCGGCGTGTCGCTGTCGTCCGAGTCTTCGTTGACTTCCACGCAGTACATCTGAAGATGATGATCGTCCGACGACTCGTTGACATCGTCTTGTGGAATTTCTTCGACGCCGCCATCGAACATCACGCCGTCTTCAGCGGACGACACTCGTGGCTTCTCTTCCGACTTGTCGTTACTACTGTCGAGACATGGACGCTTTGCCGTCTTAATAGACTTGGCATTCGCTGCAGCTGCATCCGGTGACCGAGTTCGCTTCTTTACAATCGTTGGATTCTGATTCACCACCTTCAACGGTGCAGCAGTAATTAGTCGACTTTCTATTACTTTCCCGGAAGCAACAGGAACGACCACATTTCTCTGACTGGTTGACGATGGTGGGTTTTTGGCCTTAACAACGCTGATGCTGGCTCGATCGTCCTCACTGTCTGATATCTCGATCACTTCGCTGCTGTTCGATGATTTTACCTGAGAATGAGTGAGAACTGACCGCTGGTTGTTGGTCGGTGGCCGAGAAGGTACAGACGCAGACGGAACACGCACCACCACAGCACCCTGCTGTGGTTTCGAGGCAGTAACCTTTGCCACTTGTGAAGCTGGCGCCGCTACAGCAGCATTTGACGGCGGCGACGATGAGTGTGTGGCTACTTCTTGATACGAGCGTGTGTATGCCGCATACGCGCGTGTCAGCTTGCCGGCTATCTCTCGGCGTTTTTCCAAGTGTGCCTGCGTGTTGCCGACCGCGTTTTTGCGTGCGTCCATCCGCAGCGACTGGAGGAAGACATTCATCGAGTTCGTTGCCGACAGCAGCCGGTCGAGAACTATCAGCACATTCTGACTTGTAACGACGTTCTGCACGTGTTGCTGGCTCGGTCGAACGACCCGCTGAGCCGTCGGCGAAGCAGCCTGTGACTGGCTCAAAGAAGCAGCTGATGTCGCAGGCTTCAGCTGATGCTCAGCAAGCAGCGATGCAACAGTTTTTGTCGTCAGTTTGCTTGCCTGCTGGCGCGGTTCACACAACAGTGATGCAACAGTTCTGCCGGCAACTTTCGCTGACTGCTGTTTAGCAGCATCGGCGGCAGAAGACGGCATCTTCGACTTTGCAACTGTAGCCACAGAAGCAGTTTGTATGACCGAAACAGGCTGTGCCACTTGCTTGGATCCTGTGGCTGTTTTGACGACGGCACTTTGATACTGGGTGCCCATTATCGGTCTGCTGCTGCTATCCAGCTTTCGTCGTTTGTCGGATTCAAGTTTCTCCTGGCGTGCTAGTGCTTCCATGACTGCACTGCAGTGCTCTATGAGACCAAGTAGAGGCTTTGGATCGCAAACATAGCAGCGCCAACGTTCATTGTCACCTATCAACAACATAAAAGTTTAGATGAAACTGATGTTCTGATATCCTACAGGCGATCACTGCAATAAGGCATATGTAAGCAAAGTAAGAAAGTAAAGTAACTGGATACAGCAGTTAACAAGACTCACTGCTATGGAAACTTCACGTGCCATATGGGATGACAGTGTTACCTGCCACCTGGCACAGGTGACATTCCCGCCTTTACCCCAGACAATTAAGGATGGCACTCAATTTAGCGACCCCCGAAGGGACGCAAGGCTGAATGAACCTAGTTGGCTTGGTTACATACCAAGGTGGTATACCTGCCCGATGTCGGTCACCCATCACAGTACTAACCGGGCTCAACGTTGAGCACCTTTGTTCATGCGATGAATGACGCTATCAGAATGCTAAATCGCCAACCAACTAAACATCAGTGGTTAAAAATTCAACTGGCACCGCTCAGAGAGCTGGAATAAAAGAAGTGCATTGGCCTTTGGACAGAAAAAACAAAAATGTGTGCTGTGCTGCCCTCTGGTGAGGTGCTGCCCCTCGAGTCACTGGACTACTGTATCTCGGCTGCTAAGATGGGACAGACAGATGGACACCATCACTGAACTACTGCTTTACGGCTTTTCACATGACACAGCGCATTAATTAACTTTCCACGGTAGACCAAGTAAGGATAAGTTAAGTGGGTGATTTTTCCTAGTTAGCACCAGTACGCCGAGTGTCCTTTGATGCTTCGACACTTGGTAGGAAAGATAACACGTCTGTTTGATTGACTGAGTCGAGGTTTAACACCAAACTCGACACAAATATGTCATTTTGTGATAACTTCTTTCCAACCAATCTCTTGGCTAGCACAGAGTTCTAACAATCTTCCCCAATCTCAAGACTAACACCATAGCTTTCACGCAGTCTACGGGAGGGGAAACATCGATGTGTAAAAACTGCAATTACAATGCCAACAGGTATGTTTTGGGAATATATGTCTGGTGTAACTCTGGAAATGAAGGCCAGTCAAAACATAACCGAAAATAATCGCAGCAACAGTATTAGATAATGATTAGCAATTATACAGGTTGTGTTGTTTTCAAAAGTTGAAGAAGTTAACAACCGAATTACCTGAACTAAGAAAGTATGTGGCATAATGTCAAGACAGAATGATTTCACTGCACTATATAGTAAAAAGGCTGAATCTTAACCGAAACTGACAAGACCTGTGGAACAAATTTTTCAACATTTCATCAAAATACTGATAACTGATGGAGTTAGATAGAGATCTGTGGTCAACGTGAACTGTGCTGATGATAACCTGCGTTGAGAATGTTGGAGAGCTCCTTGCGGCCGAGATTTCGACGGATGCATGCTTTGCAAATAGCGTTGTGGCAGTAGTCGCAGCAGATGAGATCGCCGCCCTGGCCACACCAGCGACATTGCTCATCACTCCCATCGACGTCCTGCTCAATGTTTGTGTTGTTGTACAGCGTGTAGCATTTCTATACACACACACACACCAGCATCTTCAATGGCATTTTTCATCTCAAGCTACTATCACCTTCACAGTTTTCGTTGAACAAGTCATCTTTCCCGTGGTTAGGCCACAAATACATGCCGGAAATGAAATTACTTCAGCATGAATGAACATCAGTTACCATTTATCACTACTGGACCAGTTACTGACTCAGCCAGTCCAGATGACATAAAATTACCGAGTTGGTCCGGTCCATTTTTCTGCAGATCATTCTAACTCTACCGGGGATGGAGTAAAAATTGTCACTACTGTCATTTAGTCTTATCCTCAGCTGATTTATATGCATATTAATAACAGCAAAACAGTTACTGCTGTGCTATATAACACCAACTTGCTGATAAGCATCTATGCAAATGCTACCATACTGAAAGTTAAACTGAAAGTTCTGTTACCTTGCAGATGAGTACTTTCAAGACTGGATGCCTGTGAACGGCTGAACCAGTGTCACTACCGATCTGTCGATGGCACGCAGAACAGTTTATTATTGCCGTGTCCAAGTTACCTGTTAAACACATTACACAACACAGTTGAATGCTATGTAGCTATGTATTAAAGGTAAATTTCTCCCATACTCATTACCGGAGATGATCCCAGCATACAGGGAGTCAGCCTGCAGGCGACTAGGCAATCCACCCGGCGATAGGCTGCCATTACTTTCCGCCAGGTTACCTCCACAGATTTCACCAGATGGCGCCAAGCATATACATGGTAGCACACACCCGATTCCAGCTCACTACTCATTTACTGACCCAAAAAGGATGAAAGGCTGAGTTGGCCTATGTATTATGCCATATAAAAGGGAATGTAAAGCTAATACAGCACAAGCAACAAATGCATCAGAGTTAGAACCAATCTTAGTATTGACTCAGAACAACATTTAGTCTACTATAGATCAAACCGGTGATACTCTATTTTTAGTCGCGCCTCTCGCATGCTGCGAGACGTGACTCAAGTACATGTAGTCACGTTCGTGACAAAAAAATGTCGGGAAGGACCGAAAAGGTAATACTTTTTAGTGCTTTTCGCCAAGCTGATTTGACCGATCTCGACGAAATTTGGCATGATGTAGCATCCCCTAAAAATTTTTGGTTAACGTTGGCCCACTTTTTTTGTGAGCATAAACTTTCGGTCGTGGATATATCTGGCATTTTTTAACCGATCGCCACAAAATTTTGCATGGTTAGGGGTTTTGTGGAGTAGCATCCCTAAACAATTTGGGTGAACTTTGGTCCACTTTTCGGGGAGCACAATTTTTCTATTGTGTTAAGAGCCCATAGAGGCGCGACCATATACCGCTAGGTATTCTAGTTGTAGACAAGCACTGGTACAACAGTAGCAGTAATTAGTGTCTGGCGCATGCCTCCTTTGATGGCTGCCTATCATTATCAACATGGGTGGATGTACATGCTAAACTGATCAGCACCTAGATGCACTGGTGCTGGTATCGTCAGTAACACTACTGCAGGGTGGATTACTAACTAATTACCACCACTTCCTGCAAGAAACACGGCATGTTTCATCGTCACTCATCACTACTGAACCATGTACCGACTTGGCCAGTCCAGGTGACATAAAATTACTGAATCAGTCCAATCAATTTTTTGTGGATCATTTTAACTCCAAAATGCATGGAGATAAGTGGGTCATCTACCAGCAGTAACAAGGGTCTAAGTCAAGCAACATGTTTCAACAAGCATCAGTACCAATGCAAATTCCCAAAGGCGTTCATACATCTATTCAGTCACGCGAGAGTACCTTTAAATTTGCCCTTTGCACGAGATGTTTCAAGCTCTTGAAAGGCCGGAGAGGAGTCTACAGATTCCGGTTGTACAAACACTGTGCCTGCAAAGTAACCAATTCATTCCATTCGACTTAAGTTATTGGGCCCATTCTATGGGGCCATAGCGCTCCCCTCTGTCATGCGTTGTCGTTGTGGACATTGATTTTACATTGCCATTCACCAGGTGTCGCTACTGTCGCACGCCACCTGCGCTATAGCTGGCTTCGGCTCATCTTGGTAGTGGTGTCGACAGTAGCGACATCTGGTGAATGGCAATGTAAATTTAGAACAGGTGGCGTGCGGCAGCTCGCAGTGGCGAATGGGCCCAACATTTTTCAAATGCTTCTTGTTTTATCATAATTTGTAAAGCAAAAACATATTCTACAATACTCCAGTTTCTCCTTAAGACTAACAAATACTTACAAGTAAAAACAACAGTTAAGATTGTGTACAAACTATCAGCAGGTCACGTTATCTATTTGAAATTGGTAGCGCACTACTAAGGATCTTAAAGGTCACTTTCACTGAATTTACAACGATGCTATTCAACACACAGCATATTATTTCCTGCAGGTTTCCACTGTAACTAAATATCAACATTGTACTATTTCCAAGTTACTACCATATATGTCTGCAAATAAAATGCACCATGGAACCATAGCCACGTTTCCTTTGGGGTATAATGTGTAACTGCATTTGACATGATAAATTTGTACACAATATTAAATTTCAAAATCTTCGTAACATCCCAGTAGGCCAGTTCAGGATACTAATATGCTCACACAAAGTACAACATGTAACATTCGATACCAATATTACTAACTACATCTATATGGTGTATTGTTTCTGACTGGTTGAAAATAAAGCAAGGAAATCGCCATCTGGCCTGAAACACAGCTATTAAAATGATGGTGGTGTAGTAAAAAGAAAATCAACTAACAGTGAAAATGATTCCTTAGAAACCACATCAATTAACTCAAAATGAAACAAAAAATCAATTAACTGAAATATCACCTAAGAGCAGTTTTAATTTGTTTAGCTAATGAAATATATTGTTATTGGGCCTATTCCATGGGGTCATAGCGGTCCCCTGTCACGCATTGTCGTTGTCGTCGTCGTGGACATCGATGCGCAGGCGGCGCGCGACAGTATCGCTAGCGACATCTGGTGAATGGGCGTGAGGCGGCTCATTGTGGCGAATGGGACCAACATTTTTCAAATGCTTCTTGTTTAATAACAAGTTGCTTGTTTTTACATTCACAAACAATGTTCTGTTTGTGGAACACAAACCTTCAGGCAGGTCGACTCTGTCGGCAACATCAGCAGTCTGATCGGCAGTCTTGTTGTGTGGCTGCATTTCTGACGGCTTCTGTAACAACTGCTGATCACTCGACAAACCGCTCTGTTCTGCAACAACCGCCTGTGACGAAGACGAATAGTCGGTTAAATCGACATCCATATACTGTGCACTGCTGTTTTCAGCAACACTGAGCAAAGCATCATTTACTGCCTCAACCACCTTCCGCGTTTTTTGCTGTTTCCTGAAAACAAAACATCATCAACTTCACAGGACTTGAGCAGTTGAGTGATTTTTTTTTAAATTTGAAACCATCTCCAGATATACAGGACCGATTTTCACCATTTTTTCCCCACCAAATGGTAGTTATTTGATTGAATATAATAGATGTGACCTTTTTCAGATAATTGGTGAAAAAATTGTTAAAACTGGTCCAGGAGATCATAAAATAATTTGCTACAAATTAAAAATGAAGACCTTAATGGAAGCAAAAGACAGCTCACCCGCAACTGGACACGCATGCCGGGCACGCTAAAAGAGCTCATGTGGCTAATTCTTTATAACTGTTCACCGATTACTACTGTACCAACTTCACAAACTCACTAACCTGCTGCAGTTCTTGCAATTGTTAAACGTGATTAGTGGTCTTACAAAAATAATCACTGTGGACTCTTGTTAGCAGAAAAACTGATGACATAATGTTCCCTAATTAGTTGTGCAGTGCTGACAGCAATCTGTGTATTAACTATACTACTTGTTTTCTTTGTAGCATCGACAAAATGTATTTGTATTGAGCCTGTGATTTTCTTACCTTCTTGATGATCCGATGCGTTCTGAAGCCTGGCCCTGAAATAACAGTACGAAGTACTCACTGTAAACACCGACTGTGGCTTAGTTTGAATGCAACATTACTACATACGCTAAATTAAACTCAGTCTGCTGTCCAAACGTCACAAATCTACTATTATTACAGTTTGCCAGTACACATTTGCCAGCCCGTCTTAACGTTGGACACTTTCTTTCAGAAACTAGAGGCACTAGCACCTAGTGACTGTTTTTAGGCGCTGTACATAAATTAACTTACAGACCTACTAATACTACTACTACTTTATACTCAACAAGCCATCTCTTCTAGAGTCATTTCAAGTTCGGCCAAAAAATGGAACATGATTTTTGTTTATGTATCTATCACAGGGCCTCAGGTGCTTTGAATCCGACACTTTGGGGTTGGGTATCAGAAAGAGCATATAGCATGTTTATAAAAAAAACTAGAAATGTTTCCAGTCAATCTCTGTAGAGACTACAATATAAGCTTGAAGGGGTCTGTTGGTACAGAAGATATGCTGGATATTCGGTGAAGATCGGTTGCTTACACCACGTGGCACAATTTTTCTGTTTTGGCAGTGGTATGACATTTGACTTTTAAAAGGCTATTTTTTGGGCCCAGAAAACCCCCTGTGAAGAAATTCAGAAATTTTTCACCAGTAATGACCTCCACACAAAATATGAGTGACACACTAGTATGCACTATATAGTAACAATGTGTAAACAAATACAAGAGTTTAAATTCTAACTTTACCGATGCTGCTGGCCACTCAGCAGTGGCTGATTCATTATTGTCAACTGTCTTCTCACTCCCTTTGTCTTCATCTGTTAGCTGATCAACAACTTCTCGTTGACTATCCTCATTCAACGATAAACCAACGGAAGAATCGGACTGTGCCACTGGCGACTCATCGTCCATATTTGGTGAATTTGGTTTGCTAGTCTCATATGCTGATGACTGTAGCATGTCGTTTGCATTGTGCAATTTGCGTAAAACTGCAGCAAGCTTCGAACTACAAAAGCACAAAAAACAGGTAAAACCAAATTCGATAATTACAAAGCCGCTCTATATGGTGGTTCATAAAAATGCATAAAATTTTGCACGATGTGGTTTAACATTTTGCTATAGAATTTCATTTACACCAAAATGCTTGGCAGCAATCAGTTTCTAGTAATAAATGCCAAATTGTACTATGGATTAAACAATAAATATTCTTTGTTAACTAGCTGGACACAATTGCACTTCATCAGTGATGTAAATATGTTACAGATCAAAATCTGTGATAGACTTCCTGCAGACAAATGTTCCTGACTTTCAATATAGGGATGGGTTTTCTAATCCAGCCAAAGCCGGATATGGCCGCACTTACAAACACAAATCCGACTTAGAACAGAGCCGGACCTACAGGGTGCGCCAATAAAAAACAATCCCCTAGAAAAAATGCTGTATTTCAGCTATGGTAGTACAAATTTGAGCCAAACTTTCAGACTCTATGAGAGTATTCACAAACATATGCTGATAATTTTTTTCAAGTAACTGATATGGTTCCTCATATACAGCAGTTCAATTTACAGTTGCGGCAACATGGTCATGGCTTAAGGCTAAGCTCCTAGGTGGTAGAATTCACTTTAGTATTCTGTTGAAAAATAATGGCAAACCTGCCACTGAATGCTGACACACAACTTGCAGTGCAGGTGACCGTCGCTAATGACAATGTAATAGCATCTGTTCATTGTTCAATACCAATCATGTGAGAGCAGCAGTGTAGTCTGCAATGACGTTTGTCGTGTGTGTGCCGTGGGTCCCAGGCCAGTGCAGATTTTTACACATGATCCAGCGACGCTGACTGTATACTGTCCCACAGCATGAAGGAATCAAACTTGGACAAGTAGTGATGAATGGCCATGTTAGCCTAATCATTGTCGTGAATGGCATTTTGCGGCTCTGTCAGATAATCGTCACCTTTTATTATGCTAACTTTTATGAGTAAATTAGCATGTGTTAGTGTCAACTACTAAGCTGCATTGCTCTGTCAGATACAGTATAGGCTGTGTGCATAGTGTGTACAGGATATCTCTGTGTTCAATTGTTCTGTCTGTCTGCTGGTAATGAGCAATCTCGATCAGCTGACTTGATCGAGATGCCATTTGGAGTGGTGGAAAGGATTGGCCCAAGGAATGATGTATTACACGGTATCAAATTCCCCCTATGGAAAGGGGCAAAATTTTTCAAGAAATAGTGCAATGCAATGTAAGATATAGGAAGAATGTGGTATCAGCTCTTCCAGGGGC
>Ga0209782_1002461_pt1 | contig 10329 bp, 8 predicted proteins | sample WorMetmaBAHAMAS1_FD_187390 | JGI IMG/M metagenome (GOLD analysis project Ga0209782, IMG submission 187390) | Marine gutless worms symbiont microbial communities from Max Planck institute for Marine Microbiology, Germany - Inanidrilus... | ecosystem: Host-associated > Annelida > Digestive system >...
ACGTTAATTAGCTAATTTGCGTTGCGGTCTTGCGGTCAGGTTTTAGTCAATTGCGGTGTGGCAAAATCAAGACCGCAACCCCAGACCGCAACGCAAATTAGCTAATTAACGTCGCTGTCTGCTTGCGGTCTGCTTGCAGTCTTGCGGTCAGGTTTTAGTGAGACCCCTTCTGCCGACTTTGGCGTTGAAGTCCCCCATTACGAGCAGCATGTTTGCCATCTTGGTAGAACATCTTAATCATGCACATTTTAAGAAAGGCTTGCGACAGTCTGCAATCCATTACATGCTTATTAGTTTAAAACGATAAACAACAAATATTTCACCAAAACTACCAGTATACAACAATACTCGAATAACTTTCTCATTAAATAAATTAATAATAAATAAACAATGTGCACCGCTTATTATTTCCGGTTTCCTTCTCACCTATAGATAGGGAAGCGCCTATCGCGTAATTTTGTAAACGTGTACACGAACGTTAACACGAATATGGCGGCAAATAACGAAAAACAAATGGTTTCCAGTTACATTAACAGCATTATAGTGAACAGCAGTTACCTGTAACGTCACCTCGGCAGCCTTTAATAAAGTTCATTAATCATTTTATCGCTTAATTCTGCAGTAAGTTAAAAAGATATCACGTTTGGTTTTTTGTCGACTGTTTTGGTCTTTTCTTCATTTTTAGCACCAAATTTATTACTGCCACCATAAATTTTTAAACGATTCGTGTACCGAAGCAAGGCATCAGACCAGAGCATCAGACCTGTCAACGCAACACTATATGATGCAACAGTATCACTTCATTTTCCATTGAACACCAGACTAGAGGCAGCAGTTACAAACTTCTTCACTATACGTTTCATATTTACGAAAAAAGAATTTCTATGCTCGTGTTGTAAATATTTGTAATAACTTGCCAAATTCTGTTGTAAACGCAAGCACGGCTAATGCATTTAAAGCACGGTTAGATACGTTTTGGTCGCACGACGCAGTTAAGTTTGATTTTACCGCCAATCTGACTGATATCGGAAACCGATCTGAGGAAGTTATAATGTAATAATATTTTTTTATATAAATTTATTCATAAATACCGATACGGACATAGACGTGTTTGACACCTGCGTCCGTGATTTCCTGTTGAGTTGACTTGAGTTTTGCCGATTATTAGACAGAGACAGAGACAGATAATTTTCAGTCATAGCTTACGTATTCTACGGTTTCCATGGTAGCCAGGAGCATTATGTATGAATTTACAAATTGACCTACTAATAAGTAACTTAATCCTAATCGTAGCTCCAACCCTATCCTACTTAATAGGTTACTGATCCTATTGACTCTTATACTGCTAGAGTTCTAACCCTAATACTGTGCCCGAAAGCATGGGCGACGCGTGACTAGTTAAATTAACAACAATTTCACTTTGTACCTTCATGCATATCGAACTAAGTGCAATCAGTAGCTTGTGTTCTTGTATTATGTTTTAAGCTTATATCGTGCGATATTTAAACTTTGCAAGTGTCTGTCGTTGTAAATAATCTAACCTGTAATGGCAGTACATCACAAAGCTGCAGAGAGGCTGAATAAACTTAATCCAAAGCCAAGTACATATTACGATACGGAGGGAGGTGACCCTTCCACGAATCCGGTATTCCAGACATTTGAACAACAGTTGGAATCGTTTATCACGTCTGTTAAAAGAAGATCAACAAAACGAACAGATAAAAGTGCAAGATGGGAGAACGTCAGTAAGCAGTAAGTTTCTTTGCAGTGACAATAAATCAGCAGTGGCAGAGAAATAAAGACAAATATTATGAATTGGAAGATGAAAATGAAATTCAATAATTTGTTGTTCATAGTGCCTATGCATGGTTAACCATCAGACTCTGTGTTTGTATCCATTGTATGCAATATGCAATCTTCTTCCTTAAAGCACACTTTTCTGAGCATATGTATGACAAATTAACAAAGCTTACAGTATTTTAGGTATCATTAAGAGAAATTTTATATACAGTACATGGATAAAGAAACTTTTATTTTGCTATATAAGGCTATGGTCAGACCTCATTTAGAATATGGAAATACTGCATATTGCCTATATAACAAGGGACTGCGCGACATGCTTGTCAGTATAGAAAAAAGCTTGCAATCAATGAATGACCTTGACATACACCCAAGGTCATCACAGTTGCTGCTATTAAATGGCTGTATGGCATATCATTTTCTGTTTGTGGACTATTGTTTCAACGTCTTTATCTAGGACCATTTTCAAGACAATTGAATTGCCATTGGTCTAGTCAAGATGTTGTTTTTAATTTTAACTTTGCATTGACTTGAATTGGAGGCTTACTAATCTGTATGCAAAGTGAATAAGGTATGTGCAGTAGAGTTACACCGGTGCCCGTTGAATCTAATTGGATTGATTTGGATTAACACTAGCCATGACCGTAAAATATATGTTGCTGTTGAATATCAGTAATATGCTGTATGGCTAAATCACTAAAAAAATATCTGGCTTTATCATAAACCAAATCGTATGAATTTTAAACCTATATTTTCATTTTTCTACAAAGGAGTCAGTATATTTGTTCATTGTCATTACTCAGTTGTGTGTAAATCACATGCAGAATTGCTTAATTGTTTTCCATGAAATTCTGAGAATTGAGTGCCTGTGGTACTTGCATGGAACAGTTGCTTGCTTTGAGGTACGGTGCCATGATCTGTATCTGGATGTAGTTTGAACATTTGTGGGTGGCTAATAGCGTCATTTGCTGACCATATGGCCACCATTTTGCTTGACTGTAAAGTAAGTACCGGTAAACAGAGTATATTAGTTTGCAACCAGCCTCACTGTTATGTGATCTCACATGCCACATGGGATCACACAGTGTTAGCTGGCACTTGGCAGAGGTGACATTCCTGCCAGAGAATCTGGTCGACATTTTGAAGCACATTGCCTTTTTGCATTTTTAAAATGCATGAAATATGCAAAACTGTAGTTACCATTGACAGATAAGCAACTGTTCAATTTCTGGGAGTTTCATACGTTTTTTTAAACAGTTAGCCCTTTTACGTTGAATAAGATCTCTGCCTACTGGGCTTGACCCACACCCCTAATCCACCCTACCCTTTTCAGAGTCCAAGATTTGCCACTGATCAGTCTATCAATTCATCTACTGATGTTTGTGAGATGGTGTGTTTGCATAGGTTTGAAATTTCTCTGTCTCTTTTCTCACTTTGCAGAACGTTGCTCTGATATGCATGTATGCCGAAGCACTTGTTCACATTAATTGTATATCTGTCTCTTGTTTTGTTAGGTCACTTATGTTGTTCGAGTTGTGGAATTCTTTCGAAAGCCGTTTGCCTGCTTCTTATATTAAAGCAAAAATTTTGGAAGTCGGTGATCTGCTGTTTTCATTGCAGGTATTTTTTCTGCGTGACTACTAATCATACCTGCCGTTTTTAGACTGCATGGCAACAATTGCAAGCATTGCTAGATGTGGGCTATTTCTATGCATGGCATACCTTGATGTAATGTGATTTGTGTCCGTCCGTCTGTCTGTCTGTCTGTCTGTCTGTGTCTGTCTGTCTGTCTGTCTGTCTATGTGTTGATCACGCTTGTGAGCCCTGTAAACATCTTAACCGAGTGATTTTCTGTTTGGGCTTTGGACTGTTGTATTAGTTTGATGATGTATTACATGGGTGCACATCGGCACCACCTGGCAAATATAGTTGAACAATCCGTTTGTTGTGATAGGTGGACTGTGAAACAGTGGGTGAACTGATTACTGTGCCATTTGGGGACAAACTCGTAGGCCGAAGGAACCACGTGTTACCCGGGGATACATATGGGCACGCACCATTTGGCGGATACGACAGAACAATCTGTGCTCTGCAGACTTGTAATTACTGGCAGCTTGCCTTTTCTTCTGAGGAGTTACGCAAGTTTTGCCATGTCTATAGAGGAGAACTTTTGTTTAGAATTGAGAAGCAGTGTTAAATCGTAAGAACTGACTGCATTGCCTCTAACCATTGAAAACCAGTCACTGGACCTCATCCTCTCTTTTTCTCGGACAGTCAAGTAACTGTTAAATGTAGGCACGATCTGGATACCGATTGCCATATAGAATTATTGATTTTATAATTTTTACCGGCACGATGCTATGCTAGCATGGTATTAGCTGTTGGCCTGTATCTGGTATGGTATCAAAATGGCTATACAGATCAAGACAATTTTTAGGCATACAGCTTTCTGTCAGCTTATACTACACATCTTGAAAAAGGGTACTTCCGTCTGTGAATTTGTAGCAAACTCGGGACTTACAATTTCATCATCGTCCATCAAGTGTTGTCAACACTGGACTGACGATTGTTCACAGTTTGTTACACCAACTGTCCATTTGTGTATACAGTGTAGTGGACGTGAAGCAGCCACGTTAACCATTGTCAAATGTTGTCAACAATGAACTGATAACTATTGCATGTTAATCACACCCGACATCCAAATCGAAATTAAAATTGATATATTGTTATATGGCAGCCCGAAGGCTGGATTACGCAAGTACACAATCATTCACGATGCAAACTGTTTAAGCAAAAACAAATAGTTTTAAAATTGATTTTCTTGGCAAAAACCGGCTCGTTTGAGTTTCTTTAAAGACCGCAAACACTGATGCTTTAGCTGTTACTAGAGCAATGCGATCTGAGTGAGTCGGTTACTCCAAGTAGCTTGAAACTGGTCACCTGCTCTATAATCTGATCATGGTAGACAGTGGGGTGGGTGTGATGTGTCACTGTGATGCGAGCCTCTGCAGCAGCTGAAGCTCGTTTGTTGTACTTTCAACAGGAATACAAACTGGCTTTCCAGCTATGCTACACTCGGCATCTTCTGTCACACCACCATGAATCTCCTGAAACAATAAAAGATGCCGACACTCTTGTGAGCAGATACTTCTCCGATGGATTCAACACTGAAGATGCAGTTTTCACGGTACGTCAAGCCTGCTGCTTTACCAACATATGCCCATCTACCTACCTGCGTCTATATTAGCTGTTTTATTTCTCCACAGTTTAAGTTATTTTGCCAGCAGCATTGTCTTTACTGCATGTTTTTGCACACTTGGCATTGCAAATGTATTGTGTTCGTATTTTATTTTGTCATGAAAGTTATTTGCTAATACTTCTGGCGCTGCTGTTCTCTCTGAAACATAAGTACTGACATGTTTTAACTGCTTTTATCTTTTATAATGTTCAGGAGATAGATGGTGATGATGATGAAGTGATTGTGGTGTCATTAAGTTTATTTTTATAATTTATTTTTTCCGTCACTTATTCTGAAGGAGAACCACACATAATTTTCACAGTCCAGGCTATGTACCGTGACTATCAGTGCTCAGTCGGCCATTTTTGTGCACCACCATGTATTTGGTTTTATTTTTGATCACAGCATATCTGGATATAGTGATATTCTAATTGTTATCTTTCTCTGCCTATTTTCCATACGGTGACTGACAGCCCACTGTTCCGAAGGTCCGCTGTTCCATAGGTCTGCTATTCCGACCGTGTGTACTAACTTATTCAGTCGTATAATGACTTAGCTTTACTGTGGCGACATCTGGTGATGGAATCGATCCTGGGTTGGTTAGGGTTAGTAGGGTTAGGGTTAGTGATAGTGTTTAATTTTTAGTGTTTACGAAAATGGTTTCTATAACACCCAAACTTCTGTTACACGTCTTACTATGTTTCGGCAGAATTGAAAGTCTGACGTTGGCAAAAAAAGCCGGTTGAGATTGAATCTCCCCACTTGCTGGCGGTAAAACATCGTTCAGCTGCTGGCCGAAGTGCCAGTGACGGCCGAGAATGACCGTGCGACGGCTGAGAAAGTGGCCGTCGCACTTTCGTTTACTTCGGAATAATGGACCGCAATCTTCCATACCAGTAGTGTATGTGTCGTCACATATCTTTTATATGAATATGCATGTGTGTGTGCAGCTTCGTGCGATGCTAGGCCACTGTATCTGTCTCTTTCACCTTTACCAACAACGCGATCCTCATCTCAACCGACAGAATGACGTCGACAGGTGTATTCGTTTGCTCGCATTTCTTCAGCTGCTCACAGAAGTCGTTCTGCCGATCGAACCGCTCTACTGGGTTGTCTACAACGGTACTTAAACTATCAATTTTATTAGGTCGGCTCATGTTCACTGGCTTCAAGGTTCTACTAAAATGCAGACTGCTAGGTTCGACTATTTTTAGGCCTGAATAATTGCATTGTGTTGATTACATCTCACATCTCTGTCTCTGGAGTGCTCGAATAAAGGCAACAGTGCCCCTTTCCACACTAGTTGAAGTGGAAAATCTGAGAGAACTCTATTTCAGTGGTTTTGTGTGCCCATAAAGTTCAGTATTCCTCAGCCTTGATGGCAGGGCCCATCAGATGCCGATATGAGTAACTATTTTATGCCTTATTTGCCATTCGTTTGCTAATGTGTGCTTGTATTTTATTGCATGATATCACCACTGATGCAAAAGTGTCTTGAATATGAACAATTTTGCTCAGAGCCATTCCTGTTGCATTCTACCTACCGTTCCTGTGCATTTTTACGAACTTGGAGGTGTCGGAATAATATTTGTCAACAATTAGAGTGCACAAGCACTGTTCTCTTGTGTCCCAGGGCACTTTTTACCACTGCCTTTCCATTATAAATCCAGCAGTGGATCAGAGTACAGTGTGTGGCTTTGCCTTGTTGAGATTATAGTGCTTTGAGCTCTCGTCAGTGTTTAAAAGAAAACTTTTGGTTTAGTGACAAAAAGGGCATTTCTTATTTACCACTGTGATAGTCTTATTTTATTTTTTTTATTTATGTCGAATAGTGAAAACGGCTTTGTTAATACCGAGCGATGTTGTTCTTTTTGTTGGGAATTATGGTTCTGCTGACTTGCTGCTTATGACTTGATAAAGGCTTTACCTTGACCAAAGGTCACTGTAGAAAACTAATAGGAAGTCATACTGTGCCAGTCAAATACAATCATTAGTGTGCTGCTCTGAATCCTTTGATGACCTGAAGTGACTCAAATCACCTTTGGCACCTACTGACTTCAGCCTGGCAATGTGACCATTGTCCGCATTCGGGTCTTGCTACTCTAATAATTGGAAAAAAATTGCAGCCCCCCAAAAATTTTTTTATCCCACCATGTCTGTGGGCACATTTGACAAATAAGAATCTGAAAATCGAGTAAAAGAATGTTAGAAAGATAAAGAAAGGAGAAGATTGTGTTTGGGCTTTAACTCAAGTTACCTATTTGCATATTGTTAACCTGCACTACAATGCCATAGTGCGTTAAAGACTTTGTGACTGCTTGCGCTCTACAACAAGGTTTACATTATCATTGTCGTTGTTTAGGGACGGTTCACATCTACAGCATTTGTCGAAAGTTGATGATTATTGGTAATTCTTCATTGGTGAGTAGTCTTCAGTTTACTTTATTTAATTCCAGCCGTCTGTTTGATGCTTTAATGTGGAAAATGTTGTCAGTAGTGGTGTCACTTTGTTGTGTTATGTTGTGTCATACTAACTGTGGTTTTCCTAAGAATATACTTTTCTATACTGTTGGAGTTGGATATTGTAAAGACCAGGAATGCTGGCCAATAATTACTGAGAACCATGTGCATTCCGTCACTTTATGCTATGTTTGTTTAAACATTTTATCAATAAACATTTGCGAGTTTTGTGTAGATGTTTATGAAATTAAATGATAGCTGCATCTCTAGGGCCTAGTACTGGTACTGGCATATGGTATTTATTGAATAAGTAACTAGGAAGTAGGTAAGTAAATAAAGAAATAAGTAAGTAAGTAAGCAATTTATATATGTTAACATCAAAAAAGAATCAGGGTTTGTGTACACTCTGGCATTAGCAATATGTATGTTAAAAATGCAGTAACAGCGCAAAAGTTGGGCATCTTTGTAATAACAGGTCTATTAGTAAATATCACTGTGTTTATGTCATTGTCACTAGATCGTTAAGAGCCAACTAGTTTGATATAATGGTGTAGGTTTTTATGGAAATTATAATTGAAATTAAATTAGGATGTTAACATTTACATAATTCAATCGAGCACTTTAAATACAAATTATATTTATTTAAATGAATTACGATTAAAAGTACAGTATTTCTTTTACATGTTTGTTTAACTCGTTATTTCCCAAAGTTATTTGAGGCTGTGGCGAGTTGGTTAATTGAGGACCATTTCACATGCATTGTCCTTGCCACTCATCTCAGTTTCTTTGGTCACATTGCATGTATCAGTGTCAATATCCACTGGCGGAACACAGTCAAGCCTTTTGGGCCAGTATAATTCCTTCGCATGACACTAGAACTGTCGATCGGGCTGACCACATCACTCCCGGCTCCAGACAGTTGAATCTAACCTTGCACCACTCAGTGTTTATCTGCAACCACATATCATTGAGCACAGAATCAACAAGTATTGAGCACACTCGTAGGAACGGCATAGTCCATCATTGGACCAGCCACACGATGCTGATGATGACGATGATGTTGATTGTGATTATGACGGGACATAACCTTTGTTCTTGTCAGGTCGTTGACTACTTGCTGTGGGCAAGCATGTGCCTCGAGTCGTCGATAACGCTGGTCACCGTCAATTATCTGTCGTGGAGATCGACACTCTATGCAGCCGTTTGCCAGTGCTATTGTGATCTCAAGCAGTACCACATGTCAGAGGTACTCACTGCTCTGTGCATACGATACTACTTCCATATTTATTAAATTAGTACGATTAGTTAGTAATTTTAATAGCAATTTATTTTGTAGATTTTTTCCCCATTTTTCTGCCTGTAGGATATAGGTGTTATAAAGCTGGTGCAATAAGAGCAATGCCCTTTCACTTGGGATTTTGGTTGTGGATGATGAGGCTGGTGGTTGATTTTGCCTTTTGAGGGTCAGTAGTTATATTTGCATTCAGTTCTTTGACGCTCTTGGTTCAATGAAAACAGACATTTGGCCCGTAGAAAATTGTGCCATTTATCTCAAGAGTTTTTTTTATGAAACTGGTGAGGAAGAAAGTAGAGTGGGTAGGGGAATCAGTTACTGGTATTATCATAAATTGTTCGACGTGAATATTAGCTCGGTCTGTTTATCGCTCTTTTGCCAGCATTTGATATTTGTTGATGTAACTTTCTGAGGTGTACTGCTTGTACATATATTACCAGCTCAGTTGATTTTTATTTAGTTGTCCTGGTTTGCTGTTAAAGATCTGTCTACATGGATTTTTGGGGGATTTCTGGAGTAGCACCTTTCACAGACCAGCTGCTCACTCAGTGAGCAGCCAGTGCTGCTGAAGCTGGAGAATAGTCTTATTACAATTTGTTGCAGAATTTTCAGACCACATTTCTATATATGTATGACAGTTCATTATTTGTGTGTGTATACTGCACAGCTGGATTTTGTTTGCTTCGGGCAGTGTTTTTATTTGAGTACCCTGTAGATCTTTAACAGTGAATTTATATGCAGGTTGTAGGCCAGTCGTGGTAAACTCGTGAAACGGTTGTAATCTTATCATTTGTTAAAAGTTTATAGCCATCTCGTCCAGCGGTTACGATGAGTACTGTAGTCTGATACTGTTACTCGTATGTTCTTGGAAGCAGAGGATATTATACAGCAAAGCTCACGTTCTACATACCTTCTTACTTGATAGACCACTTATCAGTTACTTCCTCCGCACCAGAACTCATAACAAGTCTCTCATTTGCAAAACGAGTGACCTGAATGAACGTAACTTTATCGTTAGATCTCTGTTTAAAGACTGTTATTGATTATCACTCACCTTAGTTGACTTTATATTTCTACTCACTGTATGCATGTTTTTCTATTTAGTTTTGTATTTTATTGTAATCACTTGCGTTTGCCAATGTGTCTCAGTAAAGAAACTTGATGATGATGATGATGATGCTGATGCTGATGCTGATGCTGATGATGATGATGATGATGATGATGATGATGATGATGATGATGATGATGGTTGAAACTGTTGCTGCAGGCGTTTGCTCGGCGTGCCATCACTAAGATCAATGAGCTGAGTCAGATAATGAGCATCAGCAGTGAACCGCAGAGCAAGGAAAATGAGAAAATCTTTCGACTGGCTACTGTCAAGGTCTTCTAACGAACAATAATAATTTTTTTGTAATGCATGCCTTTATTTTTTTCTGTTTGTTAAGATGTCCAATGAATATATCCACTCTGAGGAATATTTTTCTGAGAAATTTTTATCAAATATTTTAAAGTAACAAATAATCACAGAGTAATGAAA
>Ga0209782_1002462_pt1 | contig 10329 bp, 6 predicted proteins | sample WorMetmaBAHAMAS1_FD_187390 | JGI IMG/M metagenome (GOLD analysis project Ga0209782, IMG submission 187390) | Marine gutless worms symbiont microbial communities from Max Planck institute for Marine Microbiology, Germany - Inanidrilus... | ecosystem: Host-associated > Annelida > Digestive system >...
CAGCTCGGCCCGCCCGCCCGCTACGTTTTCAACTCATTAACCATCCCGACAACAACGCACTGACGTCACGCGCCGACGTTTATCCGCTCGCCATCCGCCCGTGCATCGGTTATGACGTCACCGGCTTAACGTCGTCCATCTGCATCAGCAGCAGCAGCAGCAGCAGCGTGAGCCTGCGGTCAGTCTGCCGCAAGATGCCTCTCAACTGACAGACAACTAATTGCATTCTCCGTTCACTCACCTGTATACCTGCTGCCGCCGCCGTTACCATGGTAACCGCTTCAGCAGATGATAACTACAGACGGAAAGATGCACATATCTACCAACAGGAAATTACCTAGGCGGACTGGCGTAATTTAAATCTCATGTATACACGGAACTGAATGACAGTACAACGTCACAGGCACAGGTAGTCGTGTATGCAATACCAAACGATAATGTATCGAAAATGACGCAAGACAGAGACAATGTTACTAAGAATATCTGCTTGTCAGCCACGGTGATGTAACTGGTTTTCTCAACTTCTCTATCACTTTCCAGTCAATCTCAAATCTTCGTTCTGTGACCTACGACTCCGACCCTTCAATAAGACCTAAACAGGATCAAAACAATAAACCATCATGCCAAGTCAAAAATATCTGGGTCAAGTTTCTGAAATTACGTGGCTCATAGGTCGACCATTAAAATAATATATGAATAAAAAATAGAAAAATACAGAACAAACATCGGCAAACATATAGCCCGACGGACACGCATGCCAGGTGGGCTAAATAAATGTAAAGAATATTACAAAAAAAAACATTTGCTGGTTTATGTTCAAATACGGTAATGCCCTCTTGATTCTGGCAGGTGAATAAAGTAAACTGACTGGTGCATCGCTGGAGCGCTTGTGTGAAGCAAGAGAAAACGAGCTACGCTAGTACGAACGCTCAGACAGTCACGTGATGCAGACTGATGCAGTTTAAATCTATCCACTCGGCTGTGCGCCTATGTTAGCAGTTGATCCCTACACATCATTTACCATTGGCCACAACGTGTTTCTCTGTCAGCCGCTTAAGCCTCCTCAAGATGCCGGGTCTGAGCGACACTGCGGCACTGAGCAAGAAAAATGACCCTAGCGTTACAGCAAGACCTGTGCACCGCACGTACACTGCTACAGCTGAGGCGGCAGTAATATATACAGGCCCATTACAGGAAGGGTCAAAAAAGTAACCCTCCGAAAGCTATTAACAATATCTTGACCTATGCTAAGCCTTTCTGAGACAAATTCTGCCCATTTATATCCACACATGTGTACCAAATTTGGGGAGTTTACATTAAAATTTAATGAATTGGGAGTTCCATTTTCACGACTACCCTTGTTTTCAGTTCACTGTCTCAGATTTTAAGCGTTGCTATCGGATTTCAAACACTCACAGAGTAATAAAAATGCAGAATAGAATCTTCACAGAAATTACGTCATGGTTACGTCATTAGATTAACTCATCTTTGCAGTCTTGAAATAGCCACGAACACCCATACTATACATAAAAACTATTGCCAAGTTGAAGGATGCACTGCAGCGGATATGACCTGCCTCGCTGGAGAAATCCATTGCTAAAGGTGTGAAGCACTTCCCCAAGTGACTATAATCTAATGTGTCAGCTGATTGAGGGCATTTTGAATATAAAATGTAATCACTGATATAACCAGTTACTTACAAACACTTCGCACCGTGGGGAATTTCTTCTAAGTCCACAGTTGTGCATACAAAAATGGGTCACGTGAGCAAAATTGCCCCCTTTTATTTGTGATTTGTCATCCCTTTAGCAAGACTTGATATAGACTCCCTTTGTACAAAATATGACAGCTCTAGCTTCAGCCATTCCTGAGATATGGATGGGGCCCCCAAAATTTAAAATTGGTCACGTGACATAACCACGCCCCTTTCAGTTAGCTAATAAAGTTACACCCAAGTCCCAGTATAAACTTAGATCAACATTACAACACTGCCAAATGTTTATGAACAAAAAAATGACTGCATAAATGATATGTATCAACAAGTTTCTTGCACAAAACAATTTCAGTTTCACAAATGTTTTTTTTTATTTTTTTTTTAAATTGTTATAAAGGAAACATGTTTTAATGTGTTTATTTATTTTTCTTAACATTTATATGTAGGCTATGCAGTTTGTGTAATAATACAGCACATCACGAAGCTTGGCCTGCACCCATGTATCATACTTTTGATCAGTTAACTGCCTTTCAGAGTTTCAAAATACTCCATGTTTCTTATTTTATGTTTTTAATATAAAGCTGAAATATAAACATGTTTTAAGTTTTTACTTCAAAATCTGTGTTTTTGAGCTACTATGATTTGAGGTTTATTGGCATAGATCAATTTTAAACTATAATTCATTAAAAATTTTATTAACTTAAGTTTACATAGAAATCTTACAACAGCTAGCAACCAATAGTCCAATACATATTTACTTGTTAACAATGGGCATCTGGCAACTGTTATCTTATCAAATGGGACCAAAGGCCAAAGCTTTCAGCCAACAGCTAGCTGAACACATGCCCCAAGGCATATATTTCAGCTACCTAAGAAAACAGCAACAGCAACTGTTTCTAGCAATGAAAAGAATAACTCCAATCTGCAGTTACAGGACACTTGTAGATAACTGTGACCAATGTCTCGGACAATGGCAACAGCACATCGTATTCAGAAACAAGAACACTTGTTTTCTATTTCTAACACAACTGCTCTTACGACAAGCGGCTCAGTCAGCTGCAACAACAGGTACCGCACAACTGATGTCGAGTAAAGCAAGGCAATTGAGGATGGCGAACTTCGCCCTGTTGTACACAACTAAAAGTTGTAGAAACACTGCAGAGTTGTTCAGCATTTAGCGCAATATATACTGGATAATACGCCCAAGTCACGAAGCACTGGGTGAGGTCAACTTCGGTTAAGTCTAAAGGCTAAGACTAAAGGCTTAGACCAAAAGATACACATTTAACACAGGGAATTCCCAAGTTAAGACTGTTTGGTTCAGCTTAGCCTTTAGACTTAGCGGAAGCTGACCTCACCCACTGGAGTGAAGTAAGTAAACTGATCTGCATTTGCCGGTGCAGCGCAAAACAGTCAGGTTTGTTTTCTCCAACCTGGAGAAACAAACCTTACTGTTTTGCGCTGCCACTAGCCTCCAACAGCAGGCAATACAACGCCCGTGACTCCCACTAGTGGTCAGCAGAAATCACATCCATCTTGCACCCGTTTATTACCACACATTACCGCATTAAAAACACAGAAATGACTTCAGTGTCTCAGTGTTGTAATATTCACTATTTGAAAACAGCAAATATCCAAATTTTAACCAAAAAAATTCTAAGCATGCATAAGTTAGCAGGCACATTTTATCAGGCAACGAATCCTGACGGTTCAATCTTTACCGTTATTTAACTCCACTACGATAGGCCGAGCCACACTGGGCTGGGGTGAAAGCAATGTTGACTTGTTTCTCAGTGCAAGAGGCAGGTCAATGGCGGGAGGTAGTCAACTTTGACCTACAACTTTGGCACTTGACCTACATAGGATAAAGGTGAACCAGCATGCCAAACATTCAGGCCGAAGATCGTGTCGTTTGACAGATATTTCCTGGACACACAGACACACCAGACAGGCTGCTCTATCCTGACTGCTAAAATGATGTCAAGTGAGGTTAATAGGAAGGTATTTGATTAAGTGAACCTGCTTTTGGATCCATAGTGAGATCGTTTAGGATTCGGTGAAAAACTTTCCATATGACATCACTGTTTACACTGGATTACGTTGTTTACTGCTAAAAAACCATTCAGTGTGCCAAATAATTTCTGAAACTGGTTTCACTGTGAATCCACAACCGGTTTAGATAATCGAATACCCCATAAATGCAGCAGACGGCAGTGTTAAGACATGAAGTCTTATTCGTGGAGGCAAAACCAGATTACAGTTAGGGTTAGTGCTAGGGTAATGTTTAGGTGAATTATACACTGTGTCTCAAAAAATGACACTGACGTTGCACACTTCAATGCGCATCAACCGATTTTTGGTAATTTTTGGCAGAGATGTTGCTCAGTGAGTACGCTACTGAATGGTAATTTGTTATCCCACCTCTTTTAACTAATACCTCTGCATTACCTGGGAAAACATGAACCCCAAAACTGGGTCTTTCAGTCATGCTGTATATAATGTCTCGAAAAAAGACACTGCTTTGGCTTGCTATATCTTCGACACTCATCAACCAATTTTGATAATATTTTGTAGACAATAAAGTTGCATTATTAGGTAAAGTGTGCAAATATTATTTCTCGTTTATCCACTTTTAACAGCACGACGCTATGCTAGCGAGGTATATGCCGTCGTCATGTGTCTGTCACACTCGGGTATTGTATCAAAATGGCTAAACGTATTTCACGAAAATAATGCCGCACGATGGCTTGTAATTTAAGCTTCATTGTCAAATATGAAGGAGTTCTCAAGGTCACAGGCAGTCATGTTTATTTCAAAAGTGGTAGTGTCTTGAAAACGGTCCTATATAAAAACGTTGAAGCAACAGTCAACAAACAGGAAGTGATATGCCGTATGGCCATTTAACAGCAGCAACTGTGACGACCTTGGGTGTATGTCAAGGTCATTCATCGATTGCAAGCTTTTTTTCTATACTGAGAAGCGAGTCGCGCGGTCTCTCTGCCATAGTAGAGCTTCTTGTATGTAATAACCAGTTCTTTAACAAGATCAATGTTGTCAGCTGTACGGGTGCTGCGTCATCTGCCGCTGCTGGGATGATGGTCGATTGACCCAGTAATCAGCAGCTTTTGCAACTATACTTATAGACAATGCCTAAGTTCCAGCCTTTACTGGGAAACTCTCTGACTAAATGCTCAGCATTGTAGGCTTTTAACTCAAACAACTTTTTAATCAGAGTCTTATCTTCTTTAGTAACTGACATGTTTACAAACAAATTAACGTATTCCGCATGCATAATCTCAATCTCGCAGCAAGTTAAAATAGTAATAGCAAACAGACATGAGAGATGAAATAGGCTGATAATAGCTCTAACTTCATAGCTAGTTAATGCCAAAAATTATTTAAATTGGCCGATGATGTCGAAGCTATAGCAAGCCAAAGCAGTGTCGTTTTTGGTATACAGCATGACTGAGACCCATTTCCTGGATTCATGTTTCCCCGGGTAGCGCAGGGGCACCAGTTAGCAGCGGTGGAATAACAAATCACTATTATAGCATGCTCTCTCAGCAACATCGCCAAAGTTACGAAAATCGATATATGTGCGCTTAAGTTATAGTGTGCTACATCAGTGTCGTTTTTTAGTGTCGTTTCTTTTTAGACACAATGTATTAGTAGGCCAGCGTCAAATTTGGATTTTTGTTCGGTACTAATCTGGTTTTGATTCCACAAATAAGACTTCACCTCAGCGGGTCAGCGAGTATCAACTGAAGACCTTCCGATGACCGCGTCAGGCCGGCGACATTTCGCTGACAGAGATAACGAACGCACGCACGCACGGCCACGGGCCACCCGAGACGTTGCCATGGATACTGCGGCTGCGGAGACAGGATGCGGTAACAGCATGCAGTTCATTAGCGGCGGCGAGTATCGTCGAGTCTCAACGGCGCTCCTGCGGGCTGATTGCATAGTAGTAGCAAGCAGACTGTGTTTTCAACGCCTCGCTCGCCAAAGAAAAGCGACCGGCAATCCAGCTAAACACCAGATGGGACGCGTGTGTCGTATGGCGTTGTCGACCGGCCGTTAACAGCCAGTTTTACACCGCGGCCTCTTAACAGGCAGGCAGGCAGACAGGCGACTACACACATCCCTCCCTCGTCGGCAATGTAACGTAATGTAACGCGAAACCGTCAATTATTTACGTGCCGTAAGCAAAAAGTCACTTCACCGTGGAAATGTCACACGCATGCAGACGCAAAACAATAGAAAAAAACAATAGAAACTCTGTGTACATGAGTGAGTGAGTAGTTTCTTAACGGCACATCAGCACATTATAGGCTATTCTGTGTACATGAACGTTTATATATAGACATACAGGCAGCAATTGAGTCTGATAAATGCATCAGACACGCTTTACTATGAATATGTAGCAATGAGTAGTTTCCCTTTTTTGTCATGATAAAAAGACAGCAGGACAGTATTGGCGACTTAGATGAAAATCGTTTCATAGAGGATTGATTGCGTTAAGGTTTAACGTCCCACTCCAACTAGACACTAAATAGGACATATCGGAGACGAACACAGTTAAACGATTTTGTTAATCAGCGTAATCGTTCGACAAAACAATCCTAGCAATATTACCATTTGTATGTGACCAGCGGTTTACAAAGAAACAAATTAAAATACAATAACACAGAACAGGAATGAGATATAAACTCATTAAACTGTATAGTCGAAACATGGAATACTGTACATTTAAAATCGTTTTAAATTTCTTTTATATAACAAGCACATAAAAGCTGCACAGAACACATGATGAAAATGTACAGTTTTAAAAGCTGCCTAAATGCTGCTGATGTAGAGTTGTTGCAACGACGCTGTTGAACAGCAATCTCTCAGTTTACACGAACAGGTATTAGTCTGCGGTAGGTCGAATAAAGAATAAACCGGCACGCCGATAGACAGCGCAGCACACCTTGCGCCGGCCGCCGTATATAGTTTATGACTTATCGGTGCTTGGAGACATAATATTGAGACTGTAGTGTCCATAAACTCGGCGGCATGCTTTAGCGCATGCAGCGGCAAGTGCGAGAGAGCGAGAGCGAGCGACACGGTGAATATGTCAACAACAACTGGACGACGGCGGCGGCGGCGACATCTAAATTGTACTAGAGCGGCGACGGTGAATGGCGGCGGGCGAACTGTCACGTTAATGTGCCATGCACGCCAACACGCAATCACCAATCACACTATCCGTGCGTGCCCGCCACCCAACCAGTATACACTGTCACTTAGGTGATATTCGATTTAGCAATCCGGTTCGCGGATACATAGGGTGAGGTCAACTTCCGCTAAGTCTAAAGGCTAAGCTAAACCAAACAGTCTTAACTTGCGAATTCCTATGTGTTAAATGTGTATCTTGGTCTAAGCCTTTAGTCTTAGCTTTTAGATTTAGCCAAAGTTGACTTCGCCCATAGTAGGGATGCGCCTATCACGTAATTTTCGCCGCAGATTATTGCTAAATTTGGCATTAAGTCGTCAAAATGTCACGCGTTGTTACTAGCTGATGTAGTTGTTTTATTATTTTTAGCAATGAATTTTGTTAGTGCCGCCATATTAGTGTACGATAGCTTATCGTGTACACGTTTACACGCGCGCATCCCTGATACATTCACGGAATCCGAATCCTGATTCGTATAATCTGATATCCCCTCAGGGTATTTTCGATTAACGAATCCAAATTCAAAAACATAGTGAATCTAGATTCGTACTTACTTGGCAAATCGAATACAACAGTGACGTAATATGACGTCACTGTTGTTTGTTTATGTCGTCTTTGGTCCTATTTTGCACATTTTCACTATTCACAACCAAGATGCTGTTTGTTTGCAGCAGTTATTGCTATAGACGTCTTTCTTAAATCATTCACAGTCGTTAGCACTCGTCACCGACGTCACGTCGCAAGTGAAACGGGATTCAAGCAGGATTCACCCAATCCGGATTCGCAAATCGAATATCCCCCTATTATAGATCCAGTCCACACAGCTTGCGTATACGGCACTGCCGAGACTAGCTGTTTCAGTCAGCTAGCTACGACCGAGAATGCAGAAAGTCGGTGACCGCAGCCTCGTAACCGCGGACATCGTCCGTCCAGTTACAGAGAACAAACTGTGTCGAAACTGGACCGCCGACCGACGCATGCAGTCTAATGCAAACACTGCAATACCGCTGCCTATTAATAAGCCTATGCCAGCTTTAACACTGGCAAAGCTAGCCGCAGTTTGTGTCATCCAAACACAGGATATGCTACTGACGATTAAAAACTAAATGAGGCAATTGTAGACACCAGACCTCGCCCCCGGCGCTGCCCACCGGTGAGACGCTCTGAGCATGCGCCTTTTTCGCATCATGTTGTCCACAAAACCAGAAGTAAGTAACTTAAAAAATAAGTCGCAACGCCGCCATGCAGAGAAGAACCACAGCAATATGCACTGACAATCTGGTGAAATACGGAGATCCAGTTTTTGAGATATCCTCGCAGATAGACAGACATTCAGGCCGACACACAGACCGCAATAGGGGGCGACGCAATAACTCGGCTATATACGAATACTAACCAGCACGTGCCGCATACTGTGCCAGTGTATATAAGTAGCTTCCCACTGGGCTGTTAAACACGTCGACCACATATATAAACAGCGACAAAAAACGAGTACTACGTAACTCTTTCGCACCAGCTTCATATCATAAGGAAGCTGTTCGTCGGTCAGAACGTGTATCAACGTCACACCTGGTAGCCAGCGTTTCTGTCAGCAGACGCCATCAACAGGCAATAATTAGGCTACTCCTCAATCCATTATGTAAAACGCGTCACTTTACTTATGACGCTAAGTCTATACAAAATCCACCAACAGCCTCGTTTTAGCGGCTGTTTTTCACAGGACCTTTGGGGGTAATTGGCACAGGTTTTTTATAGGCCTACGCCACACGTCTTCCAGTCACCGAACAGTGTCAAAGCAACGAGGAAGCTCACACCTCCACCATACTGCGATGGTCGTAGCTTCAGTCATCACTCTTCAGTCTTCATCCAGTACGTGCATCGTGGTGAAGATTTCCGTCTTTATGTATGCCATGATCTTCAACGTCTACAGAGTCTTTCAGTCTTCCACACCTCAACGGCTGATAAATAAGCTTACTCCATTCACTATTACTATTTTCTTCATCTCTCCATTCTGTTTACACCTGCTTACAGTGACTAAAGACTATACACTGCTGTAAAGGCACTACCTCAAATATATAAACACCTGCGGCTCAAAAAAACGATTTGGTTGAAATTTGAAGTTAAACAACAAGTTACACACATCATGGATAGCTGGAAAGAACTTCTTCACGATAAAAGTGCTATAAAATTATCAACAATGATTAAGACCTAACAGAATCAAAAGTTAGCTTAAGTTACAGGTCAAGGCGAATTAGTGTCAAGTTGACAGGGGTGTCCATACGTAAATATTCAAAACACTTTAAGGGCATAAGTAAATCTGAATACATGTACTTTATTTTTTGAGCTAGTGTGACAGCATTAACATCAAAGAAATGCCAGCGGAGTGCATGGTGACTCTAGAATGAAGGAGGATGTAAAGAAATACTATTCAGAGATGCGGAGAGGGGAAAGTATAAAAGCCGGGGAAAGCTACCATTAATGATCTCGGTAGCGAATCCAGCAATGGACGTTACGTGTTCACTGCGGTTTATTTTTATCAGCGGGATTGGCCACGACTGTAAAACGTCTGGCGTTGCTGCACGGTTGAAAACCGGCGGCTAAAAGCAAACCCATCTACAACTCCCGTGTTTTATAGCGGCGACAAGCACTGGCACAGCGTTGCTATACTTGTCGTTTTTTTGCACTTAACTGCTAACTTAAGCCGACTGTGACGACATACGTCATCAAGAACAAATCTACCGGTACGCATCATCGCAGCATTAACGACGGCACTTGTAGCTGTGACATTCCAACGACCACAGACCGTTGATACTTACACGCTAACTCAGTCCGGCGGCGGAGGTCTCTGGCTCGCTGACAAATAAGTTCCGCGACGACAGACGACGCACGTACGCACGCCCGTTGAATCGCTCGCGAGAAGTATATCGTGAATGCACCGATCACGCGCCACTCACCGCCGACTCTCGACTTCTGCTCTCTCTTACTCTGTATGTGCTCTGTCCGTCCGCTCTCCGCTGCTGCCGATACGATACGATTATCGCGGCGTAAAGCGGCGACGACACGGCTCGAGTGAGTGAGTGTTCGCCTACATGTTATAGTACCGTACAAACACAGACCGCTGCCGGGCTGCCCAGCCCCGGCGACCACGCGGCTCCACCATCTAGACGGCCACGGCCACAGTGCCACTGCCACGGCGACCGTGGCTGAGTCAGCTCGGCGAGAGAGAGCGCGGTCGACGTCGTCGTCGTCCGTCCGTCCACTACTGCGTGTTCACCACGCCGCAAAAACGCTATTTACGGCCTAATCGCTCGGCACAACAACAGTCACGGCGTACGGACGGACGGTTGGCCGGGCTGCGAGTGGGCGGGAGATGGCGGATTAGCGGTACGTACGGCGGCAC